>Ga0209254_10005419_pt1 | contig 11740 bp, 11 predicted proteins | sample FrelakmetDIP11DI_FD_187148 | JGI IMG/M metagenome (GOLD analysis project Ga0209254, IMG submission 187148) | Freshwater lake sediment microbial communities from the University of Notre Dame, USA, for methane emissions studies - DIP11 DI (SPAdes)... | ecosystem: Environmental > Aquatic >... | reverse complement strand
GTTCTCGACGCCGCTGTGGCATGACGTGCAGGCCAGCCCCTTGTGCTTGCCGGAGTCGTGGAACTCCTTGATCGGCGCGTGACAGCCGAAACAGCCGGCCGCATCGAACTTCACTGGTTTGGCAGCTGGCGCAGCCTTCGCTGGGGCCGCAGCCTTGGTCGCCGCGGCCTGCTGGCCCCATGCCAGTGGCGTCATCAGCAGCAGTGAAAGTGCAGCTCCCTGCAGCAGGCGCGGGAGCGTCGTTTTCTTTCCCATTTTTCCCCCGAATCGACTTTGAAACGAATCGATTCGAAGGTAGCAATCGGGTCATGCCGTTTGCTTGATGGCCATCAAGCGCGCGGCGACGGCGCGTGCGTGTACCCCCAGAGAGGTAGCGGGGACGTTGCCGTTTAGGGAAGGACGCGGTCGATCGTGACCGCCACATCCTTCGCGCCGATCGCGACGGGCTTGGAGAATCCTTCTAGATCGCCACTGGAGGGCATCGGCCGGCCGGACTTGGATACGCGAGCACCGACCACAATCATCGGTACTGAAGACAGCTTCATGTCCTGCGACATCGCCATCGTGTCGTCGAGCGTGAACTTGGCGGGCAGCTCCGAGACCTTCACCTGCGTCAGCGCGAGCGGCATGCGCGAGCCCTCCGCTGGGCGGGCAAAGATGAAGACGGTGTCGGTCGGTGCGACCTTGGCCTTCATCGCATCCGACAGATTCACGATGCCGCCCACCGTGGTGACGGCGGGCGCTGCCGCGCCCTTCGCAACCTCCGCCTTCGGGGCATCAGCCTTCGCAGCGTCCGCCTTCGGAGCCGCCGCCACCGCGGGCGCCGACGCGCCCTTCTGCGAAGCTGGGGCAGAAGCGACGGCGGGCGGCATCCCGCCCAGCTTGCGCGCCTCGTCGATGCTGGCCGTGATCGACTTGGCGATCTGCGAGTTGGGCTCCTGCGAGTCACGCAGGCGTTCCCAGTACGCGACGGCACCCTTGTAGTCCTTGCGGTCGAATGCAGCGGTGCCGGCCATCGCCAGCGCCTTCCAGTGATTCGGGTCGACTTTCAGCGCGGCCTGCACCAATTCCATCGGCCTGCCGCTGAGGTCACGCCCCTGACTCATCGCGAGCGCGTCGGCGTAGTCGGCCAGCAGGTCCGGATCGTCGGGCACGAGCTTGGTCAGCTTTTCATAGGCCGCCGCGGCCTCCGGGAACTTGCGCATCGTGTAGTACGTGCGCGCGAGGATGGCCCAGCCCTCGGCGTTGTCCGGTTCGCGCTGCAGCCGCGCGGACAACTGCTGCACCATCTCCTCGACCTGCCCGGCCGTCAGCTGGTGCGCAGACTCGATCGGTGTGGCGATCGGCGAGAACGCATCCGGCGCGCCGAGCTTCCAGTAAAGCAGCCCGGCGAGCACCGGCACCGACAGCGCGATGACGATCGCCGGCGCCCGACCACCGCGCGAGCTTGGTAGCGGGACCGGGTCCGCGCGCGCCTCGTCGAGCAGGCGTCGTTCGAGCTCGGCCTTGGCTTCCTTGTATTGCACCTCGGAAATCGAGCCCCGCGTCAGGTCCGCGTCGAGATCGGCGAACTGATCGCGGTAGATCGTGGCGTTGGCGACGTGGCGCTCGACGGTGGCGCGCTGGCTCGTGCGCAGCAGCGGCCAGAGCAGCCATGCGAGGGCGATGACCACCAGGACGGCGGCGATGGCAATGAAGGCAGTCACGATGAGGTCTTGTTGTTGGAGCCTTGCCCGAGAAGGCGTTCGGCTTCGGCCCGCTCGGCGTCATTAAGGGGTCTGTCCTCGATGCGCGCGCGGCGCCGGGTCAGCGTGCGATAGAACGTGAAGACAGCCAGCAGCAGGAGCGTGATCGGGCCCACCCACAGCAGCAACGTCGTCGCCTTGAACGGTGGGCGGTACAGGACGAAGTCGCCGTAGCGCGTGACCATGAAGTCGACGATCTCCCCGTCCGTGCGGCCGGCCTTGATCTGCTCGTTGATCTGGTTGCGCAGGTCGACGGCGAGCTCGGCGTTGGATTCGGCGATCGACTGGTTCTGGCAGACGAGGCACCTGAGCTGCGCGGAAAGATCGACCAGCCGCCGCTGCGCAACCGGGTCGAGCAGCATGGGCTCCGTCGCGGCGGTCGTTGCCGCCAGCGGCAGCATTGCGAGCAGCAAAACAGCGAGCGTCCTTCTCATGCCTTCCTCAGTTGTTCGAGCATCGGCAACATCTTCTGCTTCCAGACGTCCTCGGTGATCGGGCCGATCTGCTTGAACCGTATGACCCCGTTCTTGTCGATGACGAAGGTCTCCGGAACGCCATAGACGCCGTAATCGATGCCTATGCGCCCGTCGAGATCCTTGACCGAGAGATCGTAGGGGTCGCCGAACTTGGCGAGCCACGCCTTCGCGGCGTCGGGCTTGTCCTTGTAGTTCAGCCCCACGATGGGGACCGCCTTCTGCCGGGCCAGCTCGACGAGCAGAGGATGCTCCTGGCGGCAGGCCACGCACCACGACGCCCACACGTTGAGCAGCCACACCTGCCCCTTCATGTCGGCCGGCGAGAACTTCGCATCGGGCTGGGCCAGTTGCGCGAGAGAAAACATCGGCGCCGGCTTGTCGATGAACGGCGAAGGAACCTCGCGCGGATTGAGCCACAGACCGCGCAACAGGAAGACCGCCACGACGAGGAAGATCGCCAGCGGCAACAGGTAAACGAGAACTCTGCGCATCGTCGTTCAGGCCTTTGCCGCAGCTGCCTCGATGCCCTGCGAGCGGCGCGCCAGCAAACGGTAGCGGCGGTCGGAGATCGCCACGAGGCCGCCGAGGGCCATCAGCACGCACCCGCCCCAGATCCAGGTGATGAACGGCTTGTGATAGACGCGCACGCTCCAGGCTCCGTTGGCAACAGGCTCGCCCAGCGAGACATAGAGGTCACCCAGCGGGCTGGAGTCGATAGCCGCTTCGGTCATCGGCATCTGCTGCACGTTGTAGATGCGTTTCTCCGGATACAGGTGCTCGATGTAGCGACCATTCTTCGTCACCTCGACCGAGCCGCGTGCGCCCGTGTAGTTCGGACCACGGATCTCCTTGGTGCCTTCGAACTTGAACGCGTAATCGTTCACGGTCACCGAGTCGCCGATGTCCATCCTCACGTCACGCTCGACCTCGTAGCCCTTGACCAGCGTGACACCGATGATGAACACCGCCACCCCGAGGTGCGCGAGGTGCATGCCCCAGTAGGACCGGCCCTGCACCCTGAGACGCTCCCACAGGCCGCCCTTGATGTGGCGGACGCGCTCCTTGACGTTCACCGCGGCCGATGCGATGACCCAGAACGCGAGGAAGAGGCCGAAGGCGATCATCGGCGTCCAGCGGCCAGCAATGAGAGGCACGATAAGTGCGGTCGCGAGGCTGACGCCGAGCGCCCACTTGAGCCGCTGGGCGAGATCGGGCAGCTCGGCTTTCTTCCAGCGCGCGATCGGGCCGATTCCCATCAGGAAGACGAGCGGCGCCATGATCGGGACGAACACCGCATCGAAGTACGGCGGACCGACCGAGATCTTGCCGAGGTTGAGCGCATCCAGGAACAGCGGATAGAGCGTGCCCAGCAGCACCGACGCGCACGCCACCGCCAGCAGCACGTTGTTCATCAGCAGCAGCGACTCGCGCGAAACGGTCTCGAACTTGCCCCCGAGGCCGACCTTCGGCGCACGCCAGGCGAAGAGCGCAAGCGACGCCCCGATGACGACGACGAGGAAACCGAGGATGAAGACGCCGCGCTTCGGATCGGTTGCGAATGCATGCACCGACGTCAGCACACCCGAGCGGACCAGGAAGGTGCCGAGCAGGGACAGCGAGAACGTGCTGATCGCCAGCAGCACGGTCCAGCTCTTGAAGCTGCCGCGCTTTTCGGTGACCGCCAGCGAATGGATCAGCGCCGTGCCGACCAGCCACGGCATGAACGATGCGTTTTCGACCGGGTCCCAGAACCACCAGCCGCCCCACCCGAGCTCGTAGTAGGCCCACCAGCTGCCAAGCGCGATGCCGATGGTCAGGAAGCACCAGGCCAGCGTCGTCCAGGGACGCGACCAGCGCGCCCAGGCGGCGTCGAGCTTGCCACCGAGCAGCGCGGCGATCGCGAACGCAAAGGCGATCGAGAACCCGACGTAACCCATGTAGAGCATCGGCGGATGGAACACCATGCCCGGGTCCTGCAGCAGCGGGTTGAGGTCACGGCCGTCGGGCGCCGGCGGGAACAGCCGGTCGAACGGATCCGAGGTCGTCAGCATGAAGAGCAGAAACCCCACCGACACGAAGCCCTGCACGCCGATCACGCGCGCCATCATTTCGTCCGGCAGGTGCTTCGAGAACTGCGCCACCGCGAGGGTCCACCACGACAGCATCAGCACCCACAGCAGCAGCGAGCCTTCGTGCGAACCCCAGCTGGCCGCGATGCGGTACTCCAGCGGCAACTGGGAGTTCGAGTTGGTCGCGACGTTCAGCACCGAGAAGTCGTTGTTGATGAACGACGCCACCAGGCACAAGTAGGCCAGTGTGACGAAGAACGCCTGCCCGCGAGCCGCCGGGCGCGCGACCGCCATCCAAACGCGATCGCCGCGCGCCGCGCCGGCAATCGGAAGCGCCGCCTGCACCACCGAGATGAGCAGCGCCAGGATCAGCGCGAAGTGACCTATTTCCGGAACCATCGAACTCTCCCGCTACGGCGCCTTGACCGTCTTTTGAGCCTTGTGCGCCTGCTCGACCGCATGTGCGGCCTCCGGCGGCATGTAGTTCTCGTCGTGCTTGGCCAGCACTTCGTGCGCGCGGAACGTGCCGTCGGGACCGATCCGGCCCTGCGCGACGACGCCCTTGCCTTCCTTGAAGAGGTCCGGGAGGATCCCCGAATACGTCACGGGGATGACCTTCGCCGTGTCGGTCACGTTGAAGGTAACCGTGAGGCCATCCGCGCCGCGCTTCAGGCTGCCCTCCTCGACCAGCCCGCCGATGCGGAACGCCTTGCCTTGCGGGACTTCCTTGTTGGCCACCTGCGTCGGGCTGTAGAAGAACACGAGGTTTTCCTGGAAGGCCGACAGAACCAGCGTCGCCGCCACGCCCAGGATGGCCAGGCCACCCACAATCAACGCCACTCGCTTGTGTCTCGGTTTCATGCTGCACTCCGTGCTCGCGCACTCTCGCGCACCGCCTCAGCGACGGCGACGCGCCGGCGCGCCCTCAGTTGCCAGATCTCGATCGCGGCGACCGCGACCGCCACTGCGTACGAACCCCAGACATAGAGGCCGTAGCCGCCCATCGCCCAGAAGGCATCCCAGCTGCCCCAGTTCACTTGAGCGTCTCCTTGGCAACAAGTTCCCTAACCCAGTCGGCGCGCTTCTCCCGCTCAAGGATGATCGTGCGAACCCGGATGAGGACGGCGGCGATAGCGTACATCCAGTAGGCCAGCGCCATGATCAGCATTCCTACCAGCATCGTCGTGGCCATCGACGAGCCCTTGACGCTGACGGAAGCCCCCTGGTGCAGGGTGTTCCACCACTTGACCGAGAAATAGATGATGGGGACGTTGATGACGCCGATGATCGCCAGCACCGCGCCGGCCTTGTCGGCCCGACGTGGATCGTCGATGGCGGCCTGCAGCGCGATGAATCCGAGGTAAAGGAAGAGCAGGATCAGTTCCGATGTCAGGCGCGCATCCCACACCCAGTAGGCGCCCCAGGTCGGCCTGCCCCAGAGCGCACCCGTCCACAGTGCCAGGAAGGTCATCAGCGCGCCCGTCGGGGCGATCGCCGTGGCCATCATCGACGACAGGCGCGTGTTGAAGGCGAGGCCCACCGCCGCCCAGAACGCCATCACGACGTACAGGAACATCGACATCCACGCCGCCGGCACGTGAATGAAGATGATGCGGTAGCTCTCACCCTGCGTCGCGTCCGTGGGCGCGACGAGGAAGGCGATGTACAGACCGACGAGCGTCAGGATGACGGCAAGTGCCGCGAACCACGGCACCAGTTTGCCCGCCAGCGGGTAGAACGTCTGCGGCGACGAAAACCAGTACAGGTTGAAACGTGGGGCGGTCGTTCTAGTCATCGGCACCGGGCCTCAAAAACTCGATCAGTTCGTCCACTACTCCACCGATATGCGCAGCGCGATGCCGACGAGCCAGGGCGTCAGTACGATCGCGAACAGCAGAAAGGCGCCCAGCAGGAGGAGATACGCGGAATAACTGACGCTGGTCGCCGCTGCACCCACCGCCCCCGAGCCGAAGATCAACACCGGGATATAGAGCGGCAAGACGAGCAGCGATGTTAACACCCCGCCTCCGCGCAGGCCGAGCGTCAGCGCGGCACCGACCGCGCCGATCAGGCTCAGCACCGGCGTGCCCAGCGCCAGGGAGACGACCATGACGAAGGTCTCCTCCAGCCCCAGGTCGAACGCCACTCCAAACACGATCGACATCACGGTCAGCGGCAAGCCGGTCACCAGCCAGTGCGCGACCGCCTTGCCAAGGACGATCAATGTCAGCGGTTCGGCCGAAAGCAGCATCTGCTCGAGCGTCCCGTCGGCATGGTCGTTGGCGAAGAGCCGCGGCAGCGACAGGATCGCAGCCAATAACGCGGCAACCCAGACCACACCGGGCGCGATCGAGCGCAGCAGGTTGGGCTCCGGCCCGATGCCCAGCGGCACGATGGTGACAACCACCACGAAGAAGAACAGCGTATTGAGGACGTCGGCCTTCTGCCGCACCGCAAGCAGCAGATCGCGCCGGATGACCTGGACGAAGGTGTTCAGCACACTGCATCCTCGGCCTCGGCGGCAGGCACGGCAGCGGGGCTGCCCAGGTCGACGCGCTTACGGCGCGCGGCGTCGACCGGCACTTCCTGGTGCGTGGTCAGCACGACGGTTCCGCCGCCTTCGATATGGCGGGCGACCAATGTGCTGAGGTTCGCCACGCCGCGCACGTCGAGTGCCGTGAAGGGCTCATCCAGGATCCACAGAGGGACGGACTCGCTTACATACAAGCGCGCCAGCGCCACACGGCGTCGCTGGCCCTGCGAGAGGAAGCGCGCCATGGTGTCTTCGAATCCGGTCAGCCCGACCGCATCCAGCGCCTGCGCCAGCTGCGCCTCACTGGCCTCGCGGCCGCCCACCCGAACCGACACGCGCAGGTTCTCGCGCACCGTCAAGTCGTCCTTCACGCCATTGAGGTGGCCGATGTAGACGAGGTCCTTCCAGTACTCCTCGCGCAGCCGACGGATGTTGCCGCCGCGCCAGCGAACCTCGCCCGCAGTAGGTTCGAGCAGCCCACACATGATCCGCAGGAGACTGGTCTTGCCGGTGCCATTGGGACCGGCGATGCGCAGCAGCGTGCCGTTTTCCGCCGAGAACGCCAGGCCGGCAAAGAGCCGGCGCGCTCCGCGTTCACAGGTCAGGTCGACAGCCTCGATCATCAAGGAGAATTTCGCGCGCTTCGTTGTTGCGGCGCGCAGAGTACGGGACGGCGTGCGGCGTTACAAGTCGCGTTACAGCCGGATTGGAGCTAGGTCAACCCGCTGACTGCGCTGCGTCAAAGGAACGACCGCGCCATGCGCGGTCTCCGTACTAACCCTTGCCGCACGCGGGGATCTGCGGCCGCCTGGCGCCATTCAGCGCCAGGAGTAGATGTAGCTGATCCCGAGGTAGCCGACGTTTTGCTCCGGCTGCAGTTGCACCGTCGAGTTGTCGCTGTAGAGGAACGGCGTGCCGCCAAACGCGTAGCCCCAGTCGTCGTACGTCAGGCGCTGGTAGGCGGCATCGACCCGCAGCGTCGACTTGGCGCTGAACGCATAGTTGCCGAAGAGCCGCAGTTCCGTGCGGCGGTACACGATGTCGGGCAATCCACCGGTGACAGCGAGCAACTGCGGGCTGCCGGGGGCTGCGTTGGGGCCGAGCGTCTGCGCGTACTTGTCCTCGTTGCTGATGTAAGAGAGCGTTCCGCCGAGCTGCAGCCGCTCGCTCGCCTTGCCGTTGAAGCCGAGGCCTGCGGCAAAGGAGCTGTCGTCGAACGCGAGGATGTAGCCGGCGGGCCTCGCCTGGTTGAGCTTCTGGCTGCCAGTGGAGAGGTAGCCGTTGATGTTCCAGGCGTCCGAGAGCGCGTAGTTGACATCCAGCGTGTACAGATCGAACTTGGTTTCCTGCAGCGCGTACTGGCTGGGCGCGTTGTAGTCGTCGCGACCCAAGTCGACGGCAAACTGCACGGACAGCGCTTCGGTGGCCATCCAGTTGAGCAGGAAGCGCAGCTTGCTGCGATCGCGGTCGGCCAGCGTCGGGATGTAGATGGCGTTCGGGCCGAGCTGCGTCGTCGGGTCGCTCACCGTCACGAGGCCGACGCCGCTGGACGCTGGCGCCAGCCAGTTCGAGCCATCGCGGCTGCTGCCCGTGTACATGATCGAGCCGCTGAGCGTCTCGGTCATGCTGCGCCGGACCTGGATCCACCAGCTGGTCTCGTCCGTGCTCTCGCGCAGCGCGCTGACGCCGGTGTAGGACGAAGACGGCGTGTAGCTCCGGTCGATCGATGTCCAGCCCACCCCCGCCATGCCCTGGAAAGCCCAGGGAAAGCGGTACGTCGCCTCCAGCTTGGCGCTGTTGACTTCGCGCGACGTGGTCTGGTTGGTGAAGCGGGTGGTGGCGATCTGGTTGTAGGCGACGATCGGGGTGTTGTCCTCGTTGTCCGCGTAGCGGTACTCGCCCACGATCGACAGCTTGGCGATCGGATTCGCGACCACGCGGATCTGCGCCAGCGTGCTGGTCGTCTCGCCCTCCAGGCTTCCCACGCCCGCCGGCGCGCCGGTCAGGCCGGCGCTCGCGAAGTCCTGGTTCTGCTTGCCCTGCGAGTACGCGAGCTTGAAGTTGGTGCGCAGCGTCGGAAGAATCGTGTAGGCGCCGGTCAGGTCGAAGTAGTTGTACTGGTTCTCGGGTGCCGAGGCGACCGGCTGCGACAGATAACCCGGCACACCGGGACCGGCAGGCAGCGGCTGGCCGACCGCATTGTTCAGCGTCGACGGCACCCCCGGGAACAGCGCGCCGTTGTTGTTCGAGAAGAACGAGCCGTAATAGCCGCCGCTCAGCTGCAGGGCCGAGCCTGCGTAGTTCAGTCGCGCCTCAACCTGCGTGTGGTTGTAGTCGATCGGCAACGGGTAGTAGAGGACACCGATACCCGAGGTCACACCGGGCGAAAACGAACAGCCGGAGGCTGCCGTCGAGGGACAGGTGTTGCCCGTTCCGAACTGCTGCAGGCCGGTCTTCTTTTCGGTGCTGACGTTGCCTTCGAGCTGGAACTCCGAGCCGAACCACTTCGAGCCGCCGAGCAGGAAGCCCTTGCGCTTGGTCGAGAGCTCCGTGTCGTAGCCCGAGCCCGGACCGCCCGTCAGGTACGTGGCGCTCGGCGTTGTCGTTCCCATGCCGGTCACGCCGGTGTTGAACGTGTACGGATTGACGCGCCACAGCTCGTTGTAGTCCGCCACCACCGACCAGTCGCCCTGGCGCGACCAGAGAGCACTGATCTCGCGGGTCTGCAGCCCGAGGTTGGTGCCGATGATGTCCAGCCAGGTGCCGGTGGATGTGTCGCGACGGCTGTAGTCGAAGTTGAAAATGCCGTACGCGTCCTGGTTGCGCATGCCGTTGTACTGGCCCCAGAACGCGCGATCGGCCTCGTCGCCGGTGACCCCGGCCGCGCCCAACTCGACCGTGACCTGCGTCTCGACCGGGCTCTTCACTTCCTCTTTCTTTTCCTGTGCCTGCGCATTGGCAAACGCGGCGCAGACGGCCAGCGCGAGCGCGCTGCGGCGGAACCCGTTGACTGGTTGTTGCGGCGTCATGGCGGCTCTCCGATCAGCGGAACAGGTTGGCCGGCGCCGGTGCCCGCGCAGCCGGATTGTTCGAACCATGAACCTGGGTGTGGCAGTTCAGGCAGCTGCGGCCCTGCCAGATGTTGACGGTGTTGATCCCGCTCGAAAGCGGCGTCACCGCCGACACCGACTGCGGCGGCACGGCAGGCGGGAACACCCCCGGCTGGCCGCCGACGGCACCGACGCCTCCCGCCGTGTGCGGCGTGTGGCACTGGTTGCAGAGGATCGGATCGCGTGTATGCAGCATGCCGGCGATGTTGCTGCCGTGCGGGTTATGGCAGCTTGCGCAGTTCTCCTGCACCGGCTCGTGGTTCTGCACGAAGGGGCCACGCTTTTCGGCGTGGCAGGTGTAGCAGGTCGCATTGGTGCTGTCGCGCTTGGCGAGTTTCGGGCCGGCGGATCCGTGCACCGAGTGGCAGTCCGAACAGGTCATCTTGCCTTCCTGGATCGGGTGGCGCCACGGGCGGTTGGCCACCACGCGCTGGTCCTTGTGGCACGTGTAACAGACCGTCGGCTGCTCGGCCTTGGTGAAGACCTTGTCCTTGTTGACGTGGATCTGGTGGCAGCTGGTGCAGCCCACGCCGGATTCCGGGTGAATGCTGCCCGCCCACAGCAGCATCTGCTTGGTGCTGGCCGTGGTGTGGCAGGCCAGGCAGGCCTCGCTCGCCGCCTCGCCCGTCACGGCGCCCTTGCCTCGGAAGACCTGGTCTGGGCGTTTCTCGGTCGGGTTGTCGGCGTGCTCCGAGCTGCCGCCGTGGCAGCCGATGCAGCCGAAGTTGCGGCTGTCGGCCGCGACCGCATGCTTGGAGCGGGCCATTTTCTGGTGATCGGCCTCGTGACACATCATGCACTTGGCCGACGGGCCGGCGTCGTCCGCCGCCCAACCGCTGCTCACCCAGCCGAGCAAGCCGAAACAGGCTGCCGCCAGCGCGCTTCTCATACGCATTCGAACCCCCTCCAGAAACCCTCCTGCACGGCGCGCCCCGGCAACCTCTTCAGAGTCGGTCACCGCGCGTGCGCGCTATCTCCGACCATGCACGACATCGACCCCGTACGGCAAGCCCGGCCGGTGGCAGTCGGCGCAGGTCTCCTGGTTCTGCAGCGCCTGTGCCTGCGTGGCAACTCCGAATGCCGCGCCGCCCACGCCAACCATGTGGTTGATGGCCGCCGCCGAGTCGTGGCACGCGGTGCAGCTGGCCGTCTTCGGCGTGATCACGAACCAGATGAGCGGGTTCGTGCTGGTCCTGCCAGTTGCCAAATCGATCGGCTTCGCAACGACCGATCCGACCGGGTTCGGGTCACTCTGCCACGAGTTGTTGACGTGGCAGGCGTTGCAGTTGAGCCCGATCTGCGGGTAGGCGACTTCTGCGGCGAAGTCCGTCACATCGGGCGCGAGCACCAGGTTCGGGTCGCACAGCGGCATCTTGCTTAAGGGGTTGCGCGGGTTGCAGAACGCGCCGACGACGGCGTTGCCGTGCGTGAACGGGTAGAGCCGCCGCGAGTTGCCGTGGATGCCGTGGATCATGCGCTTGAACGAGTAGTTCTCCTGCAGCGCCTGCCCGCTGGTCATCACGGTCGAAGACATCCGGTTCTGGTCGTGGCACAGCACGCAGGACTCGACCGTGTGGCGCGCGCCACCATGGAAGGCGTAGGCCTGCGTGTTCGAGCCTGTCGTGGTGCCGAGCGCGGCATGGCAGACATTGCACTTCTCGTTGGAGACCACCTGGCGACGTGGATTCGTCGAGCCCGTGAGGACAACGTCCGCGTAGGTGTTCTGCGCGACGACGTTGATCAGTGCCGCCGGCACCACCGGCGGCCGCGGATCGCTGGGCGAGATCGCCTCCAGTTCGGCTTCGAT
>Ga0209254_10005418_pt1 | contig 11743 bp, 12 predicted proteins | sample FrelakmetDIP11DI_FD_187148 | JGI IMG/M metagenome (GOLD analysis project Ga0209254, IMG submission 187148) | Freshwater lake sediment microbial communities from the University of Notre Dame, USA, for methane emissions studies - DIP11 DI (SPAdes)... | ecosystem: Environmental > Aquatic >... | reverse complement strand
GAGTTGAAATTGTCACAATACCGACTCGCCCGGGGCTTAGGCGTCCCCGCCATGCGTATCAATCACGTTGTGAATGGCAAACGTCCGGTAACGGCAGTGCTTGCCTTGCGCCTGGGGCGCTATTTCGGGCAAAGCCCGCGTTATTGGATAAACTTACAAAGTCGGTATGATATGGATGTTGCGGAAGATGCGTTGTCCGAGCAGGTGGCACGTGAAGTCCGCCCCATGACGGCAACCGTTTGACGCTAGGAAGAACGTTCGTTGATTCATTCAAATGGAGGCATGAAGTCACCCGGCCAAAACTAACGTTGGTTCTAAGACAACTTGTCAACAAATCTGTTTAGGGGCGAATCACCCAGATGGTATACAGGCCAGAAACGCTTCGTGCCCCCACTCGCCGCAGGAAAGCCCTTTGGAAACAAAGTGATAATTTTCGCCAACGTCCCTACCGTTCGTATTCACGGGCAAGTCGGCTGGATGCCCCGCCTTCCTGCCGGTAGGCAGGGGCGGAGAGCTTCACTAATGATCAACAAAAATAAATCTGTCCCCTTTGGCTATCTTTTTAATCCCGCCCTCTCGGCAATTTCCAGTATGTGTTGTGCCATAGCCACGTGAACATTCTCAATCAACTGTCCGTCCAGTTGGCTGGCCCCCTTTCCTTCAGTCTTTGCTTTTTCAAATGCTTCGACGACACGCCTCGCATACTGGATATCCGCTTCCGTGGGTGTGAATATTCTATTGACCACCTCCACCTGACTGGGATGAATTACCGCTTTCCCGTCGTATCCCATGTCTTTCGCTTGCTGAGCATGTCTTTGCAGACCTTCTGAATCTTTGACATCAAAGTAGGGAGTGTCGATGGCCGTGATCCTAGCAACTCGCGCGGCTAATAGAAGTCGAATCATCGGGTAGTACAGTTCAAGTCTGTCCTTAGAAATCTTCCCGCGAGTCTCACGGGTGTAATCAGCAGCGCCAAAGAGAAGGCCGTTCATTCTTGGGCTCGCCAAAGCAATGGCATCAATGTTGATGACTCCCAACGGCGTTTCGATCAACGCCATCAATCCAATCCTGTTGGGACTAAGGTTTTCCCTTTTCTCAATCTCCGCCAGTATCTTGTCGTAACGGGGAATGTCATCAGCTCGATCCACCTTCGGCAAAAGTAGGGTATCTGGCTTGCCCTTCACCACCACTTCCATATCCGATCTGCCGTATTCGGTCGAAAGAGAATTGATCCGAACTACTTTCTCTTTCCCACCAAAGTCTAATGCGATCAATGACTCGGTCACCGCCTCCCGAGCAAAAGCTTTCTTCTCAATGGCCACGGAATCTTCTAAGTCGATGATTACGGAGTCAACATCCAGGTTGAGTCCTTTCCTAAGCATTTTCTCATTTCCGCCAGGGACAAAGAGCATCGTCCTCCGTAACCGCTCCATGTTTCTCCTCCTCAACTCATCAATGTCATCATTGCTGTGTCTTATGCTTCAGACGGTCTACTCATAGAGCTTTTTTATGGTGATCGCCGAGGTCTGGCATTTGTCTAAACAAAGATTGCACATCGTGCATTCATCCTCATTTTCCTCCCTCACTATCGTCCTGCCATCTTTCGCTTCAAAGATGTTGACTGGACAAATCCGAATACACTCACCACTCTTTTCAGGTCCTAAACATTTCTTGCCATCGATATTTACCTTGATAAAGGTTCCCATTCAATGCCTCCCCGTTCGACTCTATTTGGGCCGTTGACGGTTACCTGCTTCTCGCTCATGCCATTTCCGAAACAAACTCAACTTGACCATTCCCCTATTTTCGGCGCGCATGGGTTTTCACCAGATCAACAATATCAGAAAATTGCTTTGCTACGTGGATTCCTGCCCAACGGAATTTCTCAATTTTACCCTTGGTCGAACCTCGGTCGCCTTCCACGATGGCCCCTGCATGCCCGAATCTTACCCCGGGCATCTCATCTGCAAATTGCCCGGCCACGAAGGCAATGATAGGAAGATCAGGTCTTTTCTCGAAGACGTATTCCGCTAGACGCTCCTCTCCTGTCCCACCCGGTTCGCAGAAGAGAATAACAGCCCTGGTCTCACGGTCTTTTTCAAAGAGAGGGATCAAGTCCAAAAAGCTTGACCCCACCACCGGATCTCCACCAATGCTGATACAGGTCGACTGACCAATCCCGTGGGTCGTAAGCAGATTGGCTATCTCTGTTGTCATTCCACCGCTTCGAGAAATGATACCGACCGGCCCTGCAGAATAGGCCTTTTCCACGTCTGAAGCAGGACCTCCAGCCATGCCCACTTTCACCGTGTGAGGGCAGATGAGTCCAAGAGAATTGGGCCCAACCACAACCGCTCCCACCTCTTTGGCATACTCCAGGATCTCAACCACATCCCTTCGAGGAACCCTCTCCGTCACGATCACGATTAGCTTCATCCCGGCTTCGAGGCTTTCAAAGGCAGCCCCTTTGACCCCCGCAGGAGGAACCGAGATGATGCTGGTATTCGCTGGATGTTGCGAGACGGCCTGCCTCACGCTATCATAAACAGGCACACCATGCACATTCCAACCGCCCTTCCCAGGCGTCACCCCAGCCACAACCTTCGATCCATAATCCATCATGTCCTTGGTGAAGGAGGCCGCTTCTCTTCCTGTTATCCCCTGAACGATGATCCTCGTATGTCCATCAGCCAGTATCGCCATCTCTCCATTCCCCTTAGGCTCTCATTTTCTCAACTGCTCTTCTTGCCGCCTCATCAATCGAAACGGTCCGGTCACAGTAGTTGATCCCGTAGCGCTTGAGAATCTTGAACCCTTCTTCCTCCCATGCTCCCGGGATTCTGAAAACGGCGATGGTCTGAGCAGGTTCTCTCCCTGATTCTAAGATCCCCTTGATCACCCCCCGGGCTACCAGGTCAACCCGAGTATTCGAAACCACATTCATGATCACCGCGATCTTTTTCACTCCAGGCTTTGAAAGAAGGTGCTTGGTCAGTTCTTTGACCTTCAGGACACTCGGATTTCCACCAATCTCACAATAGTTCGCAGGTTTCCCCCCGCTCTTTCTTACAGCGTCGAACGTAGTTAAACTGGCTCCCCCGCCTCCAATGATCAAACCAAGGTCTCCATCAAATTCAATCACCCTTCCTGCAACCCCCCGATGGTCGAGATTGTCAATTTCTTGGGCCTTCTTCTCAAATTCGGTTTGCTTCCTTGATCCCGACTCTCGCTTCTTGATCCCAAATTTGTCTTCCAGTTTCTTCTGGCGGTACAGAGCTTCATCTTCAATATCAATATGGGCATCACAAGCAAAAAGTTCATCTTTCGTGGTCAAAACAAGAGGGTTTACCTCTACGATCGTAGCATCACAGTCCACAAACAATTGGACCATCCGGTGAAGAATACCGGAAACCTCCAACAGCTCCTTCCCCTTCAGTCCTCCCCTGAGGACCATGTTTCTTGCCTGAAACTCATAGAACCCTCCTCGAAGACTGAACCGTTCCGTCACAACCTTCTCTGGATGAGTCTTAGCTAATTCCTCGATATCCACTCCCCCTTCGGTACTCAAAATGGCAATAGCACTCTTGGCAGTTGTATCGTAGGTGACCGCAAGGAAAATTTCTCTTTCAATAGGAATCTGATCTTCGATCAAGAGACCCTCCACTGGATACCCCCTCAAGGGAGCTCCGAAGATTCTGGATGCCTCCTTCCGGGCCTCCTTCTCATCGCTCACAAAGACCACCCCACCGGCCTTTTTCCTGCCTCCTGCAGGGATCTGAGCCTTCAACACCGAGGGCCCTTCAATCTGAACCTCCTCTACAGAATACACCAGCTTGCCCGAAGGAATCGGTATCCCGTAACCCTTCAGTAGTCTCTTTGCCTCAAATTCGAAGAGTCTCATCTTTCATCTCTCCTGATTTTCGATGCCAAAAAGCTACCGCTGGAAGTCGACCCATGCGCCCTTTCCGGTAGTCATTGCTTTCTCATAACAGAGCGTTGCACCCGCTGCGTCCTGAAGTGCCGTTCCTGTAGCATCGTATATCGTAATTTCCTCATCGTTCGTTCGTCCGGTTACCTTCCCGGTAATCACATCGCCCAGCTCTCCATGCACATCTTCACGAGTCATGATGCCTGCTTCCAGCGCATGGTGGAGCTCGCCCACCTGAGCACACTGGGCAAGGATATCCACCACAACCTTGTTGCCCTTGAGTAAACTTGCTTCAAGCTCCTGTTTATCCGGACTGTCGGCTCCGACGGCAGCCACGAAGGTGCCGGGCCGGATATAAGCCTTACGTAGGATCGCCTTTCGCGCTGGCGTACAGGTCACCACCACATCGCTTGAGGACACAGCCTGGATTAAGTCAGCTTCTGGTGTCACGCGGATTGAAAGTTCCTGAGCCATCTCAACAGCATATCTTCTTGCCGCTTCACAATTCATATCAAAAGCGTACACCCGCTCCAAGGGCAGTGCTTCTTTCAGAGCCTTCAGTTGAATGCGGCCCTGGTTCCCGCAGCCGCAAATGGTAGCCGTGGTTGCGTCGGTCCTTGCCAGGTACTTCGCAGCTACTGCGGTCGCTGCCCCCGTTCGTTGAATGGTGATTTCAATGGAATCCATGACGGCCAGCGGATAGCCGTTATCCCCATCAAAGAGGATAATGGCGCCCATGATGTTTGGTAGGTTGTAGCGCTCGCGATTCTGAAAGGAACTGCCGTTTACCTTCAAGCCGAAATAGGTCCTTCCGAGCCTTAGGCCCCCGGCCTTGATGTGAAATTCCACGTCATTGGAATCGATATGAAGCAAGCCGGTAGCCAGACTTCTACCTTGTGCGTGCATCTTAAAGGCCTCTTCGATTCCTCGAATGTAATCCTTCAGGCTTAGAAGGGAGGCAATTTCTGATCGCGTTAACAACAATGTTCCTGGTGGTTTCAAAATTCACTCTCCTTGAAATGAAATACCTGCAATAGTTTTACCGAACAAGCCTGAAAGAGTTTTCTTAGCGGGTGCTCGTTTTGCTTTTCAAAAGGGCGATAGTACGGGCCATTTCGTTTTTGACGATCATGTACCCTTCGTCCACACCCATCCCAGGTTTGGCCAGGATCTGGTAGGGTTGGGTGGCCAGTGCGACCTGTGTGGATATCTGGGCTGTCACATCGGTCTCGGTACAAGATCCACCCTGATAGGCCTTCACCCCTTTCGCCTTGCAAGAGAGTACGGCCTGAATGGTATTGTTGATTCCTCCCAGATCCGGGACCTTGATCTGGATCATATGTCCAGCTTTTTCCCTTGCAAATAACTCGATATCTTCGAAAGTATTGCACCACTCGTCGGCCACAATCTCGGTCGAAAGACCTTTCTGGGATAGAAGTTGGCAGATGGACTGCAGCGCCTCGGCCTGGCCCTCGCGTGAGCCGGCATCCACGGGGGATTCGATCCGTAACGGAAATGGTTTGGCCGCCTCCTCAAGGTCTGCGATGTAATCGGTGATCCGCGAGAGGTTATTCTCAAAAACGATTCCAAAGGTGCCATACACGTCAAAATGAAGTTCCGGGCGGTAATTCACATCCGTACGCAGCTCAAAAATACGTTTCTTGAGCCACACCAGGTACTCCTTGAATTTTTCCCCGCCGGAGCCGACCCTTTTGTGAGGATTGTTGATCAACCCATGCGGCAGGACCTCAACTCCCTTCAGGATCATCTTTTCCGCGTTGGTATAACGATCATCTCCTGTTTGGGCGAAGATTTTTATCGGCTTGGGATCCAAAGGTAGGCCGTATTCCCTGACGACCACCTCAGTCATCGTACATCGGGTGCTTTTCGCTGTGGCACCCAGAAGGGCCTGAGTGACTCCATAGCGGATAGCCGTATGGAGGAGTCGGCCTTCCTGAGTTCTCAGGGCGTCAAAGAATAGGGCATTTTCCTTGAAACTGGAACAGTCGCGGCCTATGAGTTCTGGCTTCAGCGATCTCTCCATCCAAGGGATGTAATGGTCAGCCAGGAAAACCGGATCCCTTCCGCCAGCGCCAGAATACTGAACAGCGCAGCAGTCCCCGGCGACCATTTCACCATCATCCAGAATCAACAGGATGGAAACGCACTCGGAAGGAATCCGGATTCGATCGAAACCGGGTATTCTCGGAGATCCCTCGTAGATGAATCCGTTCTGCGGCAGGCCGGTTCGGATAGCCAGTTGATCGTCGAAGAAAAAACCGGCGACACCCTTGACGAATAGAACTTCCTTGATCCGCATGATTTACCTCCATGACCGATACAATGCCAGCGTAATTCCCTCTGCTCGAGATGTCAAGTTTGCCCCAACTTTAGGAAGCGAAAATTAAGAAATAGAAACCCACCAGGAGGGTGAGGCACTCCGGTCAGATCTTTTCAACACACTCCCGTTCATTGAAAAAGAGGGGCCTTGCCGACAGAGTGAGAAGAATCTCCACCCGTTAGATGGCAGTCGTTGTAATTAATTAGAACCGATGAATCAAATGATTCCGACACAAGGGTTCGTCAAACCTCTTGTGCTGACAAAGGCTTGTTTGCTAATATTTAAGAAAAGGGCGCTGGACTAAAACGTTTGGTCTGTCCCAATCGAGATCCGAAATCAGTTATTATTCGACCAGATCATCGGAACACTGTTCCCCAACATATTGCAACCGTACCCTATAAGGTTGAAAGGGGTGTCTCTATGTCAGAAAAGATAGTTGGAATCTTAGGTGGAATGGGGCCGGACGCAACAGTTGACCTTTTTCAGAAAATATTGCGCGCCACTCCCGCCAAGACGGATCAAGAACATCTGAGGATCATCATCGACTGCAACTCCAAGGTGCCGAACCGGGCCGAAGCGGTTTTGCACCATGGAGAGGATCCTTTTCCCTACCTCAAAGAATCCGCTGAGCTTTTAGAAAGAGCGGGTGCCCAGTTGATTGCCATCCCCTGCAATGCAGCCCACCATTGGTATGCGGAGATTCAGAAGTGTGTGCGCATTCCGGTACTGCATATCATGGAAGCGACGGCTGACTATCTGGAAAGCCAGCACCCCCAAGCCAAACGGATTGGGCTCTTGGCAGCCACCTCAACCGTGAAAGTGGGTCTCTATCAACGGTCCCTCGAACGGAGGGGAGTTGACGTGCTGATTCCCGATCCTGCATCCCAAGAAAAGGTGATGGAAGTGATTGCGGCGGTGAAAGGGGCGCAGGTGGGGAATGATATTAGGCAGATGATCGTCCTTGAGGGAGAAACATTGGCAGCCCAAGGAGCCCAGGCGGTGATTGCGGGATGCACAGAGATTCCATTGGTGCTCAAAGACGGAGATCTCTCAATTCCTGTGGTGGATGCAACCCTCGCTCTGGCTGTACGGGTGGTTCAGGAGGCTCGTGGCTAGACAACAGGGAGGCAAGCCCATGCTGGATCACAAGTTGGGTGGAGAATATTACGAAGGAGGGAAAAGCTCTCCAAGCTTTCTTGACTCCTTCAGACCGTTACCGGTTAGAATGACAATCGCGTCTTTTCGCTCGGCAGGGCTCAATTTAAGCCATCCGGCGAAAGCGGCGGCGGAGGTTGGCTCTACGAAGAAGCCCATGCTGAAAAGTCGGCGGGAGCTCTCAAGAATTTCTTCCTCGGTTACACTGAGAGTACGCCCCTGGCTCCTACGGATTGCCTGGAGGACGGCCCTGGTCCGCGGTGGCTTCTGAACCGCAATTCCCTCGGCCACGGTCAAATCCACCTCAGTTTCAACGAAATCATCCATGTTAGTTTGAAAAGCGCGATGAATAGGGGGGCATTTCTCTGTCTGAACACCAATCAGCCTCGGAATTCTCTTCGTGTAACCTGCCTGAACCAGAGCGGTGAAGCCCAAATAGAGGCCTTCAATATTGCTTCCGGCTCCTAAGGGGACCACGACGAACGGAGGAATTTTCCTACCCATCTCCTCCCATATTTCGAAGGCGACCGACTTCATGCCCATCACGAAAAAAGGGTTCCAGAGGTGGCTCGCATAGTACACATTTTGGGCGACCTTGATGACCGCATCGTTGGCGTCCTGTCTCTTGCCCGGGACCTTGATGACCTCCGCACCATAGAGTCTGATCTGAACGAGCTTGCCCTCCGGAGTATATTCAGGAACATAAACAGAGCACCCGATTCCCGCCGCTGCGGCATAGGCCGAGATCGCTGAGCCCGCGTTGCCGGATGAATCTTCGACGACTCGGGTCACCCCCAGACCTCTGACGAGAGAGATCAAGACGCTCGCCCCCCGATCTTTGAACGAGCCTGAGGGCTGAAGGTATTCAAGTTTAAAGACCACTTCCGAGCCGTCGATATTTCTTCTGACAAGAGGGGTTCGACCCTCGCCTAGAGAAACGGCTTCCAGACCCTGGGGAAGCCCAAAGGCTTCCCGATAGCGCCAAATGCTGAGATTTCTCGCCTTAAGTTGTTTTTTGGGGAAGATCTCTTCGCATTCCACCTGGAGAAACCCCCCACAGTCACATCGAAAGATCTTTTCCTCAATGGAATGTTTTTTCCCACAGGCAAAACATTGATAACTCATGGCGGAATTGTAACTAAAGAAAATCGGAATTACAACGAAAGGGTCGCTCGTTCGGAGGCTAAAAAGGGAGAACTGTCAGTGCAAGGCTCGGGGTAGCCTGCATGTGAAATTTCCCCCTCCGGAAAGACACTGCTCTTTCTTGGAGCAGGTAGGATCCATAACCAGGACTGCGATGGAAAGGTATTAAATATTTTTCTTGACATAATTTTTTCACAGTGCAAGTATTTATTCCGGCACCCTATGGTTCCTCTCACAAGAGTGAGAACGAAGATCAGGTAAGACTCAAAGGCAAATCGACCCAGCAAGGATATATGGCCGAGATAGAAAAGTAAGGGTTTCGGAATCCAATAGAGCGAGGGCTCAACATTTTGATTTTATTATTCATTTCTTCGAAGATTCCGTTGGGGATCCTAAGTTTCATCCAGGCCGATAGGCCATCGAGATGATCTTGGATCGACTGTGCAGGGTCTATGACGGATTGGAGCCCGGAGTGAGTGATTCACCAAAGCCATTGTTTGAGACGGGCCATGGCCCTTTTTCCTGAAAACAATCCCAAACCTCTGGAAATCCTTTTTGAGGTAACAGGCTCGGATAATCGAGAGCTTGAGTTAGAGTAATCGGGAGAACCTTCGATGTTCCTTGGGGGTAGGGTTCCAAGGATTCTTGAGTGGAATAAAGCGAGTCCTCTTGAGGATAACGCCCTCGTTGTGACCCAACCGTCTCACCTCAGTTCTTCGAACGTTGTCAATCGTCCAATTCAGATGTTGCACCCCATGGAAAAAGCTAAAGGCCAAGGTGGCTTGAAAGGCATGCTCCTGGATCCAAGCCAGATAAGGCGCCCCAATGGCCAGACATGTGGCTTGCAGGACGCGGATTCTTCTGCCCAGCCAGCGAGGAGAGCGTCTTTATCACTATCTGTTCAAATGAGATTTGGGAGCTAAATTGACCAGGAGGTAAAATTATGGAGAATTTAGAGCAATTTCATCGGCTGTTGAGCGAACACCAAATCAATAAGGACTATTTCAATACGGAAGACATTTTTCGTTTTCAGAAGCAGTTGAAAGACCAGACAGCATTGCTTAGAGGATTGAGGCTACAAGAGTTGGAGCCGGTATTTTTTGGAACAAAGGAGAGAACGGAAAGATGAGCACGAGGGAAAGCGAGTTTCTGCGGTGGAGCATTAAGGAGCTTTCGAAGCACCTACGTTCTAAGAAAATTTCACCGGTGGAAGTTGTGACAGCCCTGCTGGAGCGAATAGAGGACGTCGACCCGATCATCAATTCCTATATCACAGTTATGTCCGATGAGGCCCTTAACGCAGCGAAACAGGCTGAACGTCAAATTGCGAAGGGAAAATACAAAGGGGCTATGCACGGTATTCCCATTGGGTTGAAGGATTTAATCTATACGGAAGGTGTCAGAACAACGATGGGTTGCGAAATATTTAAGGATTTTATTCCTGACGATGATGCGACAGCGGTCAAAAAACTGAAACAGGCAGGCGCGATCATTATCGGCAAACTGAATACGCATCAATTCGCTTTTGGACCGACGGGAGATAGGTCGTATTTTGGTGCTGTACGGAACCCCTATAACCTCCGAAAAGTTACTGGAGGGTCCAGCAGCGGATCAGGGGCAGCTGTAGCAGCGGGGTTATGCTTTGGAGCTTTAGGAACCGATACCGGTGGGTCTTCTCGTATTCCTGCGGCTTGTTGTGGGGTTGTCGGGATGAAGGCAAATTTTGGAAGAGTCAGCAAATACGGTGTTTTTCCCCTAAGTTGGACGCTAGACCATGTAGGTACCCTTACGAGAACGGTAGAGGATAACATGATACTGCTTCAAAGTATTGCAGGCTATGACTCGAAAGATCCCTACTCACTTCATGAGCGTTTCGATCTGGATAATTCTACTATGAAATCAAATATCAGAGGGAAGATAATAGGGGTTCCGACCTCATTTTATTTTAGTGGGATTACCGACGAGATTCGTGAGACCGTCGAAGGTGCTCTGAAGAGTTTTGAAAAAATGGGGGCGAAAATCGAAACCGTGACCATCCCGCATATTGAGGAGATTGCGACGGCACACTTTGTAACCATCGCCAGTGAAGCCTACGTGGTTCATGAAGAAAGGCTGCGTTCTCGGCCTGAGATGATTGACGAGGAGGTTCGGAATCGCATTTTGTCAGGGATACTCCCTACGGCCTCCGAATATATTCAAGCTCAACAACTACGCCATCTGGCGATTCGAGAGTTTAATCAACTCTTCGAGGGGATTGATGTCCTGGTAACGCCGACAACATCCGCCGTCGCAACGGACATTGATCAACGGGAAATCGTGATCGATGGGAAACCTCAACCAGTAAGGTCTGTACTGAACAGGCTCACTGGACCCACCACATTGCTAGGAATTCCTAGTATTTCGGTTCCTTGCGGTTTTTCGAAAGATGGTTTGCCCATCGGCATGCAACTGATCAGCAAGGCTTTTGACGAGACAACTGCGTATCGGTTTGCCTACGCTTTCGAAAGACAGAGCGGGGTGAACACGTTGAAGTTTGATATAGATAGAGCTAACCAGTGAGATGTTTGCCCACCAGGCTTTTGGCCGGAGCGTGCCCCGCAAGCCCCGCCCTGTGGGCGAGGTCCCTGCCTACCGGCAGGCAGGAAGGGGCACAACATAAAATGAAATTACCTTTCCGGGAAGCCCCGCGCTGTGCGCAGGGAGCTTCACCCTGATGGGCCCCGTTCTGAAGAGGAAGGAAGATTCAATTAAAGGTTTAGGTCCTTCATCATTCTTGTCCACGGGCAAGTCGGCTGGATGGTCCGCCTTCCTGCCTGTAGGCAGGGGCGGAAAGCTTCACATTTATTTTTGAGAGTGCTGTCGAATTCTTTATCTGGCCAGAAGGTGGACTTCCGTGACGGCACATCATATTTTGCGGAGAGAAAAAAGGGGGTGATAAGCGTTCGTCCTATGGGACAACGGGGGGAAAGATTAGGAACTGTTCTTGGTGTTTCTGTGTTTGAGGCAGCATGAAAACGATCAAAAAGGAGGACAAAAACAATGGCACCAAAATTTTTGAAAAATCCGAGTCTTGCAGCGAAGATCTTGTATGCCATGATCCTGGGTCTCATTTTCGGTTTCATCTTTAAGGGTGTGTATTCGAGCTGGGGGCCCGTGCTCGCGCCCATCGCGCGCGA
>Ga0209254_10005417_pt1 | contig 11744 bp, 9 predicted proteins | sample FrelakmetDIP11DI_FD_187148 | JGI IMG/M metagenome (GOLD analysis project Ga0209254, IMG submission 187148) | Freshwater lake sediment microbial communities from the University of Notre Dame, USA, for methane emissions studies - DIP11 DI (SPAdes)... | ecosystem: Environmental > Aquatic >... | reverse complement strand
CCTGTTCCACGGGTCGGAATACTGCTTTGGACCGATGGATTCGCGCCGTTCGTTCGCCATCGCGCCCCCTTATTTTCAGTAGCTAGTAGATTCACCGGTCCCGGGTACCGTCGCAAGGTATCCCAAATCTCTCTGGGGAACTAGATACACCATCTTGTGCTTGACCGGTCGATAAACCACATTTTATAGTGGTTAACCTGCCCTCCTAGTCCCTAAACGGACGTTCGTCTTGTGAATATTAATCGGGCCCTTGTTGCGGGATCTGAGATTAGATTGATGCAGATCCGCTGCACGTAAAAGGCAGCGTCCCGTTCCAACAACACCCTGTTACTGGTCTGAAGTTCCCGACGGGTTGCGAGCGGAGGTGTGAGTACGGTTGCCCCCCTGGCTGCTGCGTGTTACTGACGTCCCGCTTTATTTGTCTAGTGCAGTAGGATCAGAGATCGGTTCGTTTACGTCTGCGGTTGTCTTGACGTTCTCGGACCAAAAGAGAAAGTCCTACTTGACTTGCGGCAAGTTGATTTCTATAGTCCTATTCGGGTGGGGAAAAGTGGTTGAAAATGGAGTTTAGTGGGGCTAGGGGGAAAAATTGTTCCGTGGGATTAATTCCATCAATCTTGACGAGAAGGGCCGCATGGCGGTGCCGACCCGGTATCGTGCAGACCTGCAAGAGTTCTGTGACGGCAAGTTGGTGGTCACCATCGGATTGGACAAGTGCCTAGTCCTGTATCCACTTGCCGAATTTGAGCAACTTCAGCACAAGCTCGACAAACTGCCAATCCTCGATCCTCGCGTCAAGCTTCTGAAGCGTTTGCTGGTCGGGCACGCAGCGGACTGTGAGCTGGATGGGCAGGGGCGTTTTCTGATACCGGAGCCGCTTCGGAACTTAGTCGAGTTGGGAAAAAGGGTAGCTTTGATCGGCCAGGGAAAGGTCTTCGAGATCTGGAGCGAAGATTTGTGGAATCGGAGCCGTGATGAGTGGCTCGACGTTAAGAATTTGGAGAATCTGAGGGAGCTGTCGCCTGAACTGGGAGCGCTCACGTTGTAATGGGGCGACCTTGTCTGTTCACAGCGCGGTTATGTTGGCCGAGGCAGTGGAGGGACTGCACATCAGGCAGGATGGCCTCTACGTGGACTGCACGTTTGGGCGCGGAGGGCATAGCCAGGCCATCCTTGAGCGCCTCGGCGAAGGCGGGCGCTTGTTGGCGATTGACAGGGATAAGGATGCCGTGTGTTCGCCGGAGGCCAATGCACTCTCACGTGACTTTCGGTTTCAGATTCAACAAGGGCGTTATGCGGAGCTGATCACGCTGGTTGAGCAGCTCGGGTGGCGGGGGCGAGTGGCTGGAATACTTATGGATCTTGGCGTCTCGTCTCCGCAGTTGGATGTGGCCGAGCGCGGCTTCAGTTTTCTGCGGGACGGTCCGCTCGATATGCGGATGGACCGCGATCGGGGGATCGCAGCGGCTGAATGGCTGCGCTTGGTGAGTGAACAAGAATTGGGTCAGGTTCTCAGAGATTTCGGTGAAGAACGTTACGCGCGCAGGATCGCAAGGGCCATTGTCGCGCACCGAGCGCGCCAGCCTATCGGCACCACCAAGCAGCTCGCATCGGTGATCGCAGCAGCCATACCTTGCCGGGAGCGGGGCAAACATCCCGCGACACGCAGTTTCCAGGCCATACGGATCCTGGTCAATCGGGAGCTGCAGGAGCTCGAGGATGGTTTGGCGCAAACCATCGATTCGATGATGATCGGCGGGCGCCTAGCGGTCATTGCGTTTCACTCACTGGAAGATCGTCTCGTCAAACGCTTTATGCGGGACGAGAGTCGGGGGGTAGTAGGGGAGGACTGTTGGCCGGGGCGAGCGCTGCACGGGCGGAAGCCACGCCTCAAGCGGATTGGCGGCCCGCGCAAGCCGAGCATCGGCGAGGTTCAGGCCAATCCGCGGGCTCGAAGCGCCATTCTGCGGATAGCGGAGAAATTGCCGCCGTGAAGTCGATGCTGTTGTTGGTCACCATTTTGGTCGCCTCGGCGCTGGGCGTTATTTATGGGAAATACCGCTCGCGGATGCTGTTCGCCGATATTCAGCGACTCGAGCAGGAATTGGAGGCCTACGATGTGGAGCTTGGTCAGTTACAGCTAGAACAGAATACGTGGGCGGAGCACAGCCGCATCGAGAGACTGGCGCGTACGCGGCTCGGTATGTCGTTGCCCTCGCGGGACTCGATCATTTACATCAATGTCAGACAGCAAGTTGGGTTGCAGCCATGATGATCTACTCGCACTCGCCGAAGAGAATCGAAGACGAAGAATTCGCGGGGCGCTGGCGCTTGCTGTTGTTAGCGATTGTCACCGGTATGATCGTATTGACGGGACGTGCCCTTTACCTGCAGGTCTTGGATCGACAATTTCTGAAGCATCAGGGCGATGTGCGACACATCGGCATTATGCCCATACCCGCGCACCGCGGCCGGGTTCTTGATCGCAATGGGGAGTTGCTGGCAATCAGTACCCCGGTGAAATCGATCTGGGCCAACCCCAAAGAATTCCTCCCGAACGGCGAACAGTTGCACATGCTGGGTGGGCTGCTGGGAATGTCCGTGAGTGCAATCCGCAATCACATAGCAGCCGAGGAAGGGAAGACCTTCACTTTCCTCAGGCGGCGAGCGAGTCCCGAAATCGCTGATCGAGTCATGGCTCTTGCAATCCCCGGTGTTTATGCGGATCGCGAATACCAGCGCTACTATCCCAGCGGAGAAGTAGCGGCGCACGTCATCGGTTTTACCGATGTCGACGACAAAGGGCAAGAAGGAATTGAGCTCGCCTATGACAGCGTCCTGACCGGAGTCGTAGGCGGGCGGCAAATTATTCGTGACGGGCGGCGGCGGATTATTGAGGATCTGAAGAACATCCGTGATCCTGTTCCGGGCAGAGATCTGGCGCTGGCGATTGACCAGCGGTTACAGTATCTGGCTTATCGCGAGCTTAAAAGGGCCGTGATGAAGCATCGGGCGCGCTCGGCAAGCCTTGTGCTCTTGGATGCGCGCAGCGGCGACGTGCTGGCGATGGTAAATCAGCCATCCTTTAACCCCAACAGCCGGAAGGCGCTGCACGGCAGTGTATTCCGCAATCGATCGATTACGGACCTATTCGAACCGGGTTCGACGATGAAACCCTTCGCCGTCGCGTGTGGTTTGGAACTTGGTCTGTTTCGCCCGGAGTCCATCATCAACACCAACCCCGGGTCGTTGCGCGTGGGCCGGAATGTTGTGAAGGACATCCACAACTATGGTGTCCTTGACGTGACGCGTATTCTGCAAAAATCCAGTAACGTCGGTGTGACCAAGATTGCCCTCTCAATCCCTTCACCGAAGTTCTTTGCCTTCTACAATAACCTCGGTTTCGGTCAGCCTCTGGAAACGGGGTTTCCGGGCGAAGCGACTGGCCGTTTGCCCCACCATCGAGGTTGGAATCATTTCGAGCAGGCGACGCTGTCTTTTGGCTACGGCCTGTCCACTTCGACCCTGCAGTTAGGTCGAGCCTACTTGGCCTTTGCAAACGATGGGAAGATTCCCGCGGTGTCGCTGCTGAAACGGGCGGAGCCCCCGAGAGTGTATCCAGTGATGTCGGCCAAGACCGCCATCAGCGTCAGAACCATGCTCGAGGAGGTCGTCACTCGGGAGGGTACCGCATTGAGAGCGAACATACCGGGGTTTCGGGTTGCCGGAAAAACCGGAACGGTCAAGAAAAATAACGGTCGTGGGTATGCTTCTTCCCTCCATATGGCGGTGTTTGCTGGTATGGCACCGGCAAGCAATCCGCGGATGGTGATGGTCGTGATGATCGACGAGCCGTCAGCGGGTGAGTATTACGGTGGCGTAGTGGCGGCACCGGTTTTCTCGAGCGTCATGGAGGGCGCGCTTCGTCTCTTGAATATTCCACCCGACCAGCCAGAGAGCGCCCCCATTTTGACCGCAAGAGGAGATGATGCGTTATGATCGCCATTGATGAGCGATCACGAACAGTCTGGCTCGAGGAACTTCTCTCTGGATTCGCCCGGCCGGGCACGATTCCAAGGATTCGCGTTCACGGTTTAAGTCTTGACAGTCGACGTATACGCTCCGGTGATCTCTTTCTCGCCCTCGTTGGTCATCAGGGACACGGCATTCAATATCACCAAGAGGCGGTCCGCAGGGGAGCGAGCGCAATCCTCTACGATCCCGTGGGCGGGGGTCGGGAGCTTGCTCAAACAGTCAAAGGCGTCGCCTGTATTCCCGTAGATTCCTTGAATCAAACGGTCGGCTACATAGCCGACCGTTTTTTTCAGCAGCCGTCCCAGTTTCTGGACGTCATTGCCGTGACCGGTACGAACGGCAAGACTTCTTGCACGCATTTCCTCGCGCATGCCCTCAGCAATCACAGGCCTGCGGCCGTCATCGGGACGCTTGGTTGGGGAGTGCCTCACCGATTGAACCCCACTGATCAAACCACGCCCGACGCAATTGAAGTTCATTCCCTGCTGGATCAACTGCGGTCGCGATCCATCAGAAGCGTAGCCATTGAAGCTTCCTCTCACGGTTTGTTTCAAGGCCGTCTCAATGGAGTTCGCGTTAAGGCAGCGCTCTACACCAATATCACCCGGGATCACCTCGATTATCATGGGACGCAGGAGGCCTATGTGGAGGCGAAAATGCGTCTCCTCGAATTCCCCGGTCTGGAGACCGTGGCGTTCAATGCCGATGATCCGGTCACCAGCCGAATCGTTGAGCGGATACCGGTGCATGCTCGGGCTATCGCTTTCAGCATTTCGGGTCGCAGGAATCTGCCGGTTCCGGCGCTTCTTGCGAACCGCATCACGCATGAGGCCGATGGATTGTCCATCGGCCTGAGCTTTGAAGGGGTTGATACAGAAATCAGAGTGCCTGTATTTGGTGACTACAACGTCGAAAATGTCCTCGGGACCTTGGCGGTGTTGCTCGGCAGGGGCTACGGATTTGTCGAGGCCGTTGAACGCCTGACCAAGTTACGTCCCGTGCCCGGTCGTATGGAGCAGTATCGGAGTCGGGAGGGGGTCACCGCGGTGGTTGATTACGCGCACAGCCCGGATGCGCTTGAGCGTGTGTTGAGACACCTCAAATCACATTGCCAGGGGGATCTCTGGGTCGTGTTCGGTTGCGGGGGTGAGCGAGACCGAGGCAAACGTCCCTTGATGGGGCAGGTGGCTGAGCGGTGGGCAGACCGGGTGATGGTCACCGATGACAACCCGCGCCGTGAGGACGGCGACGCCATCGTGGCGGATATACTGGCTGGTTGCCAAGGAAAAGACGTTACCGTGCAGCGCGATAGGCGTCTCGCGATTCAGTTCGCGATCGAATCGGCGGGACCGTGCGATGTAGTCCTGATAGCGGGCAAGGGGCATGAATGTTATCAGGATGTCGGTTCCAGACGACTGCCCTTCGATGACCGTGAAGTCGTCCAAAGCTTGGTGCGAGCGCGGGGGGGGGCAAATTGAGCTTGTCGAAACTCAGCCGAGTCGTTGGCACACAACGGCACGCTCCCGGTGGCAAGTTGCGCGGCGTCAGCATCGATAAGAGGTCGCTGCAGTCTGGGCATGGACACATGGATCTTCGGCCGGGTGTCTCGGCAGCAATGATTTGCCTGAAGCCTTCGTGGGAGGTGCTCCGGGGAACTTGTTTGCACGGCGGCGCCAGCTCGCCCAGCGAGCACGAGCGAGCCGTCCTCGCGTTGGCGCAGGTGGGGATAAGCTCATGCTCCTGACCGTCGCGCGTTGGCTGGAAGCCTACTTCGATATTTTCCGAGTCTTTCACTACCTGACTTTTCGGGGAATCCTCGGTGTACTGACAGCTCTGGTCATCTCCTTCCTGGTCGGGCCTGTGATGATACGGCGCCTTAGTCGCTACAAGATCGGACAAAGCATCCGGGATGACGGTCCTCAGAGCCATTTTTCCAAGGCTGGCACTCCCACCATGGGCGGTGCGCTGATACTCGTTTCGATTGGCATCAGCACCCTTTTATGGGGTGATCTCGGGAACCGCTACGTATGGACCGTATTGTTAGTTACGCTCGCCTTCGGCCTGATCGGATTTGTCGACGACTACAAGAAGCTCATACTGCGCAATAGCAAAGGTTTGGCCGCTCGCTACAAGTATCTCTGGCAATCCGTCTGCGGTCTCGCCGCCGCAGTGTTTCTGTATTCCACCGCCACCAGTCCGGTCGAGACGCAGTTCATCGTGCCGTTCTTTAAGCAAGTTGTGGTTGATCTGGGTATTTGGTACGTCGTGCTCACTTACCTCGTCATTGTCGGGGCAAGCAATGCAGTCAATCTGACTGATGGGCTCGACGGCCTTGCCATTATGCCCACCGTCATGGTGGGCGGGGCGCTCGCGATCTTTGCTTACGCCTCTGGGAATGCGCATTTCGCGGACTATCTGGGAATACCTTTCCTTCCGAAGGCTGGGGAACTGGTGGTGTTTTGCGGCGCATTGGTCGGTGCCGGTCTGGGTTTTCTCTGGTTCAATGCCTATCCCGCGCAAGTTTTTATGGGTGATGTAGGAGCGCTGGCGCTAGGCGCGTCGCTGGGTGTGATGGCGGTGCTGGTCAGGCAGGAAGTTGTGTTGATGATCATGGGCGGCGTTTTCGTGATGGAGACCGTGTCGGTGATGTTGCAGGTACTGTCATTCAAGATGACGGGTAAACGCATTTTCCGCATGGCGCCGCTGCATCATCATTTTGAATTGAAAGGTTGGCCGGAACCGCGCGTGATCGTGCGCTTCTGGATCTTAACCGTGATTCTGGTACTGATTGGACTAGCTACCTTGAAGCTGCGCTGAGTCATGCCTGCCCAAACGATGAACGAAAAGCCATGCTCTCTACCGCTGAATTCTGTCGGTCTGAGCGCGGACTCGCGTGTGTTGATCGTTGGACTGGGTAAGACGGGGTTGTCGGCGGCGCGATTCTTGGCACACCACCGAATCCGCTTTGCTGTGGTGGACAGTCGCGAGTCTCCGCCAGGTCTCGATGAGTTGCGGGAGGCCAATCCGCATGCGGCCGTGTTTCTCGGTGGATTCAACGAGGCAGCGTTCGCCGCAGCCACGCATCTTGTAGTGAGTCCGGGCGTTCCGCTCGAAATCCCGCCCGTGGTCGCTGCCGTTGCCCGCGGCGTCAGGGTTTTCGGCGACGTAGACCTTTTCGCCTGCTCCGCGCAAGCGCCCGTTGTCGCCATCACCGGATCGAACGGTAAGAGCACCGTCACGACCCTGGTGGGACTCATGGCTGATCTCGATGGTCGTCGAGTGCAGGTCGGAGGAAATCTCGGTGTGCCGATGCTGGATTTACTCGATTCAGAGGCTGAACTCTATGTGCTCGAGCTTTCGAGTTTCCAACTCGAACGCGCGTCGCTATTGGAGCCCGTCGTTGCGACGGTCTTGAATGTGACGCCGGATCACATGGATCGCTACCCGGACATTGAAAGCTACGCCCGAGCGAAAGCGCGGATATTTTTCGGCCGGGGAATGATGGTTCTGAACAGGGATGAACCGGCAGTCGCCGCAATGGCCAGTCGAGATCGGCGCTGTTTGTGGTTCGGGTTGGATAGCGATCCCGCTCTGGATTTCGGTGTTGCTACCGTGGGGGGGCAAGAATGGTTAGCTCAACGCGGGGAGCCGTTGTTGCGTGTCGCAGATCTGCGAATTCGGGGGCGACATAACGTGAGTAACGCACTGGCTGCGCTCGCGCTCGGCACTGCGGCGAACCTGTCGCGACCAGCGATAATAAGGGCCCTTCGTGAGTTCACAGGTCTCGATCATCGTATGCAATGGGTCGCTGAGATTAGGGGTGTGTCCTATATCAATGATTCCAAGGCGACCAATGTCGGGGCGTGTTTGGCCGCGCTGTCCGGCTTGACCGAAAAAACCGTCTTGATCGCTGGCGGCGACGGCAAGGGTGCCGACTTTTCGGTGCTTGTGTCCGTTGCTGCGCGGAAGCTTCGGGCTGCAGTTCTGATGGGTCGGGATGCACCGCTCCTGGAAAAGGTATTGCGCGGCGTGGTTCCTCTGGTGCGGGTCGAAAACATGCGAGAAGCCGTGGCCGCTGGTCAGCGCCTGGCACAACCGGGGGATACGGTGCTATTGGCACCGGCCTGCGCCAGTTTCGATCAGTACGCGGACTATCAGGAGCGTGGCCGGGTATTTGTCGATGCGGTCAGGGGGCTGTCGTCATGACACAGGCAGTCGCCGCAACAAGGAGCAAGGGCGCAGTGTTGGCCTGGGGCCAAAGCCGTTTCTATATTGATACGCTGCTGTTACTAGCCGCTGCTGGGTTGCTGATCCTGGGGTTCATTATGGTGTCGTCAGCATCGCTTCATCTCGGTGATAAGCTTGCTGACGATAGCTTCTTTTTCCCTAAGCACCAATTGGTACACATTGCCGTCGGTGCGTTCCTTGCCGGCATGGTTGCTTGCGTCAGACTGGAGACGTGGGAAAAGTCCTCGATGGGGCTCTTCGTCGTGGGATTGCTGACGCTGATTCTGGTTCTGATCCCAGGCTTGGGAATGAAAGTGAACGGTGCCATGCGCTGGCTGAGTGTATTCGGCGTGCGTATTCAGGTATCAGAATTGTTCAAGCTCATAGCCGTGATCTTCATGGCGCGTTACATCAGCAGGCACCTCCAGACGGTGCGATCTTCGGCGTTGGGGATGATATTCCCTCTGGGGCTGCTGCTGGTGGCTAGCGTATTCTTGCTTCTTGAGCCGGATTTTGGAGCTACGGCCGTTATCATGGCGACTGCTTTGGCCATGCTGTTCCTCGGCGGGGCCCGGTTATGGCAGTTCGTCTTTCTAGTGGGTTTGGCGATTGCAGGAGGTATCTTACTGATACTCTCGGCCGAGTATCGCCTTAAGCGGGTGCTCAGCTTCCTGGATCCATGGAAAGATCCGCTGGATAGCGGATTTCAGTTGACCCAGGCACTGATTGCTTTCGGTCGTGGCGAATTGACCGGGGTTGGCCTCGGATCCAGCGTGCAAAAATTGTTCTACCTTCCCGAAGCTCACACTGACTTTCTCTTCTCCGTGATTGGGGAGGAGTTGGGACTCATGGGGGCATGCATGGTCATCCTCCTCTTTACCACTGTGGTTTGGCGGGCATTCGCAATTGGCAAACTGGCTGAGCGTCAGGGCATGCGTTTTGGTGCCTTCCTCGCCTACGGCATCGGCATTTGGTTTGGGTTGCAGGCCTTCATCAATATGGGTGTAAACATGGGAATGCTACCAACAAAGGGCTTAACTCTGCCACTGATGAGTTATGGGGGCGGTAGCATGATCGTTACATGTTCGGCTCTCGCATTGCTGCTGCGCGTTCGCTCGGAAGCCATAGAACGGCGTTTCAGTGGACCGAGGATGCGGACCACATGGGTGCGCGCGTAATCATCATGGCCGGAGGGACCGGTGGACATGTTTACCCCGCACTTGCTGTGGCCCAGGAGCTCCAAGCAAGGGGTTGCGAGGTGACGTGGCTGGGTACTGCAGAAGGACTCGAAGCTCGAGTGGTGCCCGCCGCCGGGATTACCCTGGATTCGATGAAGGTGGTTGGAATTCGGGGCAAGGCCTGGTATCGGAGACTGGCTGGGCCAGTCCTGTTGGGCGTGGCCTGCATTCAGGCGTTGGGGATTCTGCGGCAGCGGCGGCCGGAGGTGGTCTTGGGAATGGGTGGCTTCGTTTCTGGACCAGGGGGCTTGGTGGCACGCGTCTTGAGTATACCCTTGATCATTCATGAACAGAATTGCATCCCGGGCACAACTAACCGTTGGCTCGCCAAGATGGCGCGGGTTGTTCTGGAAGCGTTTCCAGGAACTTTTCCGCCCCATATCGGGGCACGTTGCACCGGCAATCCGCTTCGGCGAGCTCTCTCGGTTCCGCCCACGCGGCGGACGCGAGGTCAAGGGGATGCGCTCCGAATCCTCGTCGTCGGGGGCAGTCAGGGTGCGAAGGTGCTGAACGAGATCGTCCCGGCAGCCTTGGGGAAGCTGGATCGCCCGTACGAAATTCGTCATCAAACGGGCGCCTCTGCGCGAGACGAGACCGAGAAACGCTATCGTGAGCGGGGCACGCACGCACGCGTCGACGCATTTATCGATGATATGGCGGAAGCTTACGCTTGGGCCGACCTGGGCGTTTGTCGGGCGGGTGCCATGACGGTGAGTGAGTTAGCGGCGGCAGGCTTGCCGGCCATTCTGGTGCCCTACCCGTATGCCATAGACGATCATCAAGCGGTGAATGCTCGTTTCTTCGCCGACGCCGGCGCGGGTATCTGGTTGCCCCAATCGCAGTTTACTGCAGAGAACTTGGCCGCTGAGTTGGAGCGGTTTTGCATCGAGCCGGAAAGGCTGAGAAACATGGGGGAGCGAGCGCTCTCCTTGGCGACGTTGGATGCCGCCGAGCGTGTGGCAGAGGTTTGCTTGCGCGAGGCGATCGCATGATTCCGGCGGATCCGATCACTGGACAGTCGGCGATGAGCCGGATACGCCGGATTCATTTTGTCGGTATCGGTGGTACCGGCATGTGTGGGATTGCCGAAGTTCTGCTTAGCCTTGGCTACCAGGTTTCCGGCTCGGACTTAAAAGAAAACTCTAACACACGGCGCCTGGTTGGCCTTGGCGCCCAAGTGGGTATCGGTCACGATGCGGCTCATACTCAAGCCGCACAAGTCGTGGTAATATCTAGCGCCGTTGGAGCCTCGAACGTGGAGGTCGAGGCTGCGCGCCGAGGGAACATACCCGTCATCTCCCGAGCCGAGATGTTGGCTGAGCTGATGCGATTTCGTTACGGGATCGCAGTGGCCGGAACCCATGGCAAGACCACCACGACAAGTCTTACTGCGAGTATTCTGGCCGAGGCGGGACTCGACCCGACCTTCGTAATTGGGGGCAAGCTTAACAGCGCCGGCACCAACGCCCAGCTGGGAGCAGGCAATTATTTGGTCGCCGAGGCGGACGAAAGCGACGCCTCGTTCCTTCACCTCCAGCCGATGATCGCTGTTGTCACCAACATCGATCAGGACCATATGGAAACCTATGGCGGCGACGTCGGGCGACTCAAAGAAACTTTCGTTGAATTTCTGCATCATGTGCCCTTCTACGGCTTGGCGGTTGTCTGTCGCGATGATCCGGGGGTGCGGGATGTATTGCCGCTTCTCAGCAAGCCAGTGAAAACGTACGGACTGGAGTCAGGTGTAGACATTCAAGCGGTGGACATCGAGCGACGAGGCCTGACCAGCCGTTTCAGCGTGATCCGGGAGGGACGCGGAGGTGTTTTGGATGTGATCCTTAACCTGCCGGGTCGTCACAATATACAGAACTCGCTGGCGGCTATTGCAGTCGCGAGCGAGCTCGGAATTTCTGACGTTACCATTCAGCGTGCGCTCCTTGGGTTTAAGGGCATCGATCGGCGCTTTCAGATCCACGCGGAATTGCAGCACGCAGGCGGCTCTGTGACTTTTCTGGACGATTATGGACATCATCCCCGCGAAGTCGCCGCTACGCTAGACTCGGCGCGCCAGGCCTGGCCCGGCCGGAGGCTCGTGTTGGTTTTTCAGCCGCACCGCTACACGCGAACGCGGGATCTCTTCGAGGATTTCGTGCAAGTCTTGTCGAAGACTGATGTGTTGGTATTGCTCGACGTGTATTCGGCGGGCGAGTCGCCGCTGGCTGGGGCCGACGGGCGCTCACTGAG
>Ga0209254_10005416_pt1 | contig 11744 bp, 7 predicted proteins | sample FrelakmetDIP11DI_FD_187148 | JGI IMG/M metagenome (GOLD analysis project Ga0209254, IMG submission 187148) | Freshwater lake sediment microbial communities from the University of Notre Dame, USA, for methane emissions studies - DIP11 DI (SPAdes)... | ecosystem: Environmental > Aquatic >... | reverse complement strand
GCGAAGCGCTCGGCGGCCGCCTGCAGCACGCCACGCATCTTGGGGTCGGTGAGGTTGCGCAGCCGGAACTCGACCGCGTCGACGCCGGCCGCGGCTGCCAGGATGTCGACGTGCGACTCGCGCGCGAAGGTGTTGGTGTAGTTCCCGGGCGCCCGCCAGGGGCCGACCGCGAAGGGGTGGGCGCCCGGCACGCCCCAGAAGCCCGTCGGGGCGGCAACGGTCCGGTGGTGGGGCACGTCGTAGAACTGGTCGGCGCCGCGGTCGCCGGCGAAGTAGACCGCGTAGTCCCAGTACGCGATCCGGCCGGCAGGGGTGACGCCCGCATCGATCGTCACCACCGCTGCGGGCCGGAAGTGGTCGTAGAAGAACTCCTCGGCCCGGGTCCAGGCCACCTGCACCGGCCGGCCGGTAAGCCGGGCCAGCCGGGCGGCCTCGATCGCCTGGCGGTTTGCCGTTTTGCCGCCGAAGCCGCCGCCCACGAACGGCGGGACCACCCGCACCGCGTCCTCGGACAGGCCGAGGGCCTCGGCCGCCTCGGCACGCAGCGGGTACGGCGTCTGGGTCGACGCCCAGATCGTGAGCCGGTCGTCGGAGAACGCCGCGAGCGCGGTGTGGGTCTCGATGGCGGCGTGGGCGCGGTAGCCGTCGTGGTAGGTGTGACGGGCCGCGGCGCTGGCGGCGGCGCGGCCGGCCGCGAGATTGCCGCCCTCGGCGACGGTCTCGCCCGCCGGCGCCACCTTGACGAGGTGGTCGAAGATGCTGTCCTGGTCGAGCACGGACGCGGGTGAGTCCCACTGCGCCTTGACCTGCGCGAGCGCCTGCTCCGCGCCGTCCGGGGTCGGGTGAAGAACGGCCATCAGGTCGCCGTCGCGGACCACCGTTGCTCCTTCCACCCCGGCGACTTGGGCGACGTCGATGCTGCGGAGGGTGGCGCCGTGCGCGGGCGGACGGAGCAGCCGCGCGTAGAGCATGCCGTCGCGCCGGAGGTCGCCCGCGTACTGAGCACGGCCGGTGACCTTGACTTCGGCGTCGCGACGCCGCACCGGCCGCCCAACCACCTCGAAGTCGGCGACCGACTCGAGCACGGCCTTGCGGCCGAGGCGGCGGCCGATTGCCTGGCCCTTCGCGAGCTCGGCATAGCTGACGCTGCGTGCCGGGTCGGTGGTGTCGACGATCCGTCCCGCCCGCGCCGACAGGCGCTCCCGCGGCACCTGCATGCGTTCGGCCGCGAGCTCGAGCAGCACCTCCCGCGCCTCGGCCGCGGCGGCGCGGAGCGCGGGAGAGAAGAAGCGCGTGGTCATCGAGCCGAAGGTGCCCATGTCCCAAGGGCAGAGGTCGGTGTCGCCCATCGTCATGTCCACGACCTCGAGCGGCACCTCGAGCTCGTCGGCCAGCGTCTGCGCCAGCGATGTGACAACGCCCTGGCCCATCTCGATCTTGCCGGTGAAGCAGGTGACGCGCCCGTCCTCGCCGATCCTCAGGAAGGCGTTGAAGTCCTCCGGCAGCTCCCGGACGAGCGACGGCCGTGGCGCCTCCTCTTGGAGCGCGAGCAGGTCACCGGCCGACACCGCCACCACGATCCCGCCGCCGAACAGCTGCAGGAACCGGCGCCGGGTGGACGCGGCCGGCGGCTCGAGTCCGAAGAAGGGCAGGAGCTCGTCGTGGTGGCGGCTCATGGCTGGGTCCTCCCCCCCATCCGCTCGGCGGCGGTCTGGATCGCCTGCACGATGCGGGTGTGGGCGCCGCACCGGCAAAGGTTGGCGTCCATGTGAACGAGAATCTCCTCCCGCGACGGCTTCGGACGGGCGAGCAGCAGCGCGTAGGCGCTGAGGATCATGCCGGGCGTACAGAAGCCGCACTGGAGGGCGTCGTGCTCCAAGAACGCCTCCTGCAGCGGGTGCAGGGCCTCGTTTCCGGCCATGCCTTCGATCGTCACCACCCGCGCACCCTCCACCTCGGCCACCGCCAGCTGGCACGAGCGCACCGCCTGCCGGTCGACCAGCACGGTGCACGCGCCGCACAGGCCCTCGCCGCAGCCGAACTTGCTGCCGGTCAGCCCGAGCTCGGTGCGCAGCACCCACAGCAGCGCCCGGCGGTCGTCGGTCGAGATCGCGGTGTCACGGCCATTCAGCACGAAACGAATCGTCTTTCTCATGCGGACTCCTCAACCTGGCTTCTCCATTTCCTATCCACGCAGCGCGGACCAGAATATTCCCGGGATGCGCCGCAACCTCGGGTCCACGGCGATGGTCGCGACTCGGCGCGCGGTGACGTGGGCCGTCCGGTTGGTCACGAACCACGGCGGCCTCGGCAGCAGGCTGGGATCGCCGTGCAGCCAGCTGCGGGGGAAGGGGTAGAAGGGGCCGCGGGCCACCGTCTTCTGGGGCCTGTCGAACAGGAAGCTGTTGCGCACGACCCCGATGCCGCTGCCGATGTCCTCGATGGTGTGCCCCGGGTAGGCGCCCCAGGTCGCCTGGGCGAGCAGGAAAGCGACGGCGTTCCACACGTTGACGCCCACCGCTCCGTACTCGAGGTCGGCGATCGCGCGGTCGAGCGCGACCCCCGCCTCGGCCATCGTCCTAGGGTGGACCAACAGGTTCGCTCCAAGCGTGCCGGCGAGACGCCGGTTGCAGAACGACACGGCGTTGTCGAGGAAGCTCGCCGCATCGTCGCCGGGCAGGCTGACCTCGGCGAGAACCTCGCCGAAGGCCTCGCTCGAGAAGCAGTGCTCGTGCGTGGCCACAGGGTCGAGGCCGGTGATCAGCGTCCGCGGCACGTCGCCACCGAACAGCTCGGCGTCGGCGTGTGCAGCGGCTGCGGCGCGCTGACGGCCGGCGGCCCCGGGATAGAACGCCGCCCGCGGCGGCAGCTCGCGCATCAGCCGCCGCAGCTCGTCGAGGAACGCGCCCCGCTGAGGCCACTCCCGGGGCAGCACCAGCACCTGGGCGGCGACGCAGTTGCAGCCGGCGTTGTGCAGCTTCATGGTGGCCACGTGCTCGGCCTGATACCGCAGGTCGGCCGCGGACCACGGCCCCGGGACGACAATGATGGGGCCGACCCCGCCGAGCTCGCTGGAGATCGGCTTTGCGAGCAGCGGCTTGCCACGGCGCCGGCGCTCGGCAGCCTGCTCGCCCACGCCCCAGACGATCGCGTCATGGGTCGCGGCGCTGCCGGTGATGTGGACCTCAGTGATGCGGTCGTGCCGGACCAGGTACTCGCCGACCTCGGCGCCGCCGCAGACCACACGCAGGTAGCCCGCCGTCACGAAGGGTTCGAGCACCTCCTCGAGGATGCCCGCCAGGTACGCGTTCACCGGGCTCATCTTGAGAAGCACCACCTGGCCGTGCGCGATCAAACGGTAGAGGGTGTCGAGCGGCGCGATGCTGTTGACGTTGCCCGCCCCGAGCACGAGCGCCACCCGGCCGCGCGGATTCGGCTCCCGGTAGAAGGAGGCCATGTGCTCCCCGAGCTCGGCCGCGGTGACGCCCGGCTGCATCCACACCTCGGCGGAGATTCCGCTCATCAGCAGCCGGTCGACGAGTGAGCGCGGGAAAACCGGAACCACCAAGCGCCCATCGGCGCGGGCAGTGACGCCCCGGAACTCGGGCAGGCGACCGGCGGAGAGCGCGGACAGGGTCGCGAGGTAGCCGTTGATGGCGGCTGCCAGCGCCCATGGCCCGGTCACCCACTCCTCGCCGACCCACGGCGAGCCCGGATCGATCCGCTTGGCCGCTACCGACGCGTCCACCCAGCGCTGGCCGCAGCGGCCGAGGTTGCAGCGGGTCGTCCGGAGCATCCCCCGCTTGCGGTCCACACTGAGGCTCGCCCACTCATCGGCATGGGCCGCAAGCTCCCCGATCGCGCGGTCGAGGCCGGTGCGATCCACGGCGCTCCCGGTGTCTGGGACGTTCACGCGCTGCTCCATCGTGCCCTCCTGTCCGGGCCGCGGCCCGCGACTGCCGCTGTCAGGCTGCCTGCGCCGCCCGCCCCTTCGCGGGGATCTGCGACATGATGTACTCCGACAGCGCGGTGATGGTCAGGCTCGGGTTGACACCGAGGTTCACCGGCACCACCGAGCCGTCGGCCACGAACAGGTTGCGGTGGCCGAATACCTCGCCGTTGAAGCCCACCACTCCGCGGTCGGGCGAGGCCGCCATGCTGCAGCCGCCGAGAATGTGCGCGGTCGTCGGTGCATCGAGCAACACCTCGGACCACATGCTCTTCGGGTAGCCCTTCATCTTACGCGCCATGAGCCGGGTGACCTCGTTGCCGACCGGAATGTAGGACCGCACGCGCTGCTGCCCCTCCGGCACCTCGGAGGTCACGCCCCATCCACCCAGCCGCCACCAGCGGCGCTTGTAGGTGAGGTGGAGGTGGTTCTCGTCGGTCTGCATCACCAGCACCCCGGAGTTGCGGGCGGCCTGGCCGGGGATCCACAGCGCGCGCAGGAACTGGAGCGGGTGGCGCACGACGTTGCCGAGGAAGCGCAGCTGGCGTGGGATCCGCCCCCCGCCGTCGGTCGCCACGGTGACCAGCCCGAACAGGACGTCGGAGCCCTTGTTGTAGCGGACGATCTCGATATGCGTGCCCGGGGCGGGGTAGATGCCGGAGGTGATGGCGATCTCCTCGGTCCAGTCGACGCTGCGGTCGGTCGAGTCGACGCTCAGGATCGCCTCCGAGTTGGTGCGCACAAGCCGTCCGAGCCGCTCGGAGAGGTCCGGCAGCCAGCCCCGCTGCCGGCACTTCATCAGCAGCGGCACCGAACCCATGACGCCGCCGCTGAACACCACGCCGCCAGCCGTCACCCGGCCCCCGGGGTGGCGCAGCCCGATCGAGCCGCGGGTCATCACCTCGTAGCCGCCGCTGTCGAGCGGCCGGACCCCGGTCACCTCGGTCTCCGGCACGATCCGCACCCCGAGGCCCTCGGCCAGGTGGAGGTAGTTCTTGTCGAGCGTGTTCTTGGCGCCGACCGGGCAGCCGATCATGCAGGCGCCGCAGAAGGTGCAGCCGGTGCGCTCCGGCCCGTCGCCGCCGAAGTAGGGGTCTGGCATTTTGACGTCCGGCTCGCCGAAGAAGATCCCGACGTCGTTCCGGTGGAAGGTGTCCTCGCCGCGAAGCTCGATGCCGACCTCTCGCAGCACCTCGTCCGCCCGGCCGATCTTCGGGCACGGGGCGGCGCCGAGCATCCGGCGCGCCTCGTCATAGTGGGGCGCGAGCTTCGCCTTCCAGTCGCCCGGTCCCCACTCGGGCTTGCCGAACACGTCGTCCGGCGGCACCAGCAGTTGGTTGGCGTAGATCAGGCTGCCGCCGCCGACGCCGCCGCCGTGGAGCACCAAAACGTGCTTGAACAGCGTCAGCATCTGGATGCCGTACAGGCCGAGCTGCGGCATCCACAGGTACTTCCGGAGGTTCCAGTTGGTCTTCGGGAAGTCCTCGGTGCGGTAGCGGCGGCCCTTCTCGAGGACCGCCACCCGGTAGCCCTTCTGCGCCAACCGCAGTGCGGAGACCGAGCCGCCGAATCCGGAGCCGATCACAACGTAGTCGAAGTCCAAGGTGGTGACGTCAGCCATCGCCCCCTCCTCTCGTTCCGCGGTGCAGGCGCGGTTCCATGGTTGTGAGGAACTCCGCCAGAACGATAGCACCGCCGCCGACATCCCGCGCCTGGATCTGTCAGAATCTGCGCATGCAGACACGATCTCGACGTCGCTCGAACGGCCCCGCGGCGGGGCCCGGCATGGACCGCGACAGGGCGATCGAGGAGATCGCGAGCTTCAACGGCTACTGGGACGTGGTCATCATCGGCGGCGGCGCCACCGGGCTCGGTACGGCGGTCGACGCGGCCGCCCGCGGCTATCGCACGCTTCTGGTCGAGCAGAGCGACTTTGCCAAGGGCACCTCCAGCCGCAGCACCAAGCTCGTGCACGGCGGCGTGCGCTACCTTCGCCAGGGCAACGTCTCGCTGGTGCTCGAGGCGCTGCACGAGCGCGGGCTGCTCGCCCACAACGCCGGCCACCTGGTGCGCAACCAGTCGTTCATCGTCCCGATCTACGACTGGTGGGAGGGGCCGTTCTACGGCATCGGCCTCAAGGTCTACGACAAGCTCGCGGGCAAGCTCGGCATCGCGCCCTCGGAAAGCCTGTCGCGCGCGGAGACCCTGGCGCACATCCCCAACCTCGAGCCCAACGGCCTGCGCGGCGGCGTGATCTACTACGACGGCCAGTTCGACGACTCGCGCCTGGCCATCAACCTGGCGCAGACCGCGGCCGACCACGGCGCGACGGTCGTCAACTACATGCGGGTGACCGGGCTGCTCAAGGCGAGCGGGATGGTGGCGGGGGTCGCGGCCGAGGACCGCGAGTCCGGCAATGAGCACGAGATTCGCGCCCGGGTGGTGATCAACGCCACCGGCGTATTCACCGACCAGGTGCTGCGGATGGACAACCCGGGCGCCGCGCCCATGATCACGCTCAGCCAGGGGACCCACCTCGTGCTCGGGCCGGAGTTCCTGCCCGGGGACACCGCGATCATGGTGCCGCAAACCACCGACGGCCGCGTGCTGTTCGCTGTGCCATGGCACGGCAAGGTGGTGGTCGGCACCACCGACACGCCGGTGCCCGAGCCGAGCCTGGAGCCGCGGGCGCTGCCCGAGGAGGTCGACTTCATCCTCGAGAACGCCGCCGCCTACATGGCCAAGGACCCGACCCGCGCCGACGTGCTGAGCGTGTTCGCCGGCCTGCGGCCGCTGGTCACGGCGGCGGACGAGGCGGAAACCGCCAAGCTGTCCCGCGACCACTCGGTGCACGTCTCCGAGTCCGGCCTGGTCACCATCACCGGCGGCAAGTGGACGACCTACCGGCGGATGGCCAAGGACGTGGTCGACCAGGCGGCGATGGTGGCCGGCCTGGTGGAGCGCCCCTGCCCCACCGAGAGCCTCCGCATCCACGGCTGGCTGAAGAACGTCGACGCCGCGGACCCGCTGTACGTGTACGGCACCGAGGCGCCGTCGGTGCGCGCCCTCGCCGAGGAGCGGCGATCGCTCGGACAGCCCCTTCACGGCCGGCTGCCGGTGACCGCCGCCCAGGTCGTGTGGGCCGTTCGTCGCGAAATGGCGCGCACCGTGGAGGACGTGCTCGCCCGGCGAACCCGGGCGCTGCTGCTCGACGCGCGGGCGAGCATCGAGGCCGTGCCGGCCGTGGCCCGGATCATGGACCGCGAGCTGGGTCGCGGCCGCGCCTGGCAGAAGGCCCAGGTCGCCGCGTACACCGCGATCGCCCAGGGCTACGTCCTGGACAGCAAGGGCTGAGCGAAGCCGAGCGCGAGTCCCCCGTCCCAGCTCGGAGCTCATTTCTGGCGCCCTGCCCCTGCCCATCTCCGTACCCGTTCCCGTTCCCGTTCCCGTTCCCGGCCGAGCTGCATGTCCGTAGGGAAATGGCGTAGAGCCTCAGTCGACCCACTATTACGGAAATCGGTGCCTGGCACTGGAGAGGCAACCGGGGGCGCTGCTTTCCGTACCTTTCAGTGACCGAGTGTCGTATTCACGCCCGCCGCAACGACCGGACCGTGGGAAGCCCTCAGTCCGCAGGTGCCGGCCGCTGGTGGCGGCGAACGAACAGACGGAGAGTATCGTGAGAATCCACTTCATCCTGTTGCTCGTGCTTGCCGCATCGGTCGCCGCTGCCGGCGCCGACGACGGCAGCCCCGCAATCAAGGTCACGCGTCTCGGGGAGACGCTCCACCAACTCACGACCGACCAGGGCGCCTACACCACCAACTCGCTGGCCTCGGTCGGCGCCGACGGCCTGCTGCTCGTCGACACCCAGTCGCGCGAGGACTCCGCGGCCTTCCGTAAGGCGGTCGCGTCCCTCGGCAAAGGGGACCCGAAGATCATCATCAACACCCACCGCCACGTCGAGCACGTCGGCGGCAACGAGCTCTTCGGCGAGGCGCCGATCGTCATCGCCCACGCTCTGGTGCGCAGCAAGCTGCGCAGCGGCAGCTTTCTGTTCGACGAGTTCCCGAACGCCACGCTGCCCGACATCACCTTCACCGACTCGATCAGCGTGTTCTTCAACGGCGAGGAGATCCGCCTCATCGCGATGCCCGGCAGCCACGACGACAACGAGATCATCGTGCACTTCACGAAGTCAAAAACCGTGCATCTGAGCTCGCTCGCCAACGGCTTCAACTTCCCGTCGGTCGACGCGGACGGCGACGCGCTGCGGTTCGAGGAGCTCGTGTCAAAGGCGATCGAGCTGCTGCCGCCCGACGTGCTGATCGTGTCGGGCCACAACCGCAACGGCACGATCGAGGACCTGCGCGCCTACCGCGATATGCTCGCGGCCACCACCGCCACCGTGCGCAACGGCCTGGCCGCCGGCAAGGACGCCGACACCATGAAGGCGGAGAAGGTGCTCGACGCCTGGTCGGGCTACGCCGGCAGCTACGTCAGTGCCGACGAGTGGATCGACACCCTGGCCGCCGGCCTCCGGGGCACCGCGCCGCCGCGATCGAAGATCTTCGACCCCCTCTACGAGGCCTACTCCGAGGGCGGTGCGGACGCGGCCATCGCCCTCTACCGGACTCTGAGGCGGGAGCAGCCCGGCGAATACCCGCTTGAGGACACCGACCTGCTGGCCATCGGCGACAAGCTGCTCGCCCGCGAGCTGTTCGAGCCGGCCCTCCGCTTCCTCGAGGCCAGCCTCGTCGAGTACCCGGACTCGGCGTACGCCTACTACACCAACTACAACCTTGCGATCGCCCACGACCGGCTCGGCCACCGCGAAGAAGCGCTCCGCTACTGCCGGACCGCCGCCGAGCAGAGCCCCGACAGCCCTCAGATTGCTGCGTTCCTTCAGGAGCTCGAGAGTCGGCCCTGAAAGTCAGTCCTTCCCTGGCGCGCGAGCGAGCTCAGCTGCCTTCGCCGAAGCGGCTGTGACGCCGCCCGTAGAAGAAGTAAACCACCATCCCGAGCACCAGCCACACCCCGAAGCGGATCCAGGTCGCGGTCGGCAGGTTGGCCATCAGGTAGAGGCAGACCGCGATCCCGGCGATGGGCACCAGCGGCACCAGCGGCGTCCGGAACGGCCGCCGCCGCTGCGGCTCGCGCACCCGCAGCACGATCACTCCGATGCACACCAGCACGAACGCGAACAGGGTGCCGATGTTGGTGAGCTCCACGAACACATCCAGGTTGGCGAAGGCGGAGAGGGCGCCGACCACAACCCCGAACCAGATGGTGGTGACGTGCGGCGTTCGGTAGCGCGGGTGGATCCGGGAGAAGGAGGGCGGCAGCAGGCCGTCGCGGGACATCGAGAAGAAGATCCGGGTCTGGCCGTACTGGAAGACCAGCAGCACCGCGGTGGTCGCGATCACCGCGCCGACCGCCACCAGCCCCGCCGCCCAGTTCATGCCGAGCACCGAGAACGCGCGCGCCAGCGGCTCCGCCGACCCCGCGATGTCGGACAGCGGGACCATCCCGGTGAGCACGAGGGCGGTCGCGACATACAAGACGGTGCACAGCACCAGTGAGCCGATCATGCCGATCGGCATGTCGCGCTGTGGGTTGCGGCACTCCTCAGCGGCCGTCGACACGGCGTCGAAGCCGATGTAAGCGAAGAAGATGATCGCCGCGCCGGCACCGATTCCGGCCCACCCGTGGGGCGCGAATGGATGCCAGTTCTCTGGGCGGACGAAAAACGCACCGGCAACGATGAAGAACAGCAGGATCGCCACCTTGACCACAACCATGATCGAGTTGACGCGGGCCGACTGCTTGACTCCGAGCACCAGCAGCCAGGTCAACAGGGCCACGATCGCCACCGCCGGCAGGTTGAAGATCACGGGCACGCCGAGCAGACGCGGCGCGTCGGCCATGATCTCGGGCGAGCGCAAAGCCGCCGCCAGGTCGGTGCGCAGCCAGGCCGGGATGTCGAGGCCGAGCCCTCGCAGCAGCTCGCAGAAGTAGCTCGACCACGACACCGCGACCGCCACATTGCCCATCGCGTACTCGATGATCAGGTCCCAGCCGATGATCCACGCCACCAGCTCGCCAAGCGTTGCGGCCGAGTAGGTGTAGGCGCTGCCCGAGATCGGCACCATCGCGGCGAACTCCGCGTAGCACAGTGCGCACAGCCCGCACCCCGCTGCGGTGATCACCATCGAGACCACCAGTGCCGGCCCAGCCCCCACGTGATGGGCGCCGCCCGCCGCCGCCGTGCCAATCGAAGCGAAGATGCCGGCGCCGATCACCGCGCCCACGCCGAGGGCGATCAGCTCGAATGGGCCGAGCACCCGGCGCAGCTGCCGCTCGCCGTCTGCGCCTGCTTCGGCGAGCATCAGGTCGAGCGATTTGCGGCGCAGCAGATTCCGGATCGGCATGCCCGCGGAGCATAGCAGACGAGCGGACGATCTCGACCCGATCCGATCGCTTCACGCGTGCGACCGGCGTGGTCTATCCTGGCCGCAGGGGACGGGGAAAGGGATGAGCCCATGACAACAGTATTCGAAGCCACCACCATCAACGGCCTGCTCCTGCCGAACCGGCTGGTGAGATCCGCCACCTGGGAGGGCCTGGGCGACTCCGATGGACGTGTCAACGAACGCGTGATCGAGGTCTATCGGCGGCTCGCCGAGGGTGAGGTCGGGCTGATCATCACGGGCTACCTCGCGGTGCGGTTGGACGGCCGCCAGCACGCGACCCAGCTCGGCGTCGACCGCGACGACCTCATCGGAGGCCTCGCCGAGCTCGCGGCCGTGGTCCACAAACACGGCGGCACGGTGGTCGGCCAGATCGTCCACTGCGGCGGCCAGGCCGTCCGCGCCGCCAGTGACGGCCGGGACCCGGTGGCCCCGAGCGCGGTGGCGAGCCCCGGCTACCCCGAGGTGCCGCGCGAGCTGTCGGTCGCCGGCATCCGCGACCTCGTCAGCTGCTTCGCCGCGGCCGCGCGCCGCCTCCGCAGCGCCGGCTTCGACGGCGTCCAGCTCCATGGGGCTCACGGCTACCTGCTGGCGCAGTTCCTGTCACCGTTGCGCAACCAGCGCACCGACGACTACGGCGGCAGCCTCGACAATCGGGCCCGCTTCGCCCGCGAGGTGATGGCGGCCGTGCGCGCAGAGGTGGGCGCCGACTGGCCGGTGATGATCAAGCTCAACGCCCACGACTTCCTCGAAGGGTCGACCACCGAGCAGGACTCCACGTTCCTCGCGGGCGCCCTCGCCGCGGCCGGGATCGATGCCATCGAGGTCTCCGGCGGCACCGGGGGCTCGGGGAAGTTGGGCGCGGCTCGCCGCCACATCGAGACCGCCGACGACGAGGCCTACTTCCTCCCCCAGGCCCGCGCAATCCGGGCGGCGGCGCCGGGCGTGCCGCTGATGTTGGTCGGTGGCATGCGCTCGCTGGAGACCATCGAGGCCGTGCTCGCGTCCGGCGTCGCCGACTACATTGCCATGGCGCGGCCGCTGATCCGCGAGCCCGGCCTGCCGGCGCGCTGGGCCGCCGGCGACCGCCGCCGCGCCGCATGCGTGTCGTGCAGCGGCTGCTTTGCCCCGGCCGCCCGGGGCGAGGGCATCCGCTGCGTCCAGATCGAGCCCTGAGCCCCCGGCGAGCCGCCCGAAGCGGCGCCTGCCGCACGAGGAAAGGCGGCCGCGGAAACCAGAGTCCCCGCGGCCGCCGTTGCGAACTTTCGCCGGATCAAAGCCCGGCAACCCGCGTCAGCGCGGGGTGAGTGCGAAGTCCTGCACCGTCG
>Ga0209254_10005415_pt1 | contig 11744 bp, 10 predicted proteins | sample FrelakmetDIP11DI_FD_187148 | JGI IMG/M metagenome (GOLD analysis project Ga0209254, IMG submission 187148) | Freshwater lake sediment microbial communities from the University of Notre Dame, USA, for methane emissions studies - DIP11 DI (SPAdes)... | ecosystem: Environmental > Aquatic >... | reverse complement strand
AAGGACGCGTTGACCGTGGACATGACCGTGAACCCCGACTTCAGCCAGATCGAGTCGGACGAACCGCAGGTCACGGTCAACCAGCGGTTCGAGGTGTTCGTGAAGCTGAGTTACCTGTTCCGATGCTGAGGGCCGGACTCAGATGTCGGCGCGAGAGAGGCGCCGCGAGGCGGCCCAGAACGGCAGCACAAGCCAGAGCACGAGCGACACGGCGAGGAGCAGGCCGGCGCGGAAGGGACCTCCCGAGAACCTCAGGAGCGCCAGGGAGGCCGAACCGAAGGCCGCGGTGCCTTCAATCAACAAGAGCGCGGCCGTCCGCACGGCGCCGACCGGGTTGACGATGGCGGCGCTGATGAGAAGCCGCGAGGCGGGCCCTGACCTGAGCAGCGAGGCCGCCCCGAGTGCCGCGAGATCGGCCAGCACAACCAGCACGAGCCAGGCCACGAGGGCAACGGCCAGTGCCCTCGACCGGCGCCTGCCGATGTTTCCTGCGGCGATGAGGGCGGCCAGGCCCAGACAGACGCCGGTCAGCACGAACGCCGCAGCGACCACCACGAGGAAGCCGACAATGCCGTCTTCACCCGCCCGCGCATAGATGACGAGGCCCGCGGCACCGAACCCGATCGCCTGGGCCGAGATCAGTGCCTGGTACAGGCCCAGCACGCGGCCGAGCAGGATCGCGGCGCGCGACACGGGCTGGGAGAAGAGCAGTTCCGCGTTGCCGCGGTCCGACGCCAGGGTGAGGACGCCGAGCAGGAGCGCGGTCAGCGGAACGAGCAGGATCACGAGCTGCACGAGCGACGCGGCCGTGCGGGAGAAGTCCTGGACACCGCTGCCGCCCGAGAGCACGTAGCCGGAGACCGCCACGGTGAGCGCGAGCACGGCGAAGGCGACGGCAAACGTCTGGGTCCATCGCGACCGGAACGCCAGGACCCGTTCCTGTCGGGCGCAGAGGGCAATCGCGTGGAATGCCGGCACGGCCGTCATCATGAACCGTCCGGGAGGTTGCGAGTGAAGAATGCCCGCACGTCAACGGCCGAGCCGCCCTGCACGTCGGGATCGGCATCGCGGGAGGCCGCCGACGCGTGCGCGACGACGTGAGAGCCCATGGGCGTCTCGAGGCCTGGCACGCGCGTGAAGACCGCGGAGGCGGGCGGTACCCATTCGCCCGAGCGGTGATCGGCGACATAGGCGACCGCCTTCGGCGGGAGTCTGGAGCGGGTGCCAAGGTAGGCCGCCAGGCAGCCGAGGTCGTCGAAGAAACGCGGCTCTTCGCCGGGGGCGACGATCTGGGAGGCGAAGCGGCCGCTCGACACGGTCATGCGGCACTCGGCGCACGCATCGTTGCGCGTGTCGAGGGGCGCAGGCCCCGGTGCGCCGGTGTCGCAGGCCGACACCAGCAGTCCCAGCGCGGCCGCCATCAGGGTTTTCATGCGGATTCCCCGACCAGCTCGCGGTAGAACGCGTCCAGCCGGCCCTCTTCGGCGGTCAGGCCGCGGATCTCGACGCCGGCGTCGCGCAACGCGTCCAGGGCTGCGGGGCGCAGCGACGGGGGGCCGGGCACGACGACCTCGTCGGCCTCCAGGTGACTGCCGGGCGCAATCGCGCAAAGCCGCCCGACGGCGTCCCCGAGAGGGCCGGCCGCCCGGACGCGCATGGCGCCGCGCTGCGCCAGGCGGTCATGCAGTTCGCGCTGCGTCAGCACGGCGACGAGCCGCCCGGCCACGAGGACGGCGAAGCGATCCGCGAGACGCTCGACATCGCCCAGTTGATGAGAAGTGAAGAGCACCGTTCGGCCCTCGGCGGCGTGGCGCTCGACGATCGAGTAGAAGGCCGCAAGGCCGTCGGGATCGAGGGCGGCGGTCGGCTCGTCCAGGAGGAAGACGGGGGCGTCCGGCAGCACGGCGACGGCCAGGCCCAGGCGCTGCGTCATACCGCCCGAATAGGTGCCGACGGCCCGGCCGGCGGCGCCATTGAGCGAGGCAAACCGCAGCACCTCGTCGGTGCGGGATGCGGGCGTGCCGCGAAGGCGCCGGTAGAACTCGATGACGTCGCGGCCTGTCAGGGCGTCGGGGAACGTCACCCGCTGGGGCAGGTACGACACCACGCTGCGCGCCGACGGCGCGCGCGCGCTCCGGCCCGGTTCGCCGAGCAGAACCTCCCCGGCGGTAGGCGTGATGAGGCCGGCGGCCGCCTTGAGCGTGGTCGTCTTCCCTGAGCCATTCGGTCCGAGGAGGGCGAGCGTCTCGCCCCGCCCGACCTCAAGGGTGAGATCCGCGACGGCGACGTGCGTCCCGAACTGCTTGCGGAAACCGCGAAAGGCGATCATCGACGGCCGTCCTGTCGGGGGCCGCCTGCGTGCGCGGCGGCAGCCGACGCGCCTCCAATCACCACGAGCGCCAGCGACAGGACAAGGCCGGCCAGCCTGGCGGATCGCGTCCGGCGCTCGGGGAGCGGCACGCGCGGGAGCGCGGGAGGCCTCGCCAGCGGACGGCTGTCCTCGACCGTGATGGCGGCAAGGACGGGAAACGTCGTTTCAGCAGCGCCCAGCGCTGCGGCCGCCAGTCCCTGCGCGAACAGATCAGCCGCCGTGAGGTTGCCACGCATGTGGTCGAATACGCTGGACAGACGGTACGGGCGGTCCGTCACGCCATCGCCGTCAAGATCGAGTTCGCGGTTCTCCGACCAGTAGTTCCCCGCGACGATGGTGTCGGTCCGGCGGCCCACCAGCATGAGCGGCGAGAGGTTCGCCACGAACGAATTGCCTTCGAAGCGGATACGTGCGCAGGAGTCGTAGAGGACGATGGCCACATCGGACTCGGCGATGATGTTCCGGCGGAAGACATCGCGGTTCGATCCCTCGAGGAAGATGCCTCGGGCGTTGTCGGCGATCAGGTTGTCTTCCGCCACCACGTCGTCGCAGGCCTTGAAGAGCAGGCCGACGGAAGCGAAACCCCGGTTGTGCAGGAACCGGTTCCGTCTGAACTGGATCCGGTTCGAATACATGATGGCGGAACCGGCCGCGGCGTACTCGAAGAGGTTGTCCTCGAAGACGTTGTCGTCGGAGAACATGTAGTGCAGGCCGTAGCGCACTCGGCTCGCCACGTTGCGGGCGACGAACCCGTGCGGCGACGACTGGATGTAGAGGCCGTCCCGCGCCTCGTAGATCTGGTTGTCGGTCAGCGTGAACCCGTCGGTGTTCCAGACGTGGATGCCGGACCCTTTCTCGCCGGGTTCGAGGCCTGGCACGCCTTCGACACGCGTGCCCTGGACGGTCGAGCCCGGAGCCTCGCGGAGATACACGCCGAACAGCGCGCGTCTGATGCGGCAGTCCCTGATGGTCGCCCGCGGCGCGGCGACGTGGATGCCCGAGGTGTCGCGGCCGAGGTCGCCGCGGCCCAGCCCGTCAACGTCGAATCCCTCCACGGTCACATCGGCCGCGCGAATCCGGATCACGCTCCCGGAGCCCGAGCCCTCGATCGTCGGGCGCCCGATACCCACGAGGTGTACGGCCTTGTCGATGAAGAGATCCCCGCGATACGTGCCCGCGTCGACAACCACGCGGGACCCGGGGGAGGCCTCGTCGAGGCGGGCCTGGAGCGGCGAGGCGGCCCCGGGAGCCGGCCGCCCCTCGAGGCCCCCCGGGATCGTCGCGTGATCCTGGGCCTCGGCCGCCGCGGCGGCCAGCATGCAAGCCAGGAGGGCGGCGGCTCTGGTCACGCCGCCTCCGGTAGCTCGGCGCGGGCGCGGCGCCAGGCCGCGGCCAGGGCGACCACGAGCAGCAGCGACGACAGCGCCATCGCGTACGCCGCCGCCTGCGGGTACGAATACACCTCGAAGTTCGCGAGCTGCTTCGCGCCGAACAGGGGAGGCATGAAGGGGTCGACCCTGACGGCAGCCGTGGGCGCCAGGTTGTGCCCGTACACGTACATCTTGTAGCCGAACGACCACAGGGCGAACGCGGAGAAATAGACGTTGAGCACGAGCACGTCGAGCAGGCCGCCGACGGTGCCCATCACGGCGGCGCGGAGATACAGCAGGCCGAGAGCACCGACGGCGAACGGCAGCCACTTGAACTCGGTGAAGTCGTCGGTCACCAGGTCCCGCATGCCGATGTAGTGGTTGAGGATGTTGATTTCGTGAACGTCCTGTCCGGCGTTCCCGCCGACCAGTTTGTAGCTGTAAATGTCGAGCCGCAGGCCTTCCGGGTACTGCGGCGCGAACATCGTCAGGTTCCACAAGGGAAAGATGTAGACGGCGACGAGCAGCAGCGCTGCCCCGAGGACCAACAGGCGCTGCGCGGCCCCGAGCGGACGGGCGAGCGACTGGTTCAGGCGCGCGAAAATAGCTTGCATCGTGCGTTCTCCCGATCGCGGCGCCGCCGGGGGCGCGAACCGTCGATCTCGGGGGCGAAGACGGCGGGCGCCCCCGAGGAGCGCCCGCCCCGGGGATTAGCGGACGATCATGTAGCCCTGCATCTCCTGGTGGAGCGCCGAGCAGAAGTTCGTGCAGTAGAAGGGGAAGACACCGCGTTTCGCCTTGAATGTCACCGTCTTCGTCTCTCCGGGATCGACGACGATGTTGATGTTGTAGTCGAGGATGCCGAGACCGTGCAGTTCGTCGGTGGTCTGTTCGATGTTGGTGATCGCGATGGTCACCTCGTCGCCGTCTTTGATCTCGAAGTCGGTCGGCGTCAGCGTGGAGCGGACCGCGATCATCTTGACGAGGACCTTGTTGCCGTTGCGCGTCACGCTGGCGTCTTTGACGTCCCAGATGGCGTGCGGGTGCGTGTTCTCTTCTTTCGGATAGACCTCGATCGGCTTGATCTTGTCGGCCTTCACCATCTGCGCGTAGTGCGGCTCGGGCTCGGTGAACGCGTCGTAGAGGAGCTTCATCTTCTCGTCGGTGATGTCCACCAGCTGCGAGGACTCCGGCTGGGACGGGCCGACCGAGAGGTGACGGCCGTGCGACAGCTTGTTCAGCCCGACCAGGTAATTGCCATCCGGGCTCACCGTGTCGCCCTCGGCGGAGGTCAGGTGGCCGATCGAATAGGACATCGGGACCTTGTCGACCACTTCCCAGGTGCCGAGCTTCCACTTCGCCACCGCGCTGTCGACGAAGAGGGAGGTGTAGGCATAGCCGTCCGTGCCGAACTGCGTGTGCAGGGGGCCGAGGCCCACGGGGACCTCCGCGTCCTTGATCGACTCGTACTTCAGGACCGGGATGCCGTCTTCCTCGCCGGTGAAGTCCTTGTTCCGGATGGCCGTCTGGATCTTCTCGAAGTTGAACACCGTCGTCACGCCCTGCAGCTTGCCCGAGCCGACGATCCAGTTGCCATCAGGCGCCACGTCGACGCCGTGGGGCGACTTGCCGCACGGGAGGAGGTACACCAGGCCGGGATGCTCTTTGGGGTTCAGGACCTTGACGCCGCCGATCAGCGTGCCCTTGCCCTCGGCGGCCAGTTTCTCCGCCATCTTCCAGTCCACCATGGCAATGTAGTCGCGATCGCGCTGCGTCGAGGTGACCTCCAGCTTGCCGGTGGCCCGTTCCGCGTTGTACGAGGTGAAGAAGACCCACCCGTCGGACACCTTCTTCCCCGCGTCGCCCAGGTCGTAATTGAACGGCGGCATCACCACCTGCCAGCCGAAGGACATCTCGCCGCTCTTGGGGTCGATCTTGATGCCGGTGATGACGCCCTTGAAGTCGGTCGCGTACTTTGCGATCTCGACGGCCGTGCCTTTCGGAATGGGAATCGAGAACCGAGAGGCCATCACGGAGTACTCGCTGTTCGGCGTCACGAACGCGGACGCGTGGTTGCCGGAGACGTTGGGGATCGGCCCCAGGATCTGACGGGTCTTGAAGTCCCGGAGGTCGATTCGCGCGACGCGCCCGTTCATCTCGTTCACGAAGAGCCACCGGCCGTCGTAGTCGCCGTTGGTCTCGGAGAGCGCGGGGTGATGCACGTCGCCCCACGTCAGGTTCCCGAGCATCTTCTTGCTGTCGTCGTCGAACCCGTAGCCCGTCGCAGGGTAGGGCGTGAAGACCGGGATCGTCGAGATGTGGCGCATCGACGGCACGCCGAAGACGTAGATCTGGCCGGAGTGCCCGCCGGACGAGAACAGGTAGTACTCGTCCAGGTCGCCTGGGGCGACGTAGGTCTTCTGGGCGGCCACCGCGATGTCCGACGTGCCGCCCGCGGCTTTCCTGGCCTCCTTTGGCGCGCTGGGCGCGCAGCGGCTGACGAACAGCGCCAGCGCCAGGACGCCAATCGTCGCCCAGGCAGCGGATCGGGAGCGAATCCAACTCATAGCCATCTCCTTCACACAGCAGTCACAGCCGGCTCACTCGTTCAAGGAGGCACGGGACAGGCGGGCCGGGGACGGCCTGTCGCCTCCGTTCATCACGCGGCCTACTTCTGGCCCCCTTCCGCCGCGGCCGCCAGGGGGTTCTTGCCCTCGGCCACGAGGCGCTGGTATTCGGCGAACGCCTCGCGCAGCTTCTGGATCGCGACGTCTTTCTGCTCGGGCGTCAGGACGATCTGGCGCGAGAGCACGACCGACATCGTCCCGGTCGGGTTTTTCAGGAACTGGTCGACCGTCACGCCGAAGCGCTTCTGCGTGTCCTCGACGGCTGTGGACAGGTCCGGGCCGATCTGGGCGGGACTGCGCACCTTCAGGGCGGCAATCGAGTGGCACACGAAGCAGCCCGTCTGCACGAACCAGGCGCCCGGCCCGGACTTCATGTCCGCTTCGGCCTGCCGCTCCTCGGCGGTCTGCGGATCCGTGCGCGGCACGCCCGGGAGAAACGCCGCGTCGAAGGGAGCCTTGCGCCACGACAGCATGAGCATCGCCAGCGCCTGGGCTTCCTTCGTGGACAGGTGGAAATTGGGCATCACCGTGTCCTGGACCATCTGCTTCGGGTCTTTGAAGTGCGCCACGTGCCAGGCGAATGCGGTCGCCTGGCCGGACAGCCGGGTCATGTCGTACTGCTCCGGGGCCTTGTCGCCGATCCACGTCAGGTCCGGGCCAATGGTGCCGCCGCGGTTGTTGATCACGTGGCAGGCCCGGCAGCCCTTTTCCTGGACTAGGCGCTTGGCGAGGTTGATCATGTCGGCGCCCCTGGTCTCCCGCTCGTAGCGGTGGCAGATGTTGCAGTTCATCTGCATGAGCGCGGCCTTGTTGTCGACAAGCGAGTACGCCTCACCCAACGGCTTGCCGAGGAGCGGCTCCTCCCAGTGCGCCACCTCGCCGTGGGCGGCCGCGGTGTCGACGGCCCACCCCTGTCCGCCGTGGCAGGCGCTGCACCCGAACCGCTCCGGCGGATGCGACCGCAGCAGTTCGACGGGATGCGTGCGGTAGGGCTCCTCGGCCGTCTCGAAACCCTTCCAGGACACCGCCTGGTGGCAGGTCACGCACCGGTCCGCGCGCCGCAGGCCGGGCACCCACACCTGCTGGAGGCCCGCCGGGATGGTGTCCGCCCGCTCGGCGCCCAGTTTCTCCGCCACCATCTGGCGGAACCTGTACTGGTAGTACTTGTAGTCGTGCTGGCGGTCGCTCCAGGCGAAGAAGACGGTCGCCCCCACGAGCACGATCCCAATTGCGGCCAGTACCGGGCGATCGATCCTGGGAAACGGGGAACTGGTGCGTTTCTCCATGTCAGATCCTTCCGGGAATGCCCGGCCACGTTTCCCACGGCCAGTAGAGATTCCAGTACGGCCCGCGCATGAACATGCCGACGAACGTGAAGGCGAGGATGAGGATCATCAGGAGCAGGAACACCAGGTTCTGGCGCCGGCGGCTCTTCGGGAACCACAGCCCGGCCGCCGACGCTGGGGACCTGTCGAGCCACGGCCAGACGGTCAACAGCGCGACCAGCAGGCCTGGCAGAATCACCCCGCCAAGGAAGGCGCCGTTGATCGTGAACGATCCGAAGCGGACCGTGGTGTCGGTGACGATTTCCTGCAGCCAGAGGAAGTACCAGGGGGCCTTCGCCGGATTCGGCGTGATGAGCGCGTTCGCCGGCTCTTCGAGCGGCGAGGGAATGGCGCTGGCCAGGATGCTCACGAGCGCGAAGGTGCCGAGCACCACGATCAGGGCCCGCCGGGTGAGGTCGGGCACCGCGTTGACCGTCAGGTCGGGGGCCTCCGGAGACCGGGCCGTGACGGCCGGCGACGTGCCGCGGGCCACGCCGAGGAGGGTATACGTCTTGGTCGGGACAGGACCGGTGTCGCGGGCCTCGGAGGGGAGGGCGGCGGCGTCGGCTTTCGCGAGCCCGCCGTCCTTCCGGATGCGCCACATGTGGTACGCCACTAGGGCCCCCAGCGCGCCCGGGAGCACGATGATGTGCAGCACGTAGAAGCGAATCAACGTCGCCTGTTCGATCGCCCGTCCGCCGATCATGAGCTCCCGCATGCGCGGTCCCACTCCCGGCACCGCCGACGCGATGTTGGTGCCCACCGTGACCGCCCAGAAGGCGAGCTGGTCCCACGGGAGCAGGTAGCCGGTGAAGGAGAGGAACAGCGTGAGCAGCAGCATCACGACGCCGATGACCCAGTTCCACTCGCGCCGCTGACCCTGGCCGACGCCGTTTTTGTACGCACCCGTGAAGAACACCCGCGCGAGGTGGAGCACCACGGCGATGACCATCAGATGGGCGCCGATGCGATGCACCGCCCGTATCCACCAGCCGAAGGTCACGACGTACTCGAGGTCCTTGACCGATTGATACGCCCGCTCCACCGAGGGGACATACAGGAACATCAGCGGCAGGCCGGACAGGACCAGGAGGAAGAAGAGCGCGCCGGTGATGGTGCCGAGCCACGCCGAGTAGTTCCACGCCAACGACGGCTTGTAGACCTGTGACGGAAACCAGTGCAACAACAGGTTCGAGACGACGGCGTCGCCGGCCTCGCGATCCGAGCGGGGCCGGTAGCTCCAGAACGGCTGCGCGTGAACGCCTGGCGCGGTGTCAGCGGCGGCCGCCCTTCGGGTGAACGGGAATCTCATGGTCGGCACCTCAAGGCAGCGTCAGGCGAAAGCGGTGGTCGACGTCGTCTGCGAGATCCACGACGAGTTGGCCGTCGTCGGGCGAGACCGACAGCCGGTACCACGCCAGGGGCGTCGGTGCCGGGCCCGAGACGTTTGATCCATCGCCGCTGTACCGGGAGCCGTGACACGGGCACATGAACCGGTGGGTCAGCCGGAGCGGCTGGCCCTCGACCGTCTGCTCCTCCGGGCGGGCGAGGGCTTCGGCGCGGACCGTGCATCCGAGGTGCGTGCACACGGCGGAGATGGCGTGGAATGTCTTGCCGGTCCGGAACACGAACAGGCGCTGGTCGGGCAGGAACTTCAGGCCGTCGGGAAATTCTCCGGGAGGCCCGACCTTGACGGTCGTGGGCGCATCGTAGGTCACGTTCGGGACCAGCGACCGCAGCGACGCGCCGGCCTGCGCCGTGATCGCCACGAATCCGGCGCCCGCGCCGAGCTTCAGCAGGAAGTCCCGCCGGTCCGTGGTCTGGGGCTGGTTGGCGTCGCTCATTTCGTTCCCACCTGCGTTGGCGCACCGCCATCGGGCGGGTGCGGACTGGACGGCACGAGGCGCTCCGTCATCGTGAACGTCTCCATCGTCATCGCGTCGGTCGGGCAGCGGATGGCGCACAGCCCGCAGCGAATGCACCGCTCGTCGTCTTTCACCATGGCCGACAGGGGAAGGCTCGACGCCTGAGCGCGCGCCGCCAGCGCGTCACGCGACGCGGCCTCGAGATCGAGGCTGTCGAACGGGACGATCGCCAGGCAGTGCTCGGGGCAGATGTCGACGCAGCGGTTGCACAGCACGCAGCGTTCCGGATCGTAGATGGTCTGCACGTGGCACACGAGGCAGCGCGCGGCCTGCTCGATCGCCTCGGGGCCTCCGTAGCCGGTTTCGACTTCGGTAATGCCGGTGCGGCGGCCGACGTCGAGCGTCGGCGGAGCCTTCCGGTCGGCGCGCTCGAAGCCGGCGATCATGCGGTAGCGGGAGGTCGGAATCTTCTCGATGTCGAGGTGGCGCTCGATGGAGGCCGTCCCGCGGCCCAGATAGGCATGGATGGACTGGGCGGCGCGTTTGCCGTTGGCCACGGCTTCGATGAGGTTGCGCGGGCCGAATGCCACGTCGCCTCCGGCGAACACGCCAGGCGCGGAGGTGGCCAGCGTCGCCGGATCAACCGTGATCGTGCCGCCCGGGGTCAACGCCACGCCGTCCTCCGGTTTGAGGAAGGACAAGTCTGCCTTCTGGCCGATCGCGAGGATGCAGGCGTCGGTTTCCAGCGTCAGGACGTCGTCGTCCGCGTACGTCGGCGCGAAGCGGCCGTTCGCATCGAAGACGGACGTGACGGCGCGCAGCTCAATGGCCGACAGACGCCCGCTGCCGATGAAGCGAAGGGGGCCTCGGCGGGTCAGGAACCGGACGCCTTCCCGGCTCGCCTCCTCGAACTCCTCGTGTCCCTGGGTGGTGCGGAGCACGGGCATCTCGTCGAAGTTCTCGAGGGACACCACCGTGACCTCGCGCGCGCCCGCCCGGATGGCCGACCGGGCCGAGTCGAACGCCTCCTTCACGCGCGCATCCGACTCGGCCGCGAGCTCAGCGCGCTCGTGTGCCTGGTCGGACGGGACCTCGCGAAGCGCGGTGCGGGCCGCATCGAACGCCACGAAGCCGCCGCCAATGACGACCACGCGCTTGCCGAGCTGGACGCGGTACCCGCGGTTGACATTCAGCAGGTAGTCGATCGCCTTCACGACACCGTCGAGTTCGACGCCTGGCAGCTGCAGGTCCCGGCCGGTGGACACGCCGACGGACAGGAACACGGCATCGAATCCGTCGCGGCGAAGCGCCGCGAGGTCGAAGTCGGGCGTGAGCGGCGTGTTGACACGGAGGTGCACGCCGAGGGCCGTGATCTTGTCGATTTCCGCGCGGATCACGGTGCGCGGCAGGCGGTACTCGGGGATGCCGAAACGTACCATCCCGCCCGGCTCGGGGGCGGCTTCGAACACCGTGACCTCGTAGCCCATGCAGGCGAGGTCGTGCGCGGCCGCCATGCCGGCCGGTCCGCTGCCGACGACGGCGACCTGCCTGCGCGCGCCACCCTGCGCGCCAGGGCTGACGCGGTGAACGGTCATGGGCATGTGGCCCGCGTAGCGGTTGCCCTCTTCGATGGGCGAAGCCCCGAGGCGGTCCTGCGTGTCCGGCTGGGTCGACTCGACGCCGTACTTCTCGGTGACGAAGCGCTTCAACGCCCGAATCGCCACCGGCGCGTCGATGGCACCCCTGCGGCAGGCGTCCTCGCAGGGCGCGGCGCAGACGCGCCCGCAGATGGACGCGAAGGGATTCGGCGCACGGGCAACGAGGAAGGCGTCTTCGTACCGGCCCTCGGCGATCAGTTGCACGTAGCGGCCGGCGTCGGTCGACACGGGGCAGCCGGCCTGGCACTTCACCTGGGCCTTCCAGTGATCGAAGTCCGGCAGCCGAACGGAAATGGGCATGGGAGCCTCGCGAGGGGAAGCATCCGCTGTCTGGCCGCCGCGTCCTATGACGGCCGTCATAGCGCAGGAAGGAAACGACGTCGTCCCCTGCGGTGAGCGCGCGGGGCCGCGGCCGCTCGCTGGTTGACTCGCGGCGTCTGATCCATAATGAGCGGGATATGGCGCTCAACGCGTGCGAACTCGAGATCGACCTCTTCTGCCGCGGCATGAGGATTCCCGCCGACGTGT
>Ga0209254_10005414_pt1 | contig 11745 bp, 9 predicted proteins | sample FrelakmetDIP11DI_FD_187148 | JGI IMG/M metagenome (GOLD analysis project Ga0209254, IMG submission 187148) | Freshwater lake sediment microbial communities from the University of Notre Dame, USA, for methane emissions studies - DIP11 DI (SPAdes)... | ecosystem: Environmental > Aquatic >... | reverse complement strand
CCTGTTCGGCTTCGATTCCGGCGCGGCGCTGGCCACCGTGGTCGGCGTGCTGATCGAGGTGCCGGTGATGCTGCTGGTGGTGCGCGTGGTCAACGCCAGCCGCGGCTGGTACGAGCGCGGCGCGGCCTGACCGTCCGAGAGGACGCGAGGAGAAAAGCAAAACGGCGGCGCACTCCTGCACCGCCGTCTTCTCAGCAGCCGCCGTGCAGGGCGTGCACGGCAGGCCGTCGGATCAGCTCAGCATCGCCAGCCAGGGCACGCCGATCGCCAGCAGCGCGACGAAGAAGATCACGCCAAAGATCGCGCCCAGCCGCCAGTAGTCCTTGGCCGGGATGTAGCCGCTGCCGTAGTACACCGGGCTCGGCCCGGTGGCATACGGGGTCAGGATGCCCATGATGCCCAGCGCGAGAACCAGCAGCAGCGTGAAGGTCCGCATGTCGAGTCCGGGGATACCCATGCCGACGGCCAGCATCACCGGCAGCATCGCCGTCACGTGCGCGGTGACGCTGGCGAACAGGTAGTGGGCGAAGAAGAACACGCCGACCAGGATCAGCATCGCCATCGTCGGCGAGAAGCCGGCCATCTGGCCGCCCACCGTGTCGGCGAACCACTTGACGAAGCCGACCTTGTTCAGCCCGTCGGCCAGCGCCACCAGCGTGGCGAACCACACCAGCGTGTTCCAGGCCTGCTTGTTGGCGAGGATGTCGTCCCAGCTGACCACGCGCAGCAGCACCATCAGGGCGATCACCGCCATCGCCACCGTGGTGGCGTTGATGATGTTGCCGCCGAAGATCCACAGCGTCAGCGCCATCAGCACCAGCACTGCCAATTCGATCTCGCGTAGCGTCAGGCCGCCGAGCTTGGCCAGTTCGGCGCCGGCCCACTTCGGCACTTCCTCACCGCTCTTCACTTCCGGCGGGTAGAGGAAGTAGACCGCGAGCGGCAGCACCAGCAGCAGCACGATGCCCACCGGCGCGAAGGCCATGAACCAGTCGGTCCAGCTGATCGCCACATTGGCGGTCTTGTTGGCCATCTCGACGGCCAGCAGGTTCGGCGCCATGCCGGTGACGAACAGCGAACTGGTGACCGTGGTGGCGGCGATCGCCGTCCACATCAGGTAGCCGCCGATCTTCCGCGACGACGGATCGTTGGGCTTGCTGTCATAAAGCGCCGGCAGGTTGCGGATCACCGGAAAGACGGTGCCGCCGCTGCGGGCGGTGTTCGACGGGGTAAACGGCGCCAGCAGCACGTCGGCGATGGTCACCGCGTAGCCGAGCGTAAGCGTGCGCTTGCCCATGCCCTTCACCAGCAGCAGCGCGATCCGCCGCCCCAGGCCGCTCTTCTCGTAGCCGAGGGCGAACATGAACGCGGCGAAGATCAGCCACACCGTCGTGTTCGAGAAACCGGACAGCGCCCATGTCAGGGAAGCGTTGGCCGGCTTGAACCCGGCTTTCGCCAGTTCGGCCGGGCCGAACAGCACGTAGGGCGAGAGCACGGTGACGAGCACGACGCCAATCAGCCCGATCGCTGCGCCGGGCAGCGGTTCGAGCATCAGGCCGACGATGACGCCGGCAAAGATCGCGAAGAAGTACCAGGCGTGCTGCGCCAGGCCTTCGGGCGCGGGAAAGAGCGCGATGACGCCGGCAACGACAACCGGCAGCAGTGCCTTCCAGGGGAACCCGTGGCCCGCCTTCTGAGCGGTTGGAGTCCCAGGGGCGGCTGCGCCACGTTCAGCGAGCGCGTTTGCCATGTTGATCTCCGAGGTGATGCATTGGATGGACGGCCAGGAACAGAGAACGAAGCCCTTACGCTTCGAGCGGTCGAGCGCTCGAATTGTCGTTCCACGGACGATCCCGGATGTGCGCTGCGTCAATGCTCGCGCCAAGGCCTGCCTTGTTTGCGCGAGCGCGCGGCGTCGGGGCAACGACGGGGGAGGCGTTCGGCGCCGGGGGCGCGCTGCCCGGCGCGCCGTGCCGGTGCGACTGAAAGCGGTGCGCAATCGTGCCTGAGGGGCGCGGCTGACGAAGCGGTCAGCCGGTGACCCGCAGTAGTCAGGCCGTCCCGACCACGAGGAACACGGCCGTGATGAACGGCGTGATGAGCAAGCCGAGCCGGTGAAGCCGCTGGGCGCAGTGACAAGCCAACGAGTGGCGGCCGGCGATTCGCGATCGCGGGCTACGACCCTTCGTTTCCGGCTCAGTACGCCTCGAGCGCCATCTCGGTGACGCCGGCCGCGCCCTCGACGATCGCGTCGCGCAGCCCCGGCGCCTTGCTCAGGATGTGATCGGCGTAGAAGCGCGCGGTGACGATCTTGGCGTGCATGAACCCGGCATCGGTGCCTTCGGCCAGCCGCTGCTCGGCGACGAGCAGCGCGCGCGCCATCTGCCAGCCGGCGACGAGGCTGCCGCCGAGCATCAGATAGGGCACCGAACCGGCGAACACCGCGTTCGGATTGGCCTTGCCCTGCGCCAGCACGAAGTCAACCACGTCGAGGAAGGCGCGCCGCGCGGCGGCGAGCCGCCTGGCCATGGCCCGCGCCGCGGCGCTGTCGCGCTTCAGAAGTTCGGTCTCGGTGACCTCGATCTGCGCCGCGATCGCCTTCGCGGTGCGCCCGCCGTCGCGCAGCGTCTTGCGGCCGACCAGGTCGTTGGCCTGGATTGCCGTGGTGCCTTCGTAGATGGTCAGGATCTTGGCGTCGCGCAGGTACTGCGCGGCGCCGGTCTCCTCGATGAAGCCCATGCCGCCGTGCACCTGCACGCCGAGGCTGGCCGCCTCCAGGCTCGTCTCGGTCGCATAGCCCTTGAGCAGCGGCACCAGGAACTCGTAGAAAGCCTGGTTCTGCTTGCGGGTGGCCTCGTCCGGATGGGCGTGCGCCGCGTCGTAGGCGGCCGCCGCCACCGCGGCCATCGCCCGGCAGCCTTCGGCGAGCGCGCGCATCGTCATCAGCATGCGCTGCACGTCGGGGTGGTGGATGATCGGCGCGGCGCCGGGCGTGGAGCCGTCCACGGGCCGCGACTGCACCCGGTCGCGCGCGTAGGCCACCGCCTTCTGGTAGGCGCGCTCGGCGACCGCGATGCCCTGCACGCCGACCGAGTAGCGCGCCGCGTTCATCATGATGAACATGTATTCGAGGCCGCGGTTCTCCTCGCCGATGAGGTAGCCCACGGCACCGGGTCCGGTGCCGTTGACGTCCTTCGCCGCCGTGCCGTCGCCGAACTGCAGCACCGCGGTGGGGCTCGCCTTGATGCCGAGCTTGTGCTCGATGCTGACGCAATGCACGTCGTTGCGCGCCCCCAGCGAGCCGTCCTTGTTGACCAGGAACTTCGGCACGATGAACAGCGAAATCCCCTTCACCCCCTCGGGCGCGCCGGCGACCCGGCCGAGCACGAGGTGGATGATGTTCTCCGCCATGTCGTGCTCGCCGAAGGTGATGTAGATCTTGGTGCCGAAGAGCTTGTAGCTGCCGTCGCCCTGCGGCTCGGCGCGCGTGCGCACCAGCGCCAGGTCGCTGCCCGCCTGCGGCTCGGTCAGGTTCATCGTGCCGGTCCACTCGCCCGAGATCATCTTCGGGATCCAGGCGTCCTGCTGTTCGCGCGTGCCGGCGGTCAGCAGCGCCTCGATCGCGCCGTCGGTGAGCAGCGGGCACAGCGCAAAGCTCAGGTTGGCGCTGTTGTTGATCTCGATGCAGGCCGAGCCGATCAGCTTGGGCAGCCCCTGGCCGCCGAACTCGCCCGGATGCTGCAACCCCTGCCAGCCGCCCTCGGCGTACTGGCGGAAGGCGTCCTTGAAGCCGGGCGTCATCGTCACCGCGCCGTCGCGCCAGGTGGAGGGGTTCTTGTCACCCTCCCAGTTCAGCGGCGCAATCACGCCCTCGTTCAGCCTGGCGCATTCCTCGAGCACCGCCTGCGCGGTGTCGAAGCCGGCCTCCTCGAAGCCCGGCAGCCGGGCGACGGCGTCGAGGCCGGCCAGTTCGCGCATGCAGAACAGCATGTCCTTGACGGGGGCACGGTAAGTCATGAGGCATCTCCTGGTTCGGCAGCGGATACTGGATGCGGGTCGCGCTGCAGTTTGACATCGGTTCTCGCGCGTCTGCTCATGCGGCGGGCTCCGGGTCGACCTCGCCCCGGCCCTCGTGCACGCGCACCGGACAGGACCGCACTGCCAGTCCGGCGGCGCTGCGCATGCCCCCGGTGGCGAGGTCGAGGCGCAGGCCATGGGCGCGGCAGGTCACCGTCGTCCCGTCGCGCTTGCCGGTGACGAGCGACGCGGCGGCGTGCGGAAAGCTGTCCGCGATCGCGTCGCAGTCGCCATCGACGCGAAGCAGCGCGCTCTCGTGACCTGCCCGGCGCAACAGGCGACGCCAGCCATCCGGAAGCGCTGCCGCGGCAACCACGTCGATCCACTCCGCCATCGTTCTCCTCGGCCTGCGGCCGCCGCGCGTGACCGGCACGTCGGGCCGGCCAGCGGTTCAAGAGCGGATTATCCGTTTTCGGGCCGGCCTCGGTCCCCCTCCTTGCCGGGGGGAGCCCTGCAGGCCAGCGGTCCTTCGTCCGTCCCGTCGCACCGTTCGTGAGGGCGGCGCCGGCGCCCGCCGTCACGCCCCAGGACGCGACTCGATCCGCCGGTCCGGGACCGGGGCCAAATCAGCGCCACGCGAACGAATCATGTCCACGTTGACGCAGCCCGGCGGGTGCTCGAACTCGCCCGCCCGCACGAAGCCGAGCCGCTCGTAAAGGCGCACCGCGCGCACGTTGGCGGCCTGCACCCCGCCGAGCAGGACGATCCGGTCCCGGCCGTGCGCCGTCGCGCGATCGATCGCGTGCTCCATGAGGGCGCGGCCGACACCGCGCCCCTGGAGTGCGTCGGCGACCGACGGTGCGACCGTCGCGTCGGTCGCCCTGTCGAGGGGCAGCCCGCGTTCGCGGAAGCGCGCCTCCTCGTGCTCCGTGACGCCGAGCAGCAGGATCGCGTACGCGACGATCGCGCCGTCCGCGACGCCGACGATCCGCAGCGTGCGCGGGTCGTGCTCCGCGCAGACGCGGGCGGCAGTCTCGTCGTCGAGCGGGTGCGGCCCGAAGAACGCGCGCGACGCCGCCGACAGGCCGCGGAAGTAGGCCGCGAGGAGCGGCGCGTCGCCGGGCGCGAGGAACCGGAACGTCACGCCTTGCCCCAGATCAGCCTCGCGATCGCGGTCGCCGGCGCGGAGGCGTGGACCCGGCCGCGCTGCACGAGGTCATCACGCAATTGCCGGCGACAGCGCGATGTTCGCGTACCGCATGGCCCATGCGCTGGCCGGCGCCGCTCGCAGGGAGAAACAGAACTACCCGCGCCGCGGCAGCAGCACCGTGTAGTCGAAGTCCAGCACGACGGCGGGATCGAACACGTCCTTCGCGTCGCGATACGGAAAATCAGCGCACGACCGGTCCTTGGTCGCGACCGTGCGCAACCGCAGCGCGCCAATGTCGCTGCGGCCGGGCAGCGTCGCGCGCTCGAGCACCTCGCTCCACGCGTAGACCGTGTCGCCCGCGAAGCACGGCGCGACGTGCCGGCCGCCGTTGATCGCGGCGATGCGAAATGCGTTGGCCAGCCCGTTGAACGACAGCGCGCGCGCAATGCTGATGATGTGTCCGCCATAGACGATGCGGCGGCCGAAGCGTCCGCCTTTCTCGACGTGCAGGTTGAAGTGCACGCGCGCGGTGTTCTGGTAAAGCCGCGCCGCACTCGTGTGCTCGGCGTCCTCGATCGTCGTGCCGTCGACGTGATCGATGCGTTCGCCTGTTTCGTAGTCGTCCCAGAGATAGGTGCTGCCGGCAAGCTGCGTATCGAAGCCGGCCATGCGCAATCCCTCCGGAACGACGAGTTCGGCCGCCGGGACCGACCCGGGCAGCTCGGGCACCGCCACCTCGGGCGCCGGCGAACTCCCGTCGCGCTTGCGCACCATCACCCAGCGGCAATAGTCGACCACCATCTCGCCGCGCTGATTGCGTGCGACCGAGTTCACGTACACGACCCCGGTGGCGCCTTCCTTGTTCTGCTTCAGGCCGATGACCTTCGACGTCGTCGCCAGCGTGTCGCCCGGATAGACCGGCACGCCGAAGCGCCCCGCCGCGTAGCCCAGGTTAGCGATCGCATTGAGCGAAACATCCGGCACCGTCTTGCCGAACGCGAGGTGGAACACCAGCAGATCGTCGAGCGGCGCACGCGGCAGCCCGAGTGCGGCGGCAAACGCCGACGACGAATGAATCGCGAAGCGCGGCCCGTACAGCGCGATGTACAGCGACACGTCGCCGTCGCTCACCGTCCGCGGCGTGGCGTGGACGATCGTCTCGCCGAGGCGGAAGTCCTCGAAGAAACGGCCGGGGCTGGTTTTGCTGGTCATCGGTGTGGGTTCCTGCGGTTGCCCGGCGTTGCGCCGGCCCTCGCGCTCCGTCCCTCTCCCCGCGGGACGAAGCGGGATTTCGCGCCGCGCGAGCTTCGCGCCGCGCCGGGAAGAAAGCCTCTCTGCCCGCGGGACAGGGGTTGGGGTGAAGGACCGGCCTGACGCACGGATTCGATTCAAGCCTCGTGGCTACAACCCATAAGCCTGTGCCAGCTCGGGATCACGCTTCGCCACCAGCTTCGCGAGCTCGACGATCACGCGCGCCTGCTTCCACGTCGCGTCGTCCTGCATCTTGCCGTCGATCAGCACCGCGCCGCTGCCGTCGGGCATCGCCTCCAGGATGCGCTTGGCGAACAGCACCTCCTTCACGTCCGGGCTGAACACGCGCTTGGCGATCGTGATCTGTCCCGGATGCAGCGTCCACGTGCCGGCGCAGCCCATCAGGAACGCGTTGCGGAACTGCGCTTCGCAGCCCGCCTCGTCCTCGAAGTCGCCGAACGGCCCGTAGAACGCGCGGATGCCTGCCGACGCGCACGCATCGACCATGCGCGCGATCGTGTAGTGCCACAGATCCTGCTGCGAGAAGACGCGCTCCGTCTTTCCCGGCGCAGGATCGGCGAGCACGCCATAGAAAGGATGGCCGCCGCCAACGCGCGTCGTCTTCATGCCCCGCGATGCGGCGAGATCGGCCGGGCCGAGCGACAGGCCGTGCATGCGCGGGCTGGCGGCCGCAATCGCCTCCACGTTTGCCACGCCCTGGGCGGTTTCGAGCAGCGCGTGGATCAGGATCGGCTTCTTCAGCTTGTTGCGCGCTTCGAGCTGCGCCAGCAACTGGTCGACGTAGTGGATGTCCCACGGCCCTTCGACCTTGGGCACCATCAGCACGTCGAGCCGGTTGCCGACGCCGGCGACGATCTCGATGATGTCGTCGAGCACCCACGGGCTGTTCAGCGCGTTCACGCGGGTCCACAGCCCGGTGTCGCCGAGATCCATCTTCTGCGCGACTTCGATGAAACCGCGCCGTGCGGCCTCCTTGCTTTCGATCGGGATCGCGTCCTCGAGATTGCCGCACAACACGTCGACCTTGCGCGCCATCTCGGGCAGCTTGGCGCGGATCTTCTCCACCTGCGGCGGAAAGAAATGGATCATGCGCTCGGCGCGCACCGGCAACTGGCGCAGCGGTTCGGGGGCGCCGATCGCGAGCGGGCGATAAAAATGGTTGGGAAGCTTCATCGGGTCTCCCGGGCAATGGGGTGGGAAAACTTATGGCGTGACGCAGCGGGCAGGTCGATGCGCGCGCACGGGTTCAGATCACACGCTGCTTGCGCAGATCGCCGATCGCCGCGGCGTCGAGGCCGAGCAGTTCGCCGAGCACCTCGGCGGTGTGCTCGCCCAGCTTCGGCCCGAGGCGCTTGATCCGGCCCGGCGTCTCCGACAGCCGCGGCACGACGTTGGGCACGATCACGGTCTCGCCGATGGTCGGCTCGTCGATCGCGACCAGATTGCGGCGCGCGTGAAACTGCCGGTCGCCGAAGATGTCGGCGATGTTGTTGATCGGCCCCACTGGCGCGTGCGCGTCGTAACAGCGCTTCAGCAGCTCTTCGCGGTTGAGCGACCCGCACCAGTCGCGCACGACTTCGTTGACTTCGTCACGGCTGGCGATGCGCGTCTTCTGCTCGCCGTAGACCACGCTCGATGCGAGTTCCGGGCGCCCCATCGCGTCGGCCAGGCGGGCGAAGAGCTTGTCGGTCGTGCACGCAATGGCGACCCACTTGCCGTCGTGTGTCGGAAAGTGGCCGTACGGGCAAGCGACTTCGATGTGCGGGCCCTTGCGCTCGCGCACCGTGCCGTACATCGCGTAGGCCGGCGCGAGTTCCTCGCTGCAGCGGAAGGCGGATTCGTACAGCCCGAGGTCGATGTACTGGCCGCGCCCTGTCTCGTCGCGATGGCGCAGCGCCATCAGGACGCCGACGCAGCCGTACAGGCCGGACATGTAGTCGGCGAGCGTGGTCGAACCCGGCGTCACCGGCGTGCCGCGCGGCATTCCGCACAGGTAGGCGATCCCGCTCACCGCGTGCGCGATGCGCGCGAAGCCCGGCCGGTCCTTGTATGGCCCGTCCTGCCCATAACCGGAGATGCGCAGCATGACGAGGCGCGGGTTGATTTCCTGCAGCGCTTCCCAGCCGATGCCCCACTTTTCCAGCGTGCCGGGACGGAAGTTCTCGCACAGCACGTCGCACTGTGCGACCAGCTCCTTGAAGAGCCGCTTTCCTTCCGCATGATGCAGGTCGAGCGTCACCGAGCGCTTGTTGCGCGCTTCCGACAGCCAGGTCAGCGTGTCCTTGCGCTTCGTCGGCGTGCCGAACGCGCGGCACGTATCGCCGCCGACCGGGTGCTCGACCTTGATCACGTCGGCGCCGAATTCGCCCAGCAACGTGGCGCAGAACGGCGCCGCGATCACGGTGGCGACATCGATCACGCGGATTCCCGCCAGCGGCAGATCGTTTTCCTTGTTCATCTGTGCAGCTCCCGTCAGACGACGCGCCTGCGGCGCAGGTCGGCAATCTCTTCCGCGCTGACGCCGAGCAGGCCGATCAGCACTTCATAGGTCGAATCGCCGAGCGGCGGGCCGAGGTTGGTGATGCGCCCCGGTGTTTCCGACAGCCGCGGCACGACGCCGGGCACGGTCACCTTGCCGGCGCCGTCGTCCTCGAGCTCGACCAGATTGCCGCGGAACTTGAAGTGCTCGTCCTCGAAGATGTCCTGGATGCTGTTCAACTTTCCGACGGGCACTTCGCCGTCGATGCACAGTTTCATCACTTCGTCGCGCGTGAACGACCCGGTCCATTCGTTGACGATCGCGTTGACCTCGTCGCGCGCGGCGAGCCGCTTGGCCTGCTCGCCATACATCGACGACGAGTTCAACTCGGGCCGTTGCATCACCTGCGTGAAGCGCTCGAACATCTTCTGCGTCGTGCACGCGATCGCGACCCACCGGCCGTCCTTGCAGCGGAAATGGCCGTGCGGAACCGCGATGAAACTGCCCGAGCCCTCGCGCTCACGCACCTTGCCGAACAGGCCATACGCGGCCGGCAGCTCGTCGAGGATGCGAAACACCGCCTCGTAGATGCCGACGTCGATCACCTGCCCGCGCCCGGTCTTCTGCTTGTGGCGCAGCGCGACCAGGATGCCGATCGCGCCGAAGATGCTCGACACGTAGTCGCCGAGCGGCGAGGTGCCGGGGGTCACCGGCGATTCGCCCGGGAATCCGGCGAGGTACGACAGCCCGCCGAACGAGTGCGCGATGTGCGAAAAGCCCGAGCGCGTGCGGTACGGCCCGGTCTGCCCGTAACCCGAGACGCGCAGCATCACGAGGCCCGGATTGACCTCGCGCAGCACGTCCCACGACAGCCCCCAGCTTTCCATCGTGCCGGGGCGGAAATTCTCGATCAGCACGTCTGATTTCGCGACCAGTTGCAGAAACAGTTCGATGCCGCGCTTCTGATGCAGGTCGAGCGTCACCGACTTGCGGTTGCGCGCCTCCGACAACCACGCGAGCGTCGCATCGTGGCGCTTGGTCGCGGTACCGAAGTGCCGCATCGGATCACCCGCGATCGGGTGCTCGACCTTCAGCACTTCGGCGCCGAACTCGGCGAGGATCGACGCCGCGTACGGGCCGGCGAGAAAGGTGCCGACGTCGATGACGCGCACTCCGGTCATCGGCAGGCGGGCGTCCGCTGGCGGGCTCGAAACGGGTTCTTCGGTTTGTGTGGTGGCCATGGTCTTGGGGGTGCCCGGCTGCTTTGTCGGGACGCTGAACCGGCAAGCTAGCGCCAACCGGTCGGGCCTGGGTTGATGCGTGTCAGCAGCCTCCGACTCCGGCTGATACACGCTCACGTATTGTGGTGTCGGCGGGGTGTCCCGGCGTTACCGCCACGACACACCGACGGTCGGAATTCGGCGCGACGTGACTTGGAGCAAACGACATGAACATTCTTTCCGGACTTCGCATCGTCGAATCGGTGGCCTTTGTCGCCGCGCCCTTGTCGGGCATGACGCTGGCGCAACTGGGCGCGGACGTGATCCGCTGCGATCCGCTCGAGGGCGGACTCGACGCGCAGCGCTGGCCGCTGGCGAAGAACGGCCGCAGCCTGTACTGGGTCGGGCTCAACAAGGGCAAACGCTCGATCGCGGTCAACACACGCACGCCCGAAGGCCAGGAGCTCGTCACCGCGCTGATTGCCAGCCCCGGCGAAGGTGGCGGCATCTTCTGCACCAATCTGCCGGCGACGGGCTGGATGAGTTACGAGAAGCTGCGTACGCGCCGTGACGATCTCATCATGCTCAACGTGCTCGGCAATGCGGACGGCACGTCCGCCGTCGACTACACCGTCAACTGCGCGGTCGGCTTTCCGTTCGCTACCGGGCCTGAGCACGGGCAGGCCGCCGTCAATCCGGTCAACCACGTGCTGCCGGCCTGGGATGCGGTGACCGGAATCATGTCGGCGCTCGGCCTTCTTGCGGCCGAGCGCGAACGTCGACTGACGGGCAAGGGACAGCTCGTCAGGTTGCCGCTCGCCGATGTCGCAATGGCGATGGTCGGCAATCTCGGCTGGCTCGCGAAGGCGCAGGTCAACGACGAGGAGCACTTCTCCGTCGGCAACTATCTGTACGGCGCGTACGGCTGCGAGTTCCGCACCCGGGACGCGCGTTACGTCTACGTGGTCGCGATCACCAGGCGCATGTGGGAGGAACTCGGCCGCACCACGGGGCTGACGGAGAAGTTCAGGCAGCTGGAGGCGATCTACGAGGTCGATCTCGGCAAGGAAGGCGACCGCTACCGTATCCGCACCGCGATCACGGCGCTGCTTGAACCGTGGTTTGCCGCGCGCACCCTGGCGGACGTGGACGCTGGCTTCGCCGGCAGCGGCGTGTGCTGGGGGCCGTATCGCACCTTCCAGCAACTGGTGCGGGAGGATGCGCGTTGCTCGACCGCGAACCCGATGTTCAAGGCCATCGAGCAGCCGGGCATCGGCAGTTATCTCGTTCCGTCATCGCCGCTGCAGTTCTCATTGCACGAGCGGGAATCTCCGCGGCGCGCGCCGATGCTTGGTGAACACACCGACGAGGTGCTGAGTGAGCTGCTCGCCATGACCACGGCGCAGATCGGCGCGCTGCGCGACAGGAAGATCGTCGGCGGGCCGATCGAACTTCCAGCGCGGCCGCACTGAGCGAGGTGCGCACCGTCGGCACGGGCGGGAACCGCTTCGCCGCTTGGCTCAACGCGACTGACGAGACCACCGACTTCATCGCGCCGGCACCCGCGCGGCAGGCGGCGGCACGACCGGGCCGCCGCCGGCTGGCGC
>Ga0209254_10005413_pt1 | contig 11745 bp, 16 predicted proteins | sample FrelakmetDIP11DI_FD_187148 | JGI IMG/M metagenome (GOLD analysis project Ga0209254, IMG submission 187148) | Freshwater lake sediment microbial communities from the University of Notre Dame, USA, for methane emissions studies - DIP11 DI (SPAdes)... | ecosystem: Environmental > Aquatic >... | reverse complement strand
GGCGTACAGAGCGAACGGCTTCCGCTCGTTAGCCTTCCTTCAGGTGGCATCGATAGGAGCAGACATGAAAGGTTTCGTGCAGGACATCGAACGTCTCACGGTCGGCAATGACGACTTCCGGCGCGTGCTTTACACCGCAAAGCACTGCCAGCTCGTCCTCATGGCCCTCAAGCCAGGCGAAGCAATCGGTATGGAAGTCCACAAACTCGACCAGTTCTTCCGCGTCGAGGAAGGAACTGGCGAGGCGATTCTTGATGGCGTCCGAACGCCGCTCCGGGCGGGCTTCGCGATCGTCGTGCCCGCAGGAGCGAACCACAACGTCATCAATACCGGCAAGGCTCCGCTGAAGCTCTACACGCTCTACGCGCCGCCGAATCATCGCGACGGCGTCGTCCACCACACCCGCGCTGACGCGGAAGTCGACAGGGAACACTTCGACGGAAAGACGACCGAGTAGGAAGTCTGGCCGTCCCGCCGGATACCGGGCGGGACGGCCAACGGGGGCAGTAGCCAATCAGCCGTTCGGGTAGGCAGCCATCTTCGCTGCTTTCGCGCGCTCTTTGGCGGCCGCCAGTTCCACATCGGCCTGGTCCTTGCACTGAGTGCGAGCGGCGCCCGTCTGCGATTCGCAGCGCTCGATGGCCACCGTGTACCTCGCGTCAGACTCGGCCAGCGCCACCGTTAGGGCGGAGTCCGCGGCCTGGCGAGCTACGTCGTTCTGCGAGTCGTTCATCTCCATTCGGCCATCGGCCATCTCTCCGGCGGCTTCGACGCGCGCCTCTGCGACATCCTGCGCACCGGCAGCCTCTGCCTTGGCGACGTCAGCCTGCGTCTCGAAAGCCGACTCTTTGGTGCATCCCGTCACGGCCAGGAGCAGCGCGACGGCTGCAATCGCCGCCGTGTTGTTGATGATGTTCATTGGATTCGACCTCGATGAGTGGACCGTGGCGGGTGTCGCCTGGTCTGGGCGCACAGTACACACGGTTGACGATGCTGGATCTGTACGGCAGGTCGCACAGGGATAGCGCAAAGCCGGATGCATCGGGCGAGAGGCCTCAATGTCCGGAATCGCACAGACGCACCGACCGCAAAGCGATATATTTTCGCGTGATCCCAGGCAAGGCGAGACCATGTACATTCGCGGCATCGGCACGGCCACTCCGGCTGCGCGCTACACCAAGGCCGAGTGCCTGGCGGCGTTCCAGGATTCCGAATGGTTCGGGCGGCTGGATGCACGCTCGCACCTGATCGCCCGCACGGTGTTGCAGCGCGATAACGGCATCGAGGCCCGTCGGCTCGCCGTCGACTCGCTGGCCGAGGTGTTTGCAATCGACCCGGACACGCTCGCCCGGCGCTTCCTGACTCACGCCCCGGCGCTCGCCACTCAGGCGGCCGGGCGCGCGATCGCTGAGGCCGGGCTCGAGCCAGCCGATATTGACGCGGTGGTCGTCAGCACGTGCACGGGCTATCTGTGCCCGGGCCTGACCGGCTACGTCATCGAGCGACTGCACCTGCGCGGCGATGTCCAGGCCTTCGACCTCGTCGGGCACGGCTGCGCCGCGGCGCTGCCCAACCTGCAGCTCGCGCATGCGCTGCTGTCGACGGACCCCTGCAAGCATGTGCTGTCGGTTTGCGTCGAGGTGAGCAGCGCAGCCATGTACCTCGACGACGACCCGGGCGTCCTGATCAGCGCGTGCCTGTTCGGCGACGGCGCCGGGGCGGCGGTCCTCTCGCAGCAACCGCAGCCCGACGGGCGGCGGATCGAATGGATCGACAGTACGTCGCTCATCGACCCCACCGAACGCAAGGCGCTGATGTTTGAACAGCGTTCCGGCATGCTGCGCAACATCCTGACTCGCGCGGTACCGGCGCTGGCTGCGGAACACGCCCAAGGCGTGCTCCGGACGGTGCTCACGCGTGCCGGCCTCGACACGAGCGACGTCGGCACCTGGATCATGCATGCCGGCGGCCGCGACGTGCTGCTGGCGCTGGAGCGGCGCCTCGGACTCGAGGCCGCGGACCTCCGCTACAGCGCGGCGATGTTGCGCGAGTATGGCAACCTCTCGAGCGCATTCGTCTTCTTCGTGCTCCAGGCCGCGCTGGCCGATGGCGCGCCCGGTGGCCGATGGTGGCTTTCGTCGTTCGGCGCCGGGTTCAGCTGCTACGGCGCCTTGCTGCGGGTGCAGTGATGACGATGCCGAGGAGAGTCGGCGTCGAGATCCTCGACGGGCTCGAGCCGACCGACCCTGACGCGGAGCGGTCGCGTCGCGACCTGCGACGCATCCACCGTGCGATGGGCACGCGCTCCATCCTGCTCCGCGCGCTGCGCCAGCTGACGCCGCCGGGACCGGATGCGGCAAGCTTTCGCGTCCTCGAACTCGGCGCCGGCGACGGCACCCTGATGCTCGGCGTCGCCCGGGCCATGGCGCCGTGGTGGCCGCCTGTCGAGCTGACGCTGCTCGACCGCCAGGCGCTGGTCGATGGCGAGACCATCGCTGGCTTCGCCGGGCTCGGCTGGTCCGCCGGCGTCGATGTCGTGGACGCCCTCGACTGGGCGGGCGCTTCGAGCGGCCACCGGCTGGACGTCAACGGGGCAGCGCGGTGGGACCTGATCATCGCCAACCTGTTCCTGCACCATTTCGAGGGCGCACAGCTCTCGGCGCTGCTGGGCGCAGTGGCCGCGGTCAGCGACCGGTTCGTAGCCTGCGAGCCACGCCGCGACTGGATCGCGCTGGGGGGCAGTCACCTGATCCGCGCAATCGGCGCCGGCGAGGTGACACGCACGGATGCCGTGCTGAGCGTGCACGCGGGCTTCCGCGGGAACGAACTCTCGGCACAGTGGGCCGCCAAGGGTGCCGACTGGCGCATCGAGGAGTATCGGGCGGGACCCTTCAGTCACTGCTTTTTCGCCGAGCACGCCGAGGCGAGCTGATGCGAACCCATTTCGACGCAGTCGTCGTGGGCGCAGGTCCGGCTGGATCCTCGGCGGCCATCCTGTTGTCCCGTGCCGGCTGGTCGGTTGCGCTGATCGAGAAAGCGCGATTTCCGCGTCGCAAGGTCTGCGGCGAATGCATCGCCGCGAGCAACCTGCCGCTGCTCGAGGCGCTTGGCATCGGCCCCGCGTTCGACGCGGTCGCGGGGCCCGAATTGCGCAGAGTCGCATTGCTGCGAGGGAACCGCTCGATCGAGGCCGACCTGCCGGCCGCCACTCATGAGAAGTACCCCTGGGGCCGGGCACTCGGCCGCGAGACCCTCGATAGGCTGCTGCTCGAACAGGCGCGCTCCACCGGCGCCGAGGTGTTGCAGCCGTGGTCCGTCCAGACGCTCGAAGGTGCGCCCGGAGACTGGCGTTGCGGAATTCGTTCAGTGGAATCGGGGGTGACCTCGATGCTGCGCTCCAGGGTGGCCATCGACGCGCACGGCTCGTGGGAAGCCCTGCCGTCCGCTCGCCGGAGCCGGCACGGGACGGACGGACCGGCGGACCTCCTCGCCTTCAAGGCGAACTTTCGCGGCGCATCACTGGATGAAGGACTGCTGCCGGTCCTGTCGCTCGACGGCGGCTATGGCGGCATGGTGGTTGCGGACGGCGGCGTGACGACGGTGGCCTGCTGTGTCCGCCGCGACCGACTCGGCGCCTGCCGATCGGCATCGCCCGGACTGCGCGCCGGCGAGGCCATTGAGGCATTCCTCAGGCGCGAGTGCCGCGGTGTGCGTATCGCGCTGCAGGCGGCGACCCGCGAGGGGTCCTGGCTCGCGGCCGGCCCGCTGCATCCCGGAATCCGTGTGGACGCAGGGGACGGGTCGTTCCGCATCGGCAATGCGGCAGGCGAGGCGCACCCGATCATCGGCGAGGGCATGAGCATGGCGATGCAATCGGCCTGGCTGCTCTGCACTCGCCTGCTCGACAACGGACGGACCGGGAACGCGTCGGCGGAGGCCGTGCAACGCGACGTCGGCCGACGCTATGCCGAGGCCTGGCGTCGTGCCTTCGGGCCGCGACTGCAGCTTGCCGCGGCCTTCGCGCACACGGCCATGCACCCCGCGTCCGCCGCGTCGCTGCTCGTGCTGGCCCGCGCCTGGCCGGGACTCCTGACGCTCGGCGCGCGATTCGCCGGCAAGGCACGGAGCGCGGCTGATCCCGCCTCGATCGCCTCGCGCCCTCCCCCGAACGAAACGTACCTGGAGAACGTGACATGAACACCACCCTCGATCGGCTCCGTGTGCTGCTCGTGAAGGACTACAAGCTCGAGCCGGACCTTCTGACGCCGGACGCCCCGCTCGAGGCGCTCGGTATCGATTCACTCGGCGTTGCGGAACTGATGTTCAACATCGAGGACGAATTCGAGGTCGCGATACCCGGGGACCCGGTGGCGCTCGCGACCGTCGGCGACGTGGTTCGCTACATCGACGGCCTCGTCTCCTCGCAACATCCGGCGGCTGAATCCGGTGCCGTCGCCGCAGACCGGGCCGTGCCTACCCTGTGAGGCGAGTCGCGGTCACCGGCCTCGGCGTCGTCTCGCCGCTCGGCAATAGCGCGGCCGAGGCGTTTGCGACTGCGCGAGACGGCCGCTCAGGCATCCACCGTCTCGACGCTCCCTTCGCCAACCGGCTCGTCGGCCCACTGGTGGCCAGTGCGCGGTTCGACGGCGCCGATCATTTCGAACCACCGAAGCTCCGCATGCTGGATCGCGTCAGCCAGTTCGCGCTGTTTGCCGCGAATCAGGCGGTGGGCCAAGCGCGCATCGACCTGTCCCAGGTCGACCATCGCCGGGCCGGTGTTTTCGTCGGCACCGGCATGGGCGGCTCGATGAGCAGCGACGACGGCTACAAGACCCTGTACGGCGACCGGTCGGACCGCATCAAGCCATTCACGGTCCTGATGGGAATGCACAATGCACCCGCGGCATGGATCGGCATCGAGCACGATCTCCGCGGACCCAACCTGACCTTTTCGACAGCGTGCTCGTCGTCGGCCGTCGCGATCGGCGAGGCGTGGCTGCGCATCGCGGGCGGTGACCTGGACATCGCGCTGGCCGGCGGGGCTGAGGCGCCGCTCTCCTTCGGTTCCCTCAAGGCCTGGGAGGCACTGCACACGCTGGCCACCGTCGACGCGGACGACCCCTCCGCATCCTGCAAGCCGTTTTCGAAGAACCGCTCCGGGATGGTGCTCGGCGAAGGTGCCGCAATGCTGCTGCTCGAGCCGTGGGAACATGCCGTCGCACGCGGTGCGCCGGTGCAGGGCGAGATCATCGGCTATGGACTCTCGAACGATGCCAGCCACATCACGCGTCCGAGCGTCGAAGGCCAGGTTGCGGCGATTGGCGCCGCACTGGCCGCGGCGGCCCTGGAGCCGGAGGCGATCGACGGGATCAACGCTCACGGCACCGGCACCGCAGCCAATGACCGGGTCGAGACCGACGCCATCAAGTCAGTGTTCGGCGAGCGGGCGTACGGCATCCCGATCAGCGCGACAAAGGCGCTGCATGGCCATTTGCTCGGCGCCACCGGAGCCCTCGAGTGCGTACTGTCACTGATGGCCATGCAACGCGGCGTTGCGCTGCCCACGATGCACCTGCAGATCCCGGATCCCGAGTGTGATCTCGACTACGTGCCCAACGCGGCTCGCGAAAGCATGGCCGTACGGACCATGCTTTCGAGCTCGTTCGCCTTTGGCGGCGCCAACGCAGTGCTGGTGTTACGCGCCTGATCGAGTCGGTCGCGTTTTCGGCCTAGCGTCGAGCGATCAGAAAGCCCACCACGAGTCCGGCGACCGCGGCAATGCCCACGGACTGCCATGGCTGCTCGTGTACGTAGCGGTCACTGTTCGCCACGGCCGCTTTCGCCTGGCGCTGAACCTGGTCGGTTCCGTCCGCAAGCGCCTTTCGGGTCGTCGTGAGGCCGCTTTCGATCCGTACCCGGAGGCGGGCAATCTCCGGATCAGCAACGTGGGCGACCCGCCCGAGGAGATCCTGCACGTCGGCCAGCAGGGTGCGGGCCTCCTGCCCGCCGTTCTCGCGGGCCCTCTGCGCGGCATCGCCCACGTCACCGCTGAACGGCCTCGCATCGCTGCGAACGCCCCGGTCGTCATCTTTGTACATCATTTCCATGGCGGTTTGCTCCACTGGACTTGGTCAGTCCCTGCACGAACGCGCAGGTCGATATCCAATGCCGAGCCTATGCCCGTCGCCTCGCTGATGTCCGTACGGCGCCGCACACACCGCGGACCACGCAGTCCTTCGGAATCGAGGACGCAATGTGCGCTGTCGTACGGAGTGGCCGGGCCGAGATGGGTAGGCTCAATGAACGCGAAACGCGTGCAGGCCTAGCGGTCCAATCGATTCGCTCCTGTAGCCAACACGAAGGGAACGTTCATGAACAGACTCATCTACATCATCGGCGCAATAGTCGTCATCGTCGCCGTCCTGTCGTTCTTCGGTCTGCGTTGAGACGCAGCACCAGCCCGCGGATCCTCATGTCGCGGGCGGCAGCAGGCGCTCGAACTCCCGCTTCACGACGCCATAGCACTCGCAGCACCGTGCTTCCAGACCGGCGCGATCAAGCACGGTGATGTGGCCGCGGCCGCAGTGGATGAGCCCCGACCGCTGCAGTCGGCCGAGCGCCTCCGTCACGCCTTCCCGGCGCACGCCGAGCATCAGGGCCACCTTTTCATGGGTCGTCCGCAACTCGCTGGACGTGGACCGATCCAGGGTCAACAGCAGCCAACGGCACAACTGTTGCTCCAGTGTGTGGAACCGATAACAGACGGCCGTCTGCGCCGTCAGCGTGAGGAGCGCCTGCGTGTAGAGCAGCAGCAGGTGCTGCAGCGCGCCACCCCTCGCGAACTCCTCCTTGAGAACGTGCTCCGCGAGGCGGAATGACCATCCCTGGGCTTCGACCACCCCCCGGCTCGGACGCGACTGCCCTCCCATGAACAAGGCGATGCCCACGAGACCCTCCCTGCCGACCAGGGCGATCTCGGTGGACGCGCCGTCCGCCGTCGGGCACTCGATCGAAACGATCGCCGTGGTGGGGAAATACGCGTGGTGTCGCGGCAAGCCCGGCTCGTACAGCGTCTCGCCGGGCGACAGGAATACCGGCTCGAGGTGTTGCCGCAGCCGTTCCCAATCGCTGTCCGGGAGTGCCGCGAGTAGTCTGTTCTGTCGCGCGTCGGCCAGCGACGGAGCGCCCGACATCCGCAGTCCCCCGGGAAGGCGAGGAAGGCAGAGGATACCGGACGGGCCGGAGAATGGCCGTTGCGCACTGTCCGAGTGCGCATTCGTATAAACCCGTGGCCGCGGGCCGGCCGAGTCGATCAACCGAGGACGGCGCGCACCCGGTGCGTCAGCCCGACATCGACGAGCGGGATCCAGCCCTGCCCTGACGGCAGCGTCTCGCCGTCGAGTTGCAGGCTCGCGAGCCCCTGGCTCACCCCACGCGGATTCTCGACCGCGGTCTCGTAGCGCGTGCCGCGGGACCGGCATGAGAGCTGGAATCCCGGCCAGTTCCGCGGGATGCACGGGTCGAGCAGCAGCGTCGTCCCGTGCACGCAGCACCCGAGAATCCACCGGAGGCCGGCGCGATACATCCACGCAGCCGAACCCGTGTACCAGGTCCAGCCGCCCCGCCCGACGCGGGCTCGCCCGCCCCCGAGATCACGCTCCACGACTGCGCGATCGAGTCGATGCGGCATTCGGCGTTCGGTGTCGATCCGAGCGACGGGCCGTCGTCGAAATAGCCGCGCCGATACCAGTCGCCGTCCCAGCAGCGGCCGGACCAGGACGGGGCGCGTGGTGACGCTCTGAGCGGCGGCCAGGCTCTCCGCGTGCTGCTCGAGCCGCTCGGCACTGAAGATCTCGGCGCGCATGAACCTCGGCGGACTGGCTGGCGGAAGGGCGGCGCGAGCCGCGGATGCGACGCAGAGCGGACTGCATCAATGCGTCAGGCCCACCGGCGGTGCAGGCACCGAACTGATGCTGCCCGCGGGGGCTCCGCCCTCGTCCTCCCAGGTCGCGACGCGCTCGGCCAGCGGAGGATCGCTGCGCACGACCGCGGTCGGCGCCGCCGCAGAGCCTGGATTCGCCACCTTGCGCCACTGCCGATTCAGCCAATCCTTGAGGCGCTGCCAGCCGGACTCACCCGTATCGCTCATCATCGTCCATCTCCTGGTTCGCCCATGCCTGGTCATCGGGCCGCTGGGAGTCAGGCTAGGCGCGAGCGGTTCGAGCGTCTGTGCGCCAGCGTACCCGCCGAGCCCCGCGGCCACTCCCGCCGCCGCGCGGTAGCGGGGACAATGTGGGCTGTCGGAAAGACCGGAGCACGACCATGAACCCCTGTCGAACTGCCGCGGTCGCGGCGACGCTGCTGATCGGGCTGACCGCCTGCGAAACGGAGCCCCTGGCCGTTTCCGAAGGCATCGGACCCGATCCTTCGTTGCCCCGCCCCGAAAAGACCCTCGTTCCGACGGTCAACGTGGCGCCGGCGATCGGATGGCCGGAAGGAGGTGCGCCGGTGGCCGCGCCCGGGATGACCGTGACCGCTTTTGCATCGGGCCTCGATCACCCGCGCTGGCTGTACGTGCTGCCGAATGGGGACGTGCTGGTGGCCGAGACCGGCGCCCCACCGCGGCCCGAGGCGAGTGGCATCAAGGCGTGGGCCATGCGGTACTTCATGAAGAAGGCGGGCGCCGGGTCGCCGAGCGCGAACCGCATCACCCTCCTCCGGGACACCGATGGCGATGGCACGGCCGACTTGCGGACGCCCTTCATCGAGCAGCTCAACTCGCCCTTCGGCATGGCGCTGGTCGGCGAGGACTTCTACGTCGCCAACACGGATGCCGTACTGCGCTTCCCGTACGCGACCGGGCAACAGCGCATCGAGGCGCCCGGCGTGACGCTGGTCCAGCTGCCCGCGGGGCCGCGCAATCATCACTGGACGCGCGGCCTCATCGCCAGCCCGGACGGAGCCCGGCTGTATGCAACGGTGGGTTCAAACAGCAACGTCGCCGAGTACGGCATGGCCGAGGAAGAAGGCCGCGCCGCGATCTGGGAGATCGACCGCGGCAGCGGGCAGCACCGGATCTTTGCCTCGGGCCTGCGCAACGCCAACGGCCTCGCATGGGAACCCACGAGCGGCGCGCTGTGGACGACGGTCAACGAGCGCGACGAACTCGGCGACGACCTCGTGCCGGACTACATGACGTCGGTGCGCGACGGCGCCTTCTACGGCTGGCCCTATAGCTACTACGGACAATACGTGGACGACCGGGTGAAGCCGCCGCGGCCGGAGCTGGTCGCCCGGGCCATCGCGCCGGACTATGCGCTGGGCTCGCACACTGCGTCGCTCGGACTCGCGCATTCGACGCGCAACGCCCTGCCCGCCGAATTCCAGCACGGCATGTTCATCGGCCAGCACGGCTCCTGGAACCGGCGGCCGCGCAGTGGCTACAAGGTGATCTTCGTGCCTTTCATCGACGGCAAGCCCGCCGGCGAGCCACTCGACGTGCTCACGGGCTTCGTGAGCGACGAAGGGCGCGCGTGGGGACGCCCGGTCGGCGTCGTCATCGACGCCGCGGGTGCGTTGCTGGTGGCGGACGACGTGGGCAACGTCGTCTGGCGCGTCATCGGTTCGGCCAACCGGCCGGAATGACGAATGTTCGATATCGCACAGATCGTCGTTGAGGTGTCGGGGACACTCTCTGTGCGTGCTTGATACCCCCCCCGTCAGGTATCGCAACCTGGCCCGGTGACGTAATCCGTCCCGGGCCTTTTTTATGCCGCGATGCCTCGGTCGTAGGCCTGCCTGACCACGGAATAGCACTCGCAGCTGCGCCGTTCGAGCCCGGATCGGTCCAGGATGGCAATTCGGCCCCTTCCATACTGGATGAGGCCCGCCTTCTGCAGTTTCATCGCAGCGACGGTGACCCCTTCCCTGCGTACCCCCAGCATGCCTGCGATCCGTTCCTGGGTCACGGTCAACTCGTTGCCGTGTCGGCGGTCGAGATTCAGAAGCAGCCAGCGACACAACTGCTGGTCCAGCTCGTGATGCCGGTTGCAAGCCGAGGTCTGCGCCATGTGGGTGAACAACGCCTGCGTGTAGCACAACAGCTGTTGCATGAAGGCGTCCGAGTGACTGGCATGCCATGCGATCGCCCGCGCGCTCATTCGCAGCGCATGGCCGCCACTCTGGACCACGGCTCCGCTCAGGGCCCGTCCGCCGCCCATGTACGCGCAGACTCCGACGACGCCCTCGTTGCCGACGACGGCCACCTCCACGGATGCGCCGTCCTTCATCGACGCGACCAGCGACACGACGGCGGTTGTCGGGAAATAGGCGTGCCGCAGCACGACACCGGATTCATACAGCATCGCGCCGGGTGCCAACTCGACGCACTCGAGGTCACGTTCCAGATCCAGCCACTCGGCATAGGGAAGTGCCGCGAGCACCTGGTTCGTCGTGCGGGCAGATGTAACGGGTGACATGTCGATCCTCCTGGCAGCCCCTTGGTGCGAGTCGATTGCACCACTCGTGGGCTCCCCGGGCAGTCGGCCGGGCCACGCGACGCTCGTAGGACGACGCCGACACGGCCTCGGTGCGCTACCGAACAGACTTCACGGCCACGTCGCGTAGCCTAGTACGCATCGACCATGCACGATCCTTTCGGAAATTCGCCGCGCGACGGGTGAGGTCGAGTGGAGAATTCAGGATGAACAAGTCAATGATCATTGGTCTCGTCGCAGGCGGGGTGGCGGTGACGGCAGCCGGCGCGTTTGCCGGGTACCGTGCAATGGACGACCAGCGGTACGCAGACGTGCTGAACGTCGAACCGCTTACCCGGACGGTCCGCACCCCTCGGCAGGTCTGCTCCGACGAGGTCGTCACCCACGAAGTCGCCACGAACGATCCCAAGCGGATCACCGGCTCGGTCATCGGCGCGGTGGCGGGCGGCGTGCTCGGCAACCAGGTCGGCCACGGCACGGGCCAGACGGTGGCGACCGTGGCGGGTGCCGCGGCCGGTGGCTACGCCGGCAGCAAGATCCAGAAGCACATGCAGGACGGCAAGACGACCCAGACGGTCGAGCAGCGCTGCCGGACTGTGTACGACTCCACCCAGCAGGCCGACGGTTACGAAGTGCGTTACAGCCTCGGCGACCAGGAAGGCACCGTGCGCATGGACCATGCGCCGGGTCGGAGAATCCCGGTCGAGAATGGCCAGCTCGTGCTGACCGACGCGAGCAATCGCGGCTGATCCCCCGGCTCGTCGAATGATTTAAGAAGGAGAAGGCAAATGTTGTGGACTATCGCAGTCGTTCTGTTCGTCCTCTGGCTGCTGGGGCTCGTGAGCTCCTACACCATGGGCGGCTTCATTCACATCCTGCTGGTCCTTGCGGTCATCGTGATCGCGATCAACCTGATCCAGGGCAGACGGGCCTAGCGACCCGCGGGCAGCTCCGCCCGGCCGGACGACCGGCCGGGCGGTACACAAGGTGCGAACATGAATTCAGTAAAGGTCGTAGCGCTCGTTCTGATCGTGGCCGGCATCCTCGGGCTGGCCTACGGCGGCTTCAGCTACACCCGGCAGACGCATGAGGTGAAGCTCGGACCCATCGAGATGTCGGTTCAGGAGAGAGAGTCCGTCAACGTGCCTGTCTGGGCCGGCGTCGGAGCGATCCTGATCGGCGGCGGGCTGCTGTTCTTCGGCGGACGCAAGGTCTAGTCGAGCTTCTCCACGACGACCCGTCCGTCGGC
>Ga0209254_10005412_pt1 | contig 11745 bp, 11 predicted proteins | sample FrelakmetDIP11DI_FD_187148 | JGI IMG/M metagenome (GOLD analysis project Ga0209254, IMG submission 187148) | Freshwater lake sediment microbial communities from the University of Notre Dame, USA, for methane emissions studies - DIP11 DI (SPAdes)... | ecosystem: Environmental > Aquatic >... | reverse complement strand
TGAGGCGCTGTTGCTGATCTGGGTGCCGATGATGATGAAGTTCGGCAACCGGAAATTCCAGTTCAAGATCGTGCGCTAAGCACTTACTGTTCACATGACCAGACCTCACGGGTCAGCGAATTTCAACATCGCCTGTGAGCCGTGAGATCTGGTTTTCTGCTACTCGTGTACGGTTCCGTCGGGCATGATGGCGCCCTGTAATGAAACAACTTTAGCGAGCTGTTCCTGGGTCCAATTGTTGATACCTTCAAGGTTGGCATCAATCATGTAAGCCCCGCCCAGGTCGGCTCCACTCAGGTTTGCCTTACTCAAGTCGGCCTTACTCAAGTCGGCTCCACGCAAGTCAGCTTCGCGAAAGTCGGCGATAGATAAGTTTGCCTGTTGCATGTTTGCCCCGGTCATCTTGACTCGAAACAGGTTGGCGTGGACCAGCTGAGCTTTACTCAAATCAGCCAGCTCAAGATTAGCCTCGCTCATATTTGTATTCCACAGCTCAGCTTCGCTCAGGTCGGCTTCGCTCAGGTCGGCCTTGCTCAGGTTGGCTTCGCTCAGGTTTGCCCGGCGCAGGTTGGCCCCAGAAAGCCTGGCGCTGCTCAGATCGGCTTCGGCGAGATTGGCCTGGATCAGGTCGGCCATTTTGAGGTTGGCCTCGCCCAGATTTGCTTGGCTCAAGTTTACGCCACTCAGGTTTGCATGTTTCAGGTCTGCCCGGTAGAGGTTTATCATACTCAAGTCAAGCCCACTCAGGTCCAGCCCTGCCAGGCGCGGATATTCTGAGGTGCCACAGGCAATCAATGCTAATATAAGTTCTTTGCGGGTGATCTCTGCCATGATATGCTCCTACTGGTTTGATTTTAACTGCTCGCCCGCAATCAGAACAGGGCTAGGATGGAAATAACCACAGCTTTCACAAAGTCAATGCATGTCCTTGCGAGGCGGCGAACTTTGCCGCCGAAGCAATCTCCTCGGCCACGAAGAGATTGCTTCACCCGGCAAACAGCGCCGGGTTCGCAATGACATCTCGGGATGGCTGGCTGTCAATCATTCGTGTGAAAGCCGTGTGGAAATATCGGCCAAGCTCAGTCTGCTAAGGTGCAACGCACTTCGCAAGTGCGTCGCACCCGTATCGGAATAGCATACCTTGCCTTTATTCAAATGCTTGTACTATAATTCTTTTGGTCACATACAGAGGAGTAAGCTGCGATATGAATGCAAATGCCTTTCGCCATTTCTACGACTATCACTTCACTGAAAATCGCAAAATATTGGATATGTGTATTTCTTCACTATCCCAGGAACAGTTCACCCAAAATGTAAACTACTCGGCCGGGTCTGTCCGAAACCAAATCGTCCATCTCATGAGCGTTGATGATACATGGTTTAGTGGATTGCGAGGCGTCGAAATCCCAGAATCGCTTGATCCCGCTAACTTTGACGATCGGAATAACATTCGCGCACACTGGAACAACGTTGAGCAAAATATGCGCGCTTATCTTGCCCAATTACGGGACGATATGTTATTCGAAAAACCGTTTGCAGATGGAGAAGACAAAGATCTGATCCTATGGCAAGTGCTGCTCCATGTAGTTAATCATGGCACAGATCATCGCGCACAACTTCTCAGATTACTAAAGGATTTGGGAGTCAAAACAACGTCTCAAGATTACATTTTCTACGTGTATGACAACTTGTAGCAGGTGCAAGGCACTTTAGAAGTGCCTTGCACCTGTCGTTTTAGGCTACACGCAGGTTACGAAGCTACTTCTTTTCCTCCGTCTCCACCTCGGGCTGCGGCTTGCCGCGCTTGCGGCGGAAACGCCGGATCACCCACACGACCAGCAGGATCACCAGCACGAACGGCCAGAGCAGGAAGACCATCCAGATCAGCGCGTCGATGAGGCCCTGGAGCATCAGCACCATCTGCGAGGAGGCCGAGCTGAGCGTTTTACCGGGGTTCCAGGGAGGCGTGGCGGTGGGGGTGGCGGTGGCGGTGGCGGTGGGGGTGACAGTGGGAGTGGGCAACTGCGGGCGCACCAGCACGGTGATGGTCGAGTAAGCCGAGCGCCCTTCATAGAACTTCATCTGGCCTTTGACCTGCTCGATCTGCCCCTCCAGGTCGGAAAGCTGGGCGTTGATCTTGAGCGACTCTTCCACCGTCTTAGCCTGCTTCAGGAAATCGCGCACCCGGGCGGCGGTGGCTTCCAGGTTGACCAGCCGCGATTCCAGGTCGGCGTAATCGGCGCTGACATCCGTGCCGCTGGTCTCTTCGTTGAGCACCTGGATAGCATAGTGGCGCAGCAGGTTCAGGGTGTCCTCGAAGTGCGCCGATGGCACCCCCATTTTCAGCTCGGCGCTCTTGAAGCCATTCTCCAGCCAGGCGCGCGAGCTGACCAGGTAGCCGCCCTGGTCGGCAGCCAGCTGGGTGACGCGCTCGATGGTCAGCTCGGGGTCGGTCACCAGCAGGTCCATGACGGCGTCTTTGATGATCATGCGACCGGAGGACGGATTCTGCAGGGCAAGCTCGGAGCTTTGGCCTTTGGCACCGCTAGGGGGTGCCCCGGTGGCGGCGGCCCGCTCTACAGCGACTACGGGCGCCTCCATCATGACCGGCGCTTCCGTGGCGGCGGGCGCAAATTCTCGGGGTGGCGGCGCGGCTGCTCCACCACAGGCCGCCAGGAACAGCGGTAATAACAGGAACAGGGATAGTACGAAGCGGGCTTTCATTTTCTCTCCTCCATTTCAAAAGACATAAAACAGCAACGGCGTTTGCTGTCGGTTGCGCGTGACAGGGTTGGATGTCAATTTAGAGCTGTAACCTGTTACCTCCATTATAGAGTACTTTCGAGTCGGATTCAATAGCGAGTTAATCTCGTGGGGGCGGCTTTCACAAAGTCCACGCGCGTCATTGCAAGGCGGTGAGGGCCGGGATCAACGGCGGCAGGGGAACAGCCGGCGGCAGGGTAAATAATCGGGAATGAATTTGTCAGGCTTGACCTGGCTCGACCGCTTCTGCGGTCGCGCCAGGCTGGGTACCAGGGATGTTCCCAGTGAAGAATAATGACACCAGCGCAAGCACCGCAAGCAAGGCGATCGCTGTATCCAAAGCCGCCACGCGGGCTTCCCTATTCTCGGCTAACACAGTGTCGGTCACTTCTGGGCTCACTCCAGCGTCCGTCAGAGCGGTCTCTAGGGCCGTGTCGGAGATGAATGGAACTCCGGGAGCGAGCTGAACACCTGCCTGCGACTTGACCTCTTCAGGCACCTGAGGGTTCTGCTGGATGCCTTCTATCATCGACATTGTAAGCACCGCGAACAATACCGAACCGGCGAGGGCTGTGCCGATCGAGATTCCGAGGTTGCTCGCCGTGTTCTGAAGACCGCCAACCTCGCCGCTTCGTTCGGTCGGTAAAGCCGAGACTGTCACGCTTCCCAACTGCGAGGCCAGCGCGCCCATCCCGAAACCCATGAGCAGCATTGGCACCGAGACAACCGCCACACTGGCATCAAGATCGATCCCTGCGAGCAGGGATAGGAGACCAGCGAGCATCAGGAAGACACCGATTCGCACCACCCGCCTGGGCGAGGCTTTAGGCCATACCTTCGGGATACCTACCGCAGCCACAATGAGCGTCAGTGACAGCGGGACGAGCCGTGCGCCTGTTTGGAGAGCGTTGAGCTCCAGCACCACAGACATGAACAACGGGACGATGAAGAAGTAGCCACCCTGGAGCAGAAACTGGAAGAAGAACATCGAGAGGCCACCGGCGAGCTGCTCGTTCTTGAGCGTCCCGGGCCGTACGAGCGGATCCCCACCGCGCTTCTGCACGTACTGTTCCCAGGCACCAAACGAATAAATGACCAAGAGGCCGAAAAGGAGCAACCAGGTCGTCAGCGAGATGCCGAACAATGTGGGCGCTCCGGGTTTTGGCGTCACCCAGCCCCAGTCGCCAGAACGGAGCACGCCGTAAACGATCGACCCGAGTCCGACCACAGTCAGCAGTGTCCCAACCAGGTCGAGGTGCGCCTTGGCCTCAACCGGCGACTCGGCCAACCGCCGAGCCATGGCAAGGATCACGATGGCGATCAGCACCTCGCCCGCAAAGACCCAACGCCATGAGAAGAATGTCGTACAAAAGCCACCGATCAACGGACCGACCGCCACAGCGATGGCGCCGGCAGCTGCAATCAACCCGTATGCCCTAGGACGCTCATCCACCTTCACGTTACCCGCCACCAGCGCCACAATTGCGGGCATGATCAGCGCGGCTCCGATGCCCTCGAGCAGCGACCAACCTATGAGTAACACGGCAAGGTTCGGCGCTATGGCGGTGGTAAACGAGCCGCAGGCATAGATCACGAGGCCAATATTGAAAGCGCGGCGGCGACCGATGATCGTTCCGATCTTGCCACCCGTGATCATGAGCGTAGCCATGACGAGCGTGAATAGCGTGATGGCGGTCTGGATGCCGGCGATCGTGGTACCGACATCTTCCGCTACGGTAGCGATAGAGACGTTCATCACCGAAGTGTCGAGGATCATCAGGAACTGCGCCGCCCCTAAGATCAGCAACACGCCGCCCGCAACCGCTGCGGTCGCTCCAATCGCTTCGTCACCTGCTTTCTTTTGCAAAGAATTACCGGCCATCCTTGCCTCCTTGGGTTATCGTGTCTGCCTTCAAGCGTATTTCTGGTAGTAGATTTTATTATAGAACATCGCTAAGTGCAACCTTGCCGATCATTAAGTGCCACGGCACTCAATAAGTCGCGGCGCGTCATTGCGAGCTGGCGTAGTTTGCCGCCGAGGAATGGTCATTTATTGACAATCGATAGCGAATTTCTTATAATACCTGCGATGCTGAAATGTAGATCATGTACGAGGGCAATAACCTCCATAATGCTTCTGGCGATGTGCTTGAACGCTTGCGCGCCGGCCGCTACCCATGCGCCACCGGAGACCCCTCTCCTCCCAACCACTATGCCCGCAACGAACGATACGGTAGCGATTGCGCCGACGATAATCGTCATTGCGACACCTCTCTCAACCAGAACCCAAGATCCTAATGCGCTGTCCACAGGAAAACCTTTCATGGTTGACGTGGGCGGGAAGACGATGACCCTGCACTGCTATGGCAGCGGCAACCCCGTTGTGGTGCTGGAAAGCGGGCTGGGTGCAGGTTGGAACAATTGGGCGAACATCATCGACGGAATAAAGAGAGAGGTGCGTGTCTGCGCGTATGAACGCAGCTATTTATCTAAATCAAGCCAGCAGTTTGTAGAGGACTTACATGTCCTATTGGCTAATGCAGGTCTGAAGGGACCTTTTATATTGGTGGGTCATTCATATGGTGGAATGAATGTGATCCTTTATGCCCACCAATACCCGCAGGAAGTGGCAGGGATCGTGTTGGAAGATATCCTCGAACCAGGCTATGCGGCCCGCTACCTGGCAGCGCTGCCGCCGGAGACGCCAAACGACAGCCCGGATTTGAAAGAACTGCGCAGAGGCTGGAGCACGCCCCGGCGCAATGCACGGGGTGTGGATATTACTGCCAGCTCGGAGCAGTCGCAGGCGGTGGAGAGCCTGGGAAATATCCCATTGATCGTGCTGACCGCGCTGACGCCTTTTCCCGAATGGGGAGACATACCGGAGCAGGTCAAAGCCAGGCTGGATGAAACCAGGCAAGCCATGCAGAGAGAGCTTACCAGGCTCTCGACGAACAGCAAGCAGATCATGTCCAGCACCAACGAGCATGCAATCCATCTATTCGTGCCGCAAGAAGTGGTCGACGCCATTATGGAGCTGGTGCAGATGAGGCGCGGCCAGTGAAGCGCCCAGGGCATCGAGGTGTGGAAATGGAACGACCGGTATATCTGCCAAACCGGCTGAGCCGGGCGAGGCGGCAGAATACCCATTAAGCCTTAAATCAAGTATCTGAAGGCAATGATACCGAATGCAACTAGGTAGGCCAGAGGATAGAGGTAATTAAATGGCGCTTCCAGGCGGTCGGCTTTCTCGCGCTGGTCATTGGACTCCAGCCACTTGAAATAGACATTCAGCACCACGACCAGGGTGTTGATGGCAAAGGTGGTGGCCATGATGGCGTCCATGAAGGTCAGGTAGCCCATGCGCGGGTAGTTATCTCCCAGGCTGAAGCTGAAGGCGATGAACAGCAGCAAGTTGCCGGTGGCAATTTCGATGCGCCGGGTGTAATCCTTCAAGAAGAAAGTGATATAGGAGACCGCAATAATCAGCAGGATGGGGAGAAAAAACCGGAACACGTAATAATCCAGGTGGCGAGGCGCCGAGAAGTGGAAGGTGAAGCGTGAAGTTGGCGTAAGCCTGCTGGAGACCTCGCTGGTGATTTGGGTATCGAAACCGGTCAGGATGAACTCATCTTCACCGTGCAGCGGGTCGATTTCGCTAAATCCTTCCATCGGAGCAAAGATATACTCTTCTTCCGGGTAGAGCATATCCAATTTGATGAAAAAATCCTGCCGGTCGAAGGGATACTTCGTCCAATCGAAATCGAGCTGGAAATTGGTCGAGAAGCGCTCCAGGTAGGTGACGTGACCGTTCGAGGCGATCTCGATCAGCCGGTTCTGCGACCAGCGGTTGCCTTGCTGGTTAAAGAAGGTAAAATCGGGCCACTTGCCTTTGACATCTTCGAGGAATTTGTTGTAGCTGTTCTCGGTATACCACCGGGAGGTGCAGTTGCAATCATCCGGGTTGAAGGCCAGGGCAGGGTCGGTCCATTCCAGCTTGAGCGTGCCGGCGTCGTTCATGATCTCGTTCTGCTGGTCGAGATTAATAATCTGCTGCAGTTTCAAGCCCACCTGGACCGGGATGGGCAGCTTCAGGATGCTCTGGCTGTTGGGTGGAGCCCCGCCTTCCAGGACTGCCGGGGCGTTGATGCCCACGGAGAGACGGTAATCTCCGCTGGTGATTTGCCCGGCTTGCTCGGCAGCGTGCAGCTCCAGAGAATAGTTGGCGCCGCCCTCAGGGAAAGCCTGCTGGAAAGAGGCCATGTTGGATTGGCCGTTCAGGTTGGCTACCCGGACCGGTTTGCGACCATAATCAAACAGCCCCAGGATGGGCTTGAGATCTCCGCTGGTGGCCTCCAGCCGGACGTACAGGGTATCGCCGGGGTTCAAGTCGCTCAGCTTGATGGAAGCGATCGGTTTATCCTTCCCAAGCGTGCCGCTCAGCTCCTGGACAAGCTGGGAGGCAAGGGCGGTCTGGTTTGGCAGCGCGATCTGCGCCCCGGTGGAAACGGCTGTGCCTGCCAGCACATCGGGGGCGTCCAGGCCGACCAACAGGCGGTAGTTGCCAGCCGTCTGGCGCCCGGCTGCAGAAAGCGAGCTGCCGGCGATCAGGATATAGTCTCCGGTATCCGGCACGGTAAAATTCAAGGCTGCCGAGTAGCCAGGACCACCATCGTCGTCCCAGGCCAGAAGGTATTGATCGCGCAAAGCCGGTAGATCCAGCAATGGTTGGGGGGAGCTGGCGACCAGCTCGGCTACCGCCTTTTTATAACTTGCCAGCTTCTCCGCTAGCGCCGGGCTATCCGGAAGCACTCCCAGAATTGGATCCAGGTTGCCGGAGGTGTTTTCCATAAAGGCGGTCAGGGTTTGCCCCTGTTTCAGGCCCGGCAGGAGAAAAATGTCGGTCTCGCCGGGCGCCAGGGAGCCTTGCAGCTCCTGCACCGCCGGAGCGCTCTGAGCAAGGGCGACGCCCAATGGCGCCAGCAAAACGAACATCAAAGTGAACAGGGAGAAGATGGAAAGGCGCATGGGCGGGCCTCCTTGATAAGACCAGCATTGAAATACCTGGGATTGTGACTCGCCTGACGGCGGACACCAGCAGGGAGTGGGTGGGTTTATTTTATCATGGGCTTAGTGCGACAAGTGAAACAGACAGGTGCGACGCACTTTGCAAGTGCTTCGCACCTGGTCGTGGGCACGGTTTTCACAAAGTCCACGCGCGTCAATGCGAGGCGGCGTAGTTTGCCGCCGAAGCAATCTCCGCGGCCGAGATGCGATTGCTTCACCCGGCAAACAGCGCCGGGTTCGCAATGACATCCTGGGATGGGCTGGCTGTCAATCATTCGTGTGAAAGCCGTGAGACTTCGGGGGGTGGTTTATTCATTCTTTATCACCTCCTGCACAAAATCCTGAACCTGGCTGGGGGCCTCCAATGGGCTGATGTACCCGCCTGGAACGATCACAAGCTGGATGTTCGGCGGGTTGGGCACGTAGTCTTTTTCGCCGCGCAGCGCCAGCGCCGGCACTTGTAACTTTTTCAGGACCTCGAACCCATTGTCCGGGTTGATGACGACAGCGAGATCCACCTCCCGAACTGCACGGTTCGACAGCCGACCCATGCTGGTTTTAAGGTCCTCCACAAACTCGGGGTGAGCCTTGAGCGATTCGGGCGCAAACAATGCTTTGGCAGCCTGTCCGGTATAGAAAGACCTGAACGGCAGCAACGAAGCTTGCAGGTAATAGCGCAGCAATTTTTGCCTGCTGCCCGGTTCCAGCGGCATGTTGCACAGCCCGACCGATGCAAAACGATCCGGCTGTTTGACCGCCGCCCGCAAAATGGTCATGCTGCCCCAGAAATGCCCGATGGCGATCACACGCTCGAGCTTGAGCTGGTCGAGGATCTCGATCAGCATATCGGCGCAGTCGCCGATCTTCCACCCAGAAGGAGGTTCAGCGCTCTGGCCGTGATGGGGCATATCTATCGTGACCACGGTGCGGTCCTGGATGGACGCCACCTGCGCGTCCCACAGACGGCGATCTAAATAAACACCGTGCAGGAAAATGATCGGGGTAGACCCGAGGCATTTTTCGATTTCTACGGCAATCTGCCCCAGCCTGGTCGGTAAGTGAATCAGGGTTGATATAGGGTAATTCTCATTTAGATAAATGATAGGTCATTAAACTGGAGATGGTTCCATTACTCGATAGGTTGCTCGCAACCAGGCGAGGACTACCTTTTCACATTCTCTTTGCACCAATCCAGCGTCTCCTGGATGGCCTGCTTCAGCGGTGTCGCTTTTAACCCAAAGGCTTTCTCGGCTTTCGAAGTATCGATCACATACGGATTGGTCCACTCGAACATCATCTCCACAGTTTCGGCGATATCCTTGTTGAACAGACCCAGAAAGCGCATCATCAATGGTCCGCCGACCATACTCTTGATTGGCCTGCCCAATTCAGCTTCAATCAGCTTGACGAACTCCGCCTGGGTGAGGGGTGGGTTGCTGGGTGCAAACCAGACCTGTCCAAGTGCATCGTCGCGCGTTCCCAGGGTCGCCAGCAGTCGCCCGAAATCGGCGATATAAGTGAAGGTGTGTAGCTGGCTGGTGCTCCCCATCAGATTGACGGTTTTACCTTCCAAAGCTGGCTGGATGGCATAACCTGTCAACGAAGTGTCATCCGGGCCGAAAAAATCCGAGGCGCGCCCGATGGCGGCGCGAACCTTGCCCGCCGCATGGGCATCGAGAACTGCCTGCGCCATTGCGGCGCGGACTTTGCCCTTCCTGGTGTTCGGCGCAACCGGAGCATCTTCACGCAGGCTGCCTGTGAAATGACCGTACATATACAGGTTATCACCCACGATGAATTTTGCCTGGTTTGCAATCGCCGCATCCATAATCGCTTTCTGCAGCGGAGGGAATTTTTCAGCCCACTCGTAATAATGCGGCTGGGCGCATTGATAAATCGCGTGCGCGCCTTTTGTGACTTCAATATTCTTAGCGGCATCATAGGCATCGCTGGCGATAACTTCCACACCGGCTGGCAGCCGGTCGGCCTTGCCCGAGCGGTTGATCATGCGGACTGTCTTACCCATTTTGACCAGCTCACGGGCGGTCCATTTTCCTAGCGGACCGGTACCAAAAATTACATGAAGCTCAGATTGTGACATGGTTATTTCTCCTTATTTTTATTTTTAGGTCGCACCCAAGATGGCGGAGAGATTCCAATCTCACTCTGGTTGCGCCCAATACTACCATATTTGCGAGGGTCAATAAAAAACTGAGGTTACAAGATTTTTATAAGCCGCGAGCGCTATCAAGCGCTCGCTTCGCTTGTTTCGACGAATACCGGTCGCTTGAAAAGCAACATCACGCCCAAGGCTGCCGTCCAAATATAGACAACGGATTGGGTAAGCACCAGCAGCGGGTTGGGTTGACCGTTGAAATCGGTAATACAAGTCAGCACCTGGAGCAGCATGACAATCACGCCAGTCACGCCAAACCAGCGGTAGGCGCTCGAGCGCAGCAATACAAAACTCACAAAACCGATCCATAACCCAGTGAAGAGTTGGTCGCCGAGATGCGATTGCTTCACCCGGCAAAAAGCGCCGGGTTCGTAATGACTTCTCGGGATCGGCGGCGGCAGGGGAACAGCCGGCGGCAGGGGAACAACCGATCCCGGCTACAGCTGATGTACGACCGATGGGGCGCGCACCAGGTGAGGTTGTTCTATCGTCAGGCTGCTAGCGCTTTACTTTGAAACCACCGGCAAGCTAATTTGGTAGGCGGGTATACCGCTCCAGAACCCACCGACCAGGGAATATCCCTCGCCATTCAAGGCTGCGCCCGCATCCGGCTGCCCTAAGCTGCCGTATAAGCTGTAGCTGCCGCCGGAGGCTTCCAACCGGCCTCCACTTTCCTGCGTGTTCCAGGTCAGGTCATAGCCTTCACCGGACTGCGCCTGGGCTTCGGTTAAGGCGGCTGCCACCAGGCAAGCGATGATCAACAGCGCGCCAATCAGGTATCCTTTTCGCGTTTTCATGGCTGAGCTCCATCAGTAGATCAGGATCATGATTTCGCCATCCATACCGGCGCCAGCCTGGTCGTAGCGGAAGAAATTAAGCCGGTTGTCTGTAGAACCGGGACCATATGTGACAATTCGGGGTATGTTATTTCCATATGCCAGGGCAGAGACATAGCGAAGGCTCACGTCGAATCCGAAGTCAACCGTACACCGCCCCGCGCCGGCGCCATCGATAACGGTGATCGCCGTAGTGTTCACATTGTTGAAGGATCGAATAATCAGCGACCCCGTGTCTTTGCAGTACACGTATGCACCTGCCTTGACAAAGCCGTCGCCGGCAAGAGACTGCTTGGCGTCGCCATTGGCGTACAACGCCCCGCCGGAAGTGGTACTGGTTGAGTTCCAAAAATATCCGCCGAAATCGGTTACCGTGCTAGAGCTGCCATAAACGCCGTAACCCGCACTGCTGGTGAAGTACCCGCCCGCCGCGGAGCTCGAGCTGACGCCTTTTACGCCAGCTTCATCGGTGTTGCTGCTGTTGGTCTCGCCATAGACACCGTTGTCAGCGGAGGCTCCGCCTGTGCTTAAGCCCTGCACACCGTTGCTGCCCACGCTCGATCCAAGCAAGGAAGGCGAGTCGCCTGTTCCGCCGGTATTGGTGACGGCAAAGATAGGTGACCCAGCGCTATTGATGGAATGGGAGAAGGGCAGGCGCAGCCCGAGTGCGTAGGGAACCGCTTGCAATTCCTGACGGGGGGAAAGCAGGGTGTAGGCGCCCAACCCGGTCGGGCAGCGCACCTGGATCTCCACATAGCGCTTACTACCATCTACCACGCTGGCCGGCACATTGATGACTGCCGTGAACAGACCATTGGTCAGCAGGACATTCGTATCCGTGTCGGTGGCCAGGGAAGTTCCACCTTCAAGATCGGCGAATATATTCCAGATGAAATCGCAATA
>Ga0209254_10005410_pt1 | contig 11746 bp, 12 predicted proteins | sample FrelakmetDIP11DI_FD_187148 | JGI IMG/M metagenome (GOLD analysis project Ga0209254, IMG submission 187148) | Freshwater lake sediment microbial communities from the University of Notre Dame, USA, for methane emissions studies - DIP11 DI (SPAdes)... | ecosystem: Environmental > Aquatic >... | reverse complement strand
CGACGATCGCCTCGGCGTCGAATCCTTCCAGCGCGGCACGAATGGCCTTGCGCGAGGCATTGATGCGTTCGGCCACGATCAGCATGGTCAGTACCTGCCGTACTTCTTCACTGCGTTGGCCATGGCCCACACGTTCTCGGTCTTGCAGTAGTCGGTGAGGCTGTTGGCGCTGCTGATGATGTAGCCGCCGCCCTTGCCGGCGACCTCGATGCGCTCCTTCACTTCCTTGTCCACGCCTTCCGGCGGGCCCAGCGTCAGCGTGTAGTCGAGGTCGATGTTGCCGATGAGGCAGACCTTCGATCCGTACTCCTTTTTCATCCGGCCGATGTCCATGGCCGCCGGCTGGATCGGGTGGATCGCATTCATGCCGAGGGTCACCAGCCCGTCGAGAATGGGGAAGAGGTTGCCGTCGCTGTGGAAGGCCCAGGGCTTGCGTATCGCGTCGGCCACGAGCTTCTGGTACGGCTTGAAGAATTCCTCGTACATCTCCATGTTCACCCAGGGCATCTTGGTGTCGGCATGGTCGTCGTTGGCCCAGTAGAAATCGAGGTCGAGCTTGTTCAGGTTCTCGACCACCCGCACGGTCCACTCGGAGAAGCGCCGGTGGATCTCCTTCACCAGGTCCGGGTCGTCGAACAGCATCAGGGAGAACACGTCGAGGCCGATGCTCTCGATGGTGCTCGCTGTGCCGAGGCGAATGCGCGCATAGACGGCATAGTCCTCGCGGTACTGCTCGATCCATTTCGCGACCTGCTCGTAGCGCGCCGGGTGGTCCGGGTCGGGCAGGAACTCGTCGAACAGCTTGAGCGCGGCGCGGTCGGTCAAGAGGCCGCGCTTCACGTAGGTGCGCCCGCCCGGTTCGACGCCCATCTCGGCAATCCACGGCGGCACGAAGTCGAAGGTGATCTTCTTCGGGAAGTAGAACGCCTCCTTGATCGACTTGGAGGTCTGCAGCGCCTGGCTCGCGGTGCCCGCGCCGCCGGTGGGGAAATGGTAGCCAAAGCCGTCCATGCCGAGCGCGCGGCACAGCTCTCCAGGGGTGTAGTCGGTGCGTCCGCCCATGATGCGGATCTGCAGCTGCTCCTCGACCTCGTTCTCGACCCACGGCACCTGGTCGGGCTGGCCGCGGGCGAGGGCCGTCATCACTCGTTGCTTGGGTGTCATTGGCAATGTCCTTTCGCGTGGTTCAGTGCAGCAGCTGGTTGCACTTCTCGACGCAGCCGTAGGCGTCCTGGCTGTAGAAGTCGGCGCCGATCTCGTCGGCGAATTTCTGCGTCACCGGCGCCCCGCCAATGCCGATCAGCACGCGGTCCCGCACTCCGGCGGCCTTCAGCGTCTCGATGGTCCGCCGCATGCTGTCCATGGTGAGCGTGATGAGCGCGCTCATCATGACGAAGCGGGGCGACTCCTTTTCCACCGCGGCGACGAATGCTTCCGGGCTCACGTCCACGCCCAGGTCGACGACCTCGTAGCCGCCGCCCTCGAGCATCAGCTTGACGATATTCTTGCCGATGTCATGGAAGTCGCCGGCAACCGTTCCGACCACCGCCTTGGCCTTGCGTTCATAGGTGCCCTTGGCAAGCTCGGACGCGAGCGCCGCCATGGCTTCGCTCATCGCCCGTGCGCCCAGCATCATGTGCGGCAGGAAATACTCGCCGCTCGAGTACTTTTCGCCGACCACCGCCATCGCCGGAATCAGCGCGTCGGTCATGATGGTCTTGGCTTCGATGCCCTCGGCCAGCGCGCGCTTGACTTCCGCGATCAGTTCGACGCGCTTGCCCCTGACGCAAAGATCCTTGATCGTCCCGAGTAGGTCTGCCATCGCTCCGCTCCTGTTCCCCTGGGCGCCGCCCGCGGCGGCCCGTAGGTGTCTAATATGTCTGTAATATGTCAGTAGGGGGTTTGATTTAGATCAAGCCCCGGTTACATTGGACCGGCCGCGGTGAAGGCGCGCGCCCGCAGGCGGGTGGCCAGACCGGTCAGGACGGTCCGTGAAGGCATCGGCTATTCGAAAAGCCGGTTGGCTTCGGAATACGGCATTGCATCCTCGTGAAAGCGGGTGTACGTGCCCTTCTGCAGCAACTCCTCCGCGATCCGGCGCGCAAGCATCATGGTCGCACGCATCGGGCCCGAACCCTCGCTCACGCGGCGCACGCCGAGTTCCTGCAATTCGGCGACTGGAGGGCAGCCCGGGACCGCGAGAATGTTCACCGGCCCGGCGATCTCCCGCACGAGGGTCCTGATCGTGGCCCGGTCCGCCGCGGATGGCACGAAGAGGCAATCGGCGCCGGCCTCGCGGTACCGGTTGGCGCGCGCGATGGCGACGCGCAGGCGCTCTTTCTCGTCGCCGAGCCTGAGCCAGAAGCTGTCGGTGCGGGCGTTGACAACGATGCGCACACCCGACGCTCGCACCGCCTCGCACACCGCGCGGATCTTCTCCACTTGCCGCTCGACGTCGATCAGCTGCGGGCCGCCGACCTCGGAGCCGTCCTCGATGTTGATGCCAACGGCGCCGATAGCGGTGACTTCGCGGACGGTCGCCACCACCTCGTCCAGGGAATCGCCCAGGCCCGTGAGGATGTCGGCGGTCACCGGCACGTCTACGCTCGCCACGATCTCGCGCGTGGCCCGGAGGATCACGTCGCGTGGAATGAATTCGTCGTCACGATAGCCATGGGAGAAAGCGATGCCCGCGCTGCCGGTGCCCACCGCGCGCACCCCGGCCTCCTCGAACACCCGCGCGCTCGCTGCGTCCCAGGCATTGGCGATGACCAGGATCTGCGGACCCAGGTGCATCCGCTGAAAGGCCTCCGCCTTGGCGGCCGTTTCGATGCTCATCATGCCGGCGTCCGCGATTGGGGAGTGAACGAACGAAAGGAAGGCAGGCCCGGTTCGGCTACACGGCCCGGTCGGGGAGGGCCTGCGGATCGTTGTAGCTCTTCACCTCGGTGCCCCGGTAGAGGATCTGCGCATTGCGTTCGGTGATCTTCCGGTGCAGCGCGACGAACTCCGGGTCCATGTCGCGCGCCGGTCGCGGCTCGGGCGCGAAGTGATGATGCCGGTCGGTGCCTCGAACGAGGGTCGCGCTGTCCTCGCCGGCGATCTGGGCCACGGAAGTCGGAATGTAGCGGACCGCGAACCCGATGCGCCGGTCGGGCGACGGGTTTGGCGGCGAGCCGTGCACCAGGCGCACGTGATGCAGCGACATTTCTCCGGGTCGCAATTCGATCGTCACGGCCTGGCTTTCGTCCACGTCGACCGCGATCTCCTGTCCGCGCGTGAGCAGATTGTTCCGCGCGAAGGTGTCGCGGTGGGGAATCTGCTCGGAGGTGTGCGTCCCCGGAATGAAGCCCATGGCGCCATTGGACTTGTCGCTCGGCGTCAACGCGATCCACGCGGTCACGACGTCCGGCCGGTCGAGTCCCCAGTACGTCGAGTCCTGGTGCCACGACACGAACGCCGGGTTCTCCGCTTCCTTGATGAAGAAGTTGGTGGTCCAGCAGAAGAGATCCGGTCCGTAGAGGTCCTCGACGGCGTCGACGATGCCATCGTCGCGCACCAGGTCGCCCAGCCAGGCGAAGAGCAGGTGCGATTTGTGGCGCAGATCGCCCTTCAGCGGCCCGCCGGTCTTCCCCTCGAATGCCTCCAGGCGGCGGCGCAATTCGCCGGCCGCGGCTTCGGACATCACGCGCACGGGAAAGACGCAGCCGTCGCGCCAGTAGCGGTCGACCTGTGCCTGGGTAAGGACCTTGGGCATGGCAACTCCCTCTCGTCTCACGCGCTGCCGCTGATGACTTTCATCACCTCGGGCGGATAGGTGTCGCCCGGCTTGCCGTGGTAGATGATCTCGCCACGCTCGAGCACGTACAAAGCATCGGCGTCGTCGGGGATGTGGTGGACGTTCGACTCGGCCATTACCACGCCATGTCCGAGACGCCGGATGGAAGCGATGCCTTCGCCGATGCTAGGAATGATCGTCGGCGAGAGGCCCTCGAACGGCTCGTCGAGCAGCAGCAGCCTGGGGTCCAGGGTGAGGGCGCGCGCGATCGACACCATCTTGCGCTCGCCGCCCGAGAGCTGATTGCCGCCACGCGCGGCGTACTGGCGCAGCTTCGGGAAGATGCCATAGGCAAGATCGATGCGCGTCCTGGCATCGCGTCCCTGCGGGCGCGTCCAGGTCGCCAGCTCGATGTTCTCGGCGACGGTGAGGTCGCCGAAGACCTGGCTCTCCTCGGGCGCGTAGCCGATCCCCATCTGGGCGATCCGATGCGTCGCGACGCCGGCGATGGACCGGCCTTCGAACTCGATGCTGCCGGAGACCGGCTTTAGGTAACCCATGATCGAGCGGAACGTCGTCGTCTTGCCCGCGCCGTTGCGGCCCACGAGGCAGACGAGTTGGCCGGCGGCGACCTGCAGCGAAACCCCGCGCAGGATGCGGCTGTTCTGGATGTCGACGGTCAGCTGCCGCAGCGCGAGCATCGTCAGGAACCCTTCGCCAGCTTGCCGACGAGCTTGCCCACCACGGCGGCGACGATCTCCGGATCACCGAAGAAATCCGCCGGTCGCCGGTCGGCGAGCACCCGGCCCGCGGTGAGAGCGACGATGCGGCTCGAATACTGGGCGACGAGGTCCATGTCGTGCTCGACGAGGATGATCGCCTTCACGCCGGCGCGCTTCGCGGCGTCGACCACGTTGCGCATGATTCCGTGCTTGTCGCCGCTGGCAACCCCGCTCGTGGGCTCGTCCAGCAGGATCACCTCGGGGGAGAGGGCGAATGCGCTCGCGATGTCGAGCAGCTTCTTCTCGCCCTGCGCGAGCAGCCGCGACTCGGTGTCGAGCTTGGCCTCGAGCCCGAAGATCGCGGCCACGTCGCGCACCTTCGCGCGCAGCGCCGCGTCGGCCCGCGCCGACCCGAACAGGTCGAGGCTGCGGCCGGTGTGGGAGACGACGGCCACCGCGATGGTGTCGGCCACGGTCATCGCGGGGAAGATGTGCACGAGCTGGAACGCGCGCGCCATCCCGCGCTTGGCGAGCAGCACCGGGCCGATGCCGGCGATGTCCTGGCCCTTGAAGCGCACCACGCCGGCGGTGGGCTTCAGGAGCCCCGTAAGCACGTTCACGAGGGTCGTCTTGCCCGCACCGTTGGGGCCGACGATCGACACCAGCTCGCCTTCCGCGATCGACAGCGACACGCCGTCGAGCGCGACGAATTCGCCGTATGCCTTGCCGACGCCGACCGTTTCGAGCAGGGGCGTCATCGGCGCCGCACCTTCGACCACAGGTCCATGCCGACGCCGACGAGCCCGCGCGGGAAGAGCACCACGATGAGCACCAGCGTCAAGCCCAGGAAGAAGCGCCAGTACTGCGTTCCGCCCATCAGCTCGGATTTGAGGAAGATGAACGTGAAAGCGCCCACCAGCGGGCCGAAGAAATTGGCGAAACCGCCGAGCACCGCCATGAACACGAGCTCGCCGGAGTGCGTCCAGTACGCGAGCTCGGGATCCGCCTGCCCGGTGTTGATCGCGAGAATCACGCCGCCGATCGCGCAGTAGAACGCGGAGATCAGGAAGGCGATCAGGCGGAAGAAGCGCACGCGCACGCCGAGATACTCCGCCTTGCGGGGGTTCTCGCGGATCGCGGTCAGGTGCAGCCCGAAGGGCGAATGCACGAGGCGCCACATCACGATGCCCAGCAGGACCAGCAGCGCGAGGCAGTAATAATAGAACGGCCCGATCAGGAACGCGGTCTTGTCGAGCTCCTTGAAGTCCATGCCGAGCAGCGACGGGCGCAGCACGCGGATGCCGGTGTCGCCGCCGGTGAGGTCGTAGAACTTGAACAGGAACGAGTGGAACAGCATCCCGAAGGCCAGCGTGAGGATGCCGAAGAAGATGCGCACGTAGCGCACCGAGAGCAGCGCCACGGGAATCGCCGCGACCACCGCGGCCGCTCCGGAAATCGCCAGCACCAGCTCCAGGCTCTTCACCCCGAGCTTGCTCGAAAGCACCGCCGCGCCGTAGGCGCCGACGGCCACGAAGAGCGCGTGGCCGAACGAGAGCAGTCCCGTATAGCCGAAGAGCAGGTTGAAGCCGAGCAGAGCGATCGCGTACGCGAACGCGGGCAGCACCAGCGTGATGTAGTACGGCTGCGCGAACGTCGGCACGGCCGCCAGGACAACGATCGCCAGCAGCAGCGCAACGAATTTCATTCCACCGGCTTTCCGAACAGTCCCGCGGGGCGCGCGATCAGCACCACGATCACCACGAAATAGATCGCCAGCATCTCGAGCTCGGCGTAGAGGGTGATCGCCGCGGCCCGCATCAGCCCGACGATGAGCGCGCCGGCGAGCGCGCCGCGCATGCTGCCGAGCCCGCCGATCACCACCACCGCGAAGGCTTCGACGACGAGCTCCACCGGCATGTCGAGCGAGGCAGCCGCCGTCGGCACGACCAGCGCGCCGCCGACGGTGCCGAGCACGGTGCCCAGCGTGAATACGCTCGCGTACATCCAGCGCACGTTCACGCCGAGCGCCTCGCTCATTTCGCGGTTCTCCGCGGTGGCGCGCAGGATGCGCCCGAAGCGCGTGCGCTGCAGGAAGGCGCCGATGCCCAGAGCGATCGCGACGCTCGCGACGATCACCAGCGCGTTGTACGTCGGCACCTGCACGGCGCCGAGGGTGAGCTTGCCATACTGCTCCATCGCGAGGTTGCCGAGCTGCTGCGGGTTCGCGCCCCAGAAGAAGCGCAGCACGTCCTGGAACATCAGCACCAGCGCGAACGTCAGCAGCAGCTGGAAAGCCTCGTCGCGGTCGTAGACGGTGCGCAGCAGCGCCTCGATGGCCGGCCCGATGACGCCGAGCACCACGCCCGATGCGAGCAGCACGAGCAGGAACAGCGAGGGCGGAACACCTGCCTTGAGCGCCCAGTTCACCGCGGTGATGCCGAAATACGCGCCGAGCGCGTAGAACGAGCCGCAGGCGAGATTGACGATTTTCTGGACGCCGAACACGAGCTGCAGCCCGGCGGCCACGAGAAAGAGAACGGCGGCGTGGAATACGCCGCCGATGAGTATGTCGAAGAACGCCGTCAAGGCAGGGAACTCAGAGCTTGCTCAGAGCTTGATCTGCGCGGTCTCGATCCACTTCCAGAAGTCCGTCCCGGGCGGCTTCTGCAGCTGGTCCGTGTACATGGTGTCGATCTGGCCGAGCGTCGGGAAGTCGTACCGGTTGTTGTGGGTGGTGATGCCCTGATAGAAAGTCTGCTCGGCGATGTGATCCTTGCGCATCTGCCCTGGGCCGCCGAGGGATTCCACCTTGATGCCTTCCATCGCGTTGATGATGTCCTCCTGGGACGGCCAGGCGTTCTTCGCCTTCTGCGCGGCCTCGACCCCCGCCTTGTAGACCTGCATCGCGAAATAGGCGCGATCGGCCTCCCAGTGCGGGTAGTCCTTGTACTTCGCCTCGTACTCCTGCACGAACTGCTTCTGCAGCGCTCCGGCGTTGGGCAGGTCGAAGTAGAGCGTGTTGTGGCCGAAGATCATGCCCTCGGGCGTGAAACTCTTCTTGAGCAGCGTGTGCTGGAACCCCGCGGCGGGGAAGACGAACTTGGTGCCGCCGTCCATCAGGCCTGCGCCGTGCGCCGTGCGCATGAAGATCGGGAGGTCGGCGAAGAGGAGCGACGAGAACACGAGGTCCGGCTTTGCCGCCTTCAACGCCGCGACGTGGGAGGTGAGGTCCGTCGTGCCGACCTTGGGCCACTGGTCCGCGACCACCGTGTGCTCGACACCGAACTTCTTCAGCAGCGCCTGGAACGCAGCGAAGTTGTTGCGCCCATACGAGTAGTCGGGATTGATGCCCGCCACGGTCTTGAACTTGCCCTTCCAGTGCTTGACCGCGAGCAGCGACCCCATCACCGCCTCGCACTCGTTGTCGGTGCTGCGGAAAACGTAACGCGGATTGGGGATGGTTTCTTTCACGCCATCCTGCGTCGTGCCGTCCCAGAAGATGACGGTCGCCTTCATCTCCTCGGCCACCGCGCCCATGGCGAGGCTCACGCCGGAGGACACGATGCCCTGCACGCAGTCGACCTTGTCCTGCAGCACCAGCTTGCGCAGCCGCTCGATCGAGTCCTTCGGATTGGTCTCCTCCTCGATGATGAGCTCGACCTTGCGTCCGGCGATGCCGCCCCCGGCATTGATCCGCTCCACCGCGAACAGCGTGCCGCGCAGCCCGCACTCGCCGATGGTCCCGGCGATGCCGGCCTTCGGCGCGATGATGCCGATCTTGAGCGGTACGTTCTGCGCGAAAGCCGGGAAGCTCAGGTACGGCTGGGCTGCCGCGACGACGCCGGCACCGCCGAGCGCCTGCACGATTCTTCTGCGATTGCTGTTCATCGATTTCCCTTCCGGTGGTTGACGAGAAACGCTATCCGCCTGCGATTATCAACTAAACGTCGGTGTTGAGGCTGTCGCGGGTGAATTTTTCAATGACGTCGAGCAGTCTGTCGGTGGCCACGGCAGCGCGCGCCTCGTCCCGGTCGGCGATCGCGCTGGCGATGTCCGCGTGCAGCTTGGCCGTGAGCGGCATGTCGGCGGCCTGCTTGTAGTGGATGTACCAGAACCGGCGCGAAAGACCGTGCATCAGCGCCATCGCGCCGGCGGCGAATTCATTGCGCATGGCCGCGCTCTGCAGCGAGTTGAACTCGCGGTCGGTGCGCATGAACGCCACGTCGTCGTTCGCCTGGGCGGATCGCTGGAAGTCGTGCGCGATGCGGCGGAATCGCTTGCGCTCGGCGGTCGACGCGCGGCGGGCGGCGCTGCGCGAGATCAGGCGCTCGAGCTCGCGGCGCACTTCCAGCAGCCGCAGCTGGCTCTTCACGTTGACCTCCGAGACCACGATGCCGCGGCGGGGGAGAATGGTGACCAGCCGCTCGCGCGCGAGCCGCTGCAGCGCTTCCCGGATCGGCGTGCGACCGATGTCCAGGCGCAGGGAGAGCTCCTTCTCCGACACCACGGCACCGGGCGGAAGCCTCAGCGTCACGATCAGTTCCTCCAGATCGGCATAGGCGCGATCGGTCAGACTTCCGTTGCTTACCGGTGCTTGCGCTTTTCGACGAGCGACAGGAATTTGTCGTACTCCTTTTCGTCGACGCCGTAGCTGTGATCGTCGTCGGGGAACGTGCCGGATTTCACTTCCGCGATGTACTGCGCGATGCCCTTGACGGCAACCTCGGTGAGATTGGAGTAGCGCTTGGTGAACTTGGGCTTGAAGTCGGTGAACACGCCGAGCAGGTCGTGGCACAGAAGGATCTGCCCGTCGGTGCCCACGCCGGCGCCGATGCCGATGGTGGGAATTTCGAGCTGCTGCGAGATCACGGTCGCGATCCGGGCCGGGACCGCCTCGAACTCGAGCATGAAGCAGCCGGCATCCTGGATCGCCAGCGCGTCCTCGAGGATCTTCATCGCCCCGTCGGCCGTCTTCCCCTGGATCCTGAAGCCGCCGAAGACCGCGACCGTGTGCGGCGTCATGCCGATGTGGGAGGCCGTCGGAATGCCCGCATCCACCAGCGCCTTCAGGATGTGCGCCTGCGACTTGCCGCCCTGCGGCTTCACCGCGTCGGCCCCGGCCTCCTGCATGAAGCGCGTGGCGTTCGCCAACGCCTTCTCCACCGTGTGATAGCTCTGGTAGGGCATGCAGCCCAGCGCGAACGTATTGGGCGCGCCACGGCGGATCGCGGCCGCGTGCAGCACCATCATGTCCATCGTCGCCGGAATGGTGCTCGGGTGCCCGTGGGCGATCATCGCCAGACTGTCCCCTGCCACCGCCACGTCGACGCCGGCCATCTCGGCCCAGCGCGCCGAAGTGTAATCCGGCACCGACATGTAGACCATCTTCTCGCCGCTGCGCTTCGAGTCGCGGATGTCCTGGATCGTGCGCTTCTTCCGCGAGGGCTGCTGCTGGGGTTCCGCCAAAGCCGTCTCCCTTGACATCCCGCCTGATCGATAACTAATATATCAGTCATATCCACCCGGGGCAATGCCTGCCGCCATGCCTGCCGCCATGATGACCGATCGCCAACGCAAGTTCCGTGCGCAGTACGTCTCCGAGATCAGCCGGTGGTACAACGGCCTCGTGCACATCGGGGTGATGTACGCGGCGGGCATCGCCGCGATCGCGTGGTGCGTCAGCCGCATGCAGAACGCCGGTTGGGAATGGCTGCTGGTGCTCCCGGTGGCGATCGCCGGCAACTTCGGCGAGTGGGCGATGCACAAGTATGTGATGCACCGCCTGATCGACGTCTTCGCGCTGCGCGCCATCTACGACCGCCATACGCGCCAGCACCACCAGTATTTCACCGACAACGACGTGACCATCAGCACCGTCAGGGAATTTCGCATCGTGTTCTTCCCGTGGCGCGTCCTTATCGTGCTCGCCGTGATGGGTGGAGTCCTGGGCTACGCCGCTGGCACGCTCATCAACCCCAACGCCGGTTACGTGGTCTTCGTCACGATGATCGGTCACTACATGGTCTACGAGACGTTTCACGTCTGCTGTCATGTGCGTGAAAACGCCTTCGTGCGCAACATGCCGTTCGTCAACACGATCCGCCGGCACCATACGGCGCACCACAACATGGGGATCATGATGCATTGCAACATGAACCTCACGTTCCCCATTGCCGACTGGGCCATGAATACCAGCGATCTCAGGCGCGGCCTCGTCGGCCACCTGTTCAACGGTTACAGCGAGACGCACGTGAAGGACGAGCTCAAACCGGTGATGGCGCGCTTTCGCACCGCCGAGACGCAGGACCAGCGCTGCACGCTGGACGGCCCGAAGCTGAACGCGGACGAGATCGATAAACTGACCCACGCCGGCAGCCACGCCTGAATGGCGAGCGTCGGCGGGTGCGGATCGCGCGTTTGGCGAGTGCCGGCGCGCCGCTGCCCGGCTTCAGGGTCCACGATATCCGGCGGGAGCCGCTGTTGCGTTTCCCGCCGGGTGATCGTCAGGGCGTGGTCACGACGCCCTCGCCATCACTTCCCCGGAGCGACCTTGGTCCAACTCGCGTCGGGATTGTAGGCGCCGATCGCGCGTGCCGCCGCGTCGGTGTTCGCGCCGAGGTTCTTCTGGTAGACGACGCCGTCCTGATTGACGATGAACGTCATCACGCCGGTGTCGTCGTACTTCGCCGGCCACGCCACCAGAGCATAGCCTTCGGTCATGCGGCCGTTCTTGATGTAGCTCCTGGCGCCGCCGGGTGCATCCTTGCCCTGCGCCGTGAGAATCTTGAACAGATAGCCGTGGTAAGGCTGGCCAACCTTGGCGTCGGCGAACTCGGCGCCGAGCGGACTCTCGGGCTCGCCGGGCAACGACGCCCAGTACAGACCGTCGTGCTTGCGCGACGACGACAACGCGCGCCGCGCGTATTCCTTGACGCCATCGCCGTCCCAATCGCGAGCCTGGTACTCGTTCTGCGCGTCGGTGTAGGCAAGCGCCACCTGGATCGCCGCGAGCTCGTTGCGGCCGATGCGGCGAATGCGCATCTCGTCGGCAGCGCCCTTGGTGTCGAACTGCCAGCCGGCTGCGCTCTTCACGATCGGGATCGGCAGCGTCCAGCCGTTCTTGCCGACACCGAGAAACGCCTTGTCCGCGCCCGCGGGCACGATCGAATGCGCCTTGGCCCATGCCTCGAGGAAGTTGGTGACGTCGTCCGGGTCCATGTTCTCGGCCGGAATGTATTTCCGGTAA
>Ga0209254_10005408_pt1 | contig 11748 bp, 9 predicted proteins | sample FrelakmetDIP11DI_FD_187148 | JGI IMG/M metagenome (GOLD analysis project Ga0209254, IMG submission 187148) | Freshwater lake sediment microbial communities from the University of Notre Dame, USA, for methane emissions studies - DIP11 DI (SPAdes)... | ecosystem: Environmental > Aquatic >... | reverse complement strand
CTCCCCCATGCTGCAACACCGAATCGATATTTGAAAAAACCGCTTGGGTCATTGACGTAGCTCTCAAGGGAAGGCTTAATACCATAATCAAGAAAGTCCTGGTGAAATATCCGGGTGTCAGGCCCCTCAGTAACAGACGTATTGAAGTTGGATAAATAGAGGAGTTCGTTGGTATTCAGTTTTTCTGCCAGCCAGTCTTCTATATCTGCCCTGGTGGCGCTTAATTCCAGCAAGGGGATACCGTTGTTGTTAATGACAATGTGAACGTTCTCAATATGCCCTGGAGCAATGCCATTGACAAGTTTGAGTATTATCCCCACAGCCTTCGTGACATAGAAATACTTGTTATTCTGGGCTTCAACCCAGATGTCATTTTCATCGACCTTTATCTGAATATTGCTAAAACCTGATGAATACAGGGCATTGACAAGCCTTATCTCCAGAGGATTTCCCCTGTCGACAGCTTTCTCCCTGTATGGCTGATCATAAATCGGGATTAAAGGCTGCCCTATTTCAAAAAGGGTGGAGAGGTTGAGTCCGAACTGCTCCCCCCGCTGGTACGTTGCATCGATCTCGGCCCATTTCAAGGGCTTCCACCTGAAGCCAAAGTTGAACTTCGACGGAACCGGATTTTCGAAATATTTCTTCTGGGCCGGGTCATAAATCTGTTTTTCGAACTTGATGGGGCTATACTCCACCATGAAGGAATATTTATCTGAAGGAGAAAACTGGATACCCCAGAAGATCTGGGAATCCTTGAGCCACTGTTTCGGATCAGTGAAGATCTCTGCCTTTATACCCTCATCTGAAGATGGGAGAGGCCTTTTGCCGAATCTGCCATTTCCCAGCCCAATAGTAAAATCAAAAGGATAGACCTGCTTGCTGGCCACGATGTATTGGGATGGATATAATCGTGTCCCCTGGGGGTCCATGATCCCTATGGCAAGGGCCGGGCCGTACTTGCTCTCAGGGAGAAAGCGGTATTTTACATCAAATGCCTTATCTTTGTTCCAGCCATAGGAGCCTCCGAAGGCCCTGATACCTATGTTCTCAGTAACCCGGCCATCAATCTCCAGGCCAGGCAAAATACCTAGAGCACCATAGTAATAACGGTAAGGATAAACCTGTGCAGCGCCAAGCCTGTAGGTATTCTCCCTCATCACCCTGGCTGTTGGAATCTCCATGAGACCGGTTCCACCCCAGTTGGCCGGGCCGAGGAAAGGTTCATCAGAAGCTAACGCGACATGCGAGACGGGCGGGAAGGGAAGTAAAGCGAGAAAAGCGAGGCTGGCAAGTAATGCGAGACGAGCGGGAAGGGAAGTAAAGCGAGAAAAGCGAGGCTGGCAAGTAATGCGAGACGAGCGGGAAGGGAAGTAAAGCGAGAAAAGCGAGACAAGCGGGAAGGGAAGTAGGACGAGCATTGATAGATGTGAGAAGATACTGCACGGAAAGGTTAAAAAAGATAAGAAAATTCGATTACAAAGAAGATCTGAAATGAACCTAATGCGATGACTTGGAGGAAGGGGCACAATCAAGTCCGTTCATGATGGTTTTCAGGCTCTCTTGTTCGAGTATCTTTCAGCTTCCGGATGAAACTCCCAATCTTTTTAGACAACGTTGTGGCTCTTGCACTTAAATCCAAAAAAATATCAATGTCTAAATATCCGACCTTTTGAGCAATATAAAGTTGGGTTTTCAACTCTGCAGCAGAACCTTTTGAAATATACAAATATCTGACCAACTCCTTGACGGTCTCTCGTTCTTTTCCTTCCGCAATGTTGCTTGGAATTGAGACTGCTGAACGGCGAATTTGATCTCTTAGGCCAAAATCTTTTTTAAATGGGTCCTTTTCGGTCAATTGATAGACATCAACTGCTAATTGACAGCCCTGTTGCCAGATATCAAGTTCCTCATAATTTTTCATTTTGTCTCTAATTTAGTAGCATTGCAGCCACTTAGCTTGTTAACAAGCTCGTTTTCACCTCTTCTCGCCTTTCCAGTCTTTCCCGCCAGTCTCGCCTTTCCTACTTTTCCCGCTTTTCTCGCCTGTCCCGCTATTCCAACGTCTTATAGAGCACGGCAATCGTTGCTGCTGCAAGGCCCGCATTGGCAAGAATCTGGGTGATGTCCTTCAGGTTTCGAAGCCAGGCAGCGCGTTCAAGCCTCTCCGGCACAACGATGGTGTCTCCTGCTTCGAGAGGTCCCTTGGATTCGTTGAATCCGGCCACCTCCCACCTTTTTCTAATGGGACTCCAATTCATGAAACCATTCGACAGCTTTCTTGCGCTTCCATCCACCTTCATTACAAATACATTATCTCCATCAGCATACCGTGAATATCCACCAGCCATCTGGACATAATCTTCATGACCCCATTTCTCGTTATAGATAAAACTCCCATTGGACATGACTGCACCAACCACGTTAACCACCTTGTTCTCTGAGGGGACATAGAGACTGTCACCTTCCTCGAGCTCGATGTCGTATTCACTACCTTTCAGTAGCCTCAGGTGGGCGAGCCATATTGTCATTCTGCCGGAAGCCTTAAGCCTTTTCAGGGATTCTATAAATTTCTGTTTCTGTTCAAGCTCCACTTTTTTCGCCTGCACCTCTTCAGTCGACGTGGCAATCCCGGCTTGGATTGCACCTTCCGCAATCAACTCCCTCTCGAGCCTCACCGCCAACTCTTCGAGGCTCTTCTGCTGGAGCTGCCTGACCCTCTCCCGCGTGAATGTAGTACCACGAAGGTAAGCAAAATTTGTGTAACCTCCCGCCCGTTCAAGGACAGAAGAAAGTTTTTCCCCACGAGTAATCGTATAGGCACCGGGGTACTTTACTTCGCCCCCCACATTGACCGTACGGTATAGCTGCCACTCAGGAACCGTGCGCACAAAGAGGTAGTCATTCATCTCGAGGGGAACATTGTGAGCAGGGTCACCCTCCTTTGCCTTAAATGCATCAACAACAAACCGTTCGGTAAGGGGTCCTGACTGGGTAACCTTAACCCTTGTAACCTCTACCTGGCTGGACGCATAATAGAGGAGACCACCGGATAGGGCAAGAACATCGCTCACCCGGGTAACACCGCTCGCAACCCCGAAATCTCCTGGATTGGCAACTGCCCCGGTTATGGTGATTGTATTCTTGAGCTCCACAACTGCGAACACCTTTGCCAGGTCTCCGTCTTTGAGTGCAAAGTTCTTTTCAGCAGTTTTTTCTATGTCAATGAGGTCTCCCTCGAAGATCGTTCTAAGTTCATTGTTCTCAACCCTCTGTACCTGGACCCTTCCACGGAAAGCCATGCCCGTGAGCCCCCCTGCCATATCGATAAGATCAAGTAGCCTGGTATCTCCTTTTAATTCATAGATAGCCGGGTTTTTGACATTCCCCGCTATGCCTGCGAGAGGTCCCACGGGTGGTATAAAAATAACATCCTCGGGCATGAGCCTTACGTCTTTCGTCTTGTTTCCCTTCAAAAGAAAGTCATACATGTCAAACTGAACCACGTTCTTGCCGTTTCGTTTGACATCAATGTTGCGCATTGTCCCCGTCTTGTTCGGTCCTCCAGCCTCAAATAGTGAATTGACAAGGGTCGAGAGGGATGAAACAGTGTATGCACCTGGCCTTGCCGCATTACCCACGATGTAGACCCTGATAGTCCTCAACGGGCCCATGCTCACATTCATCTGGAAGTTGGTGTAGTATTTTGAAAGTTCCTTATGCAGGGTTTCTTTAAACTCTCCAAAGTTAAGCCCTGTAACACCTATGATGCCCACCTTTGGAAGGGCAATCTTGCCGTCCCTGTCAACAACGACATTCCATTGTCCTTCAATGTTACCCCAGATCGTTATCCGCAGCTCATCTCCCGGTCCCAGGACATAATCAGGGCCCACTGGCACTCTGTCAGCAGGAGCAAAGGTCGAAGGTGGTTGCCTGAAAAGGTCATATCCGAACTGGCGAATGTTCGTGGAAATGGTGCCGGTAATGCCATTGGCAATATATTGTTCAAACTCTGAAAGGTTTTCACCTGTGGGTATCTGAGGAGGTTTTGTTGGAGTTGATCCTGGTTTTGGCTGGCCAGGTTGTTCCGCCCCTGACTGTCGCCCTGGTATGGGTGGTGATAACGCGGGAAGATAAGCACCCTGAACTCCCGGTTGTGGAATCTGTTGTGGAGATAAGCGTTGGCCACCTTGTATCCCAGGCTGCCCTTGAGCCGCCTGGGGCGCTGGCGCTCCCCCGGGGATTGGCTCAGTGGTGCCTACCTGAGCTAATTGAGCAAATCCGGTTCCTTCAAAAGACAGAATTAGAAAAAACACGATTATGGCTTTTCTCAGTTTCATGACATACCACCTCATTTATTTAGATTATTTCAAAGACAGTTTTACGTTTTAGGTTTTACGTTTTACGTCCTGAGTTAATTGAAGAAGTTTTTTACAGCTTTCATCTCGCCCACTTACTTCGTTCGTTCGAGTACACAGAGATCGCAGAGGTTAGGATATATTTGCCCTGATAGGAGATACACGCTATCAGGGCAACCTTTAGGCACCTATCGGTGCGTTTGATCCACTGTTAGCAATCCGAGTAATCCCCTGTTTCAACAGTACCTCATTAAAGTTTATCAACAAACCTACCGGCTTCCCCATTAAACGAAGATAGGTAAGTAATTGTTTCTTATGAACGGGTTTCACTTCCTCCACAGATTTGAGCTCTACGATCACCGTGTCTTCCACCACTAAATCAATACGAAATCCATCAGGTGAGATTTTCTTCCCTCTATATATCACCGCACCGGTACCTCACCTTGCACCTGAAGTCCCATCGATTGTAGCTCTATCCTAAGACATTCCTGGTAGACGGATTCCAAAAGACCAGGACCAAGGCTCTTATGGACTGTCATCGCAGCACTAATTATACCGGAAGTTAACTCATTGATATCCACAATATTTCACCCTGCACCGTAAGGTGCTGGAGTGTGACCAGAATTCGGCTATCTCAGAAATCTGGTCACCTGTATATCCTGCCTTTCTCTGTGCACTCTGTGGGCTCTGCGAGAGACAATAGATTTTTTTCTGGTCACTGTTCTCTCCTAATTACTATATTTTTTCTCTCGCTAAGTCTTCCGCTTCAGCGAGAGGTATTTCTTGAGCGTATCGATTCTCTCACGGTCTTCCGGGTTCGCGTTTGCCCGTTCACGGTACTCCATGATGAATGCGCCAAATACCGACAGGAAGAACCCAATAATCCCTGCAAGCAAAACCATCATGGCCCGTTTTGGCTTTACCTTTTTCTCAGGGGGCACTGCCTTGTCAATTACCTGGATGATAGTGGCATTCTTCGCCTCGTCCAGCTTAGCAGCCTCATACTGCTGAAGAAGTAAACCATAGAGGACTTCGTTGAACTTGAGATCCCTGAGTTGCTTTGCATAATCAGTCCCGATCTCCGCCATCCTGCCTGTAGGCATAAGGGGATCATGCCCTTTACCGCCCCTCCCCTCCATCTTTGCAAGCTCACCTCTCAAGCCCTTGAGAGTCTCCTCCACTCTCTGGAGATCAGGGTTTTGCGGGGTTGAATAGGTTCTCATTACCTTGAGCTCCACCTCTTTTGCTGCGATCTGGGCTCGAATCATCCCTATCCCTTCGATAACGGCCTTCGCCTGTGACTCCATGTTGAAGGCTCCCGTCTTTTCCTGGAAGGATTTCATCCCTTCCTCGGCCTGGGTGAGCGACACCTTTGCTCCTTTCAACTGCTCCTCGAAGTAAAGCCTTCTCTGGCTTGCTTCAGTAATGGCAAGACCCGTGTTGAGCTTTTGGAGCTCTTCAACGAAGGCATTTGCCATTTCCGCAGCCCTTTTAGGATCTTTATCCTCAACGTTGATGGTTATGATACCGCTCTTTCTGTCATCCCTAACCGCGAGGACATCATCAAGAAGCCTACCCCTCGCATTCTGACGGTAGTCTGTCCTGTAGAGCTTCATGAGATCAAACCTGTCAATCATCCTGTCGAGAACGGTCCTGCTCTTCAGCAACCCAACGTAAAGCTCGCTGGGTGTCTTCCCGGCAATGGAACCTCCTCCCAGGCCAGCTACTGCGCCCAGTTGCCCCAACTGATTCATGAGCTGAGCCGCAATACCGGATCCCCCGTTCGTTGGAGGCAGTATCTTTGTTTCCGCTTTATATATTGGTGACATGATGAGACTGATGATGGCTGTAATAACGGCAAAGCCAAGGGTCACCTTGATGATAAAGCTCTTCCGTTTTGCAAGAACAATCAGGTAATCCAAGAGATTGATCTCATCTTCCTGGTTTTCTATAGGTTTATCTTCCACTCTTTTCCCCCTCCTGGCAATGTCGGATTAATTTACATCTGTCAACATAGAATGTCTAATGATGATTAGAAATGAGGTTGAGGCTTATGAAGACTGGAGGCTAGGCAATATAATACTATTGGCCAAGCCATGGGCAACAGAAAAAGTATCCTTTTATGAAGTGCCGAGAATCAGTTTTTATCTACTAGAAACTTTATTTTTTTTTGTGGACAGGTACTGCATCGCTTCCTCCACCGCCGCCGCCACCTGCTGCTGCTGCAATGCCTGCACCAACTGCTGCAACACCAAGAACAACGAGGGCTACTGTTCCAGCACTCGTACCCGATGTCGCTGCTGCCCCTGCCGCTGCGCCTGCTGCACCTGCTGCACCAGTCTGCTCAAAGTACTCAGCACATGCCTTTCTGGTTGTTGCATCAGTTTCCGTACCTGTTTTTGTGGCTTCACACTTTTTTTCCATCTCCCCATCCTGCTGAACCTGCGCAAAGACTCCCGGAGGGATAATAAAATTCAACACAAATAAGACCACAACAAAAACGCCTAAACACCTTTTTCTTTTCCGCATAGACTTAACCTCCCCAATATATTTAAATGAATAATGCTTACCCCTTTGTGCTGAAGCAATATACCTTGATTAATACAGCACCGGCAACCTTTGTCAAGAAAAATATGGTGACTATCTTTTAACATCATTTGCGTCTAACTGTTTTTCGAATAATGCTGATAACTTTTAAGATATTAATTTTCAGTGAAGAAAGTCGTTAAGTTAAAGCTAATCAATGAATAACTACACTTTTTCTATCACAGATGGATACCGATGGACGCAAATAAAATAGTTGTGAGTTTGAAATTTTGAGTTTCCCGTCCTCCGGGGCAGTTGCTCTGCCACTGCGGAGGGTGGATTAGTTTTGAGTTGTTGTTGTACATAATAAAAAAACCGTAGTCAAGAAAAGTACCTATGATTTTGCTCCAATTACAAGCAACTTAAAATTCATCCACCCTTCGCATTAGAATTGCTACGGAGGACGGGAAACTCATAACTGCTCTCAGGCTTTTCCTATGAGCTTACAGCTACGAACTGTTTTTTCTTCCATCGTCCTAGTCCCGCCATTGCGGGACGGTCGTCCCTCGTCCCTCGATTTTCCCTATGAGCTTAGAGCTTTCAGCTATGCCTGCCCGCCGAAGCCTTGGCGTAGGTAGGAGCTACTTCTTATTCACTGTCCAGTATGCCTTTATGAACCGGTCCACAAGAGTGGACAAATCATTTCGGATTATGTCCAGCTTATCAATACCAGCTATTCCTGTCATATTGATGGACCACGTTGGTGCCAAAGTCTTTATGTCAGGATTTGCTTCCATGGTAACAATCTGCTTCAACTCTATAGCAATGTCATAAGCAACCCTGAATTTATCATCGTGGGTATTAACATTGATATAGAGTAACGGTCGTCCAACTGTTTTCAACCATTGATCCCGTGTCAAGACCTCTATCCCTGCTGTCTGTAACCTTATTTCCACGTCCTTTTCTAACTTTGTATTGCTAAGAGAAAACTTCTGGCCATAGTCTTTAAGGCTGGGTTGTAAATCCTCAACTATCACATGGACGCCCCGAATACCCAACAGTGTGCGACGGGTCAAATCTGAGTCAATTGCATAAACATACGAATACAACCCAAATGCTAAACAGATCGAAATACTTAAGCACATCCATCTACTTTTATTGATCATGTCTACCTCATTCTTCGGGACGATATTAGATTGATTGTTATGATTGCTCAGGATTATTAGCAGGTATAATTTCTTTCAGAAGGGCTACAATTTTCGGTTTATCCGGATTGGCTATAAATGGTTTAAAGGAATCAATCCTGGCGAGAATATCCTCCCTCACTGCCTCATTCTTTGCCTTATATACCTTGGGATGAAAAGTCCGCTCGGTTGTCTCCAGGGGGGTAAGAAGCTCTTCGCGAAGCTTCTCACCTTTCCTTACGCCTGTGAAGACAATCGGTATGTCTTTGTCCGGCTCAAATCCGCTCAACCTGATCATGTCCTCGGCAACATCAAGTATTCTCACCTGCTCACCCATATCAAGGATAAAAATCTCGCCGCCATTTCCCATTGCACCTGCCTGTAGAACCAGGGCAACCGCCTCGGGAATACTCATAAAATAGCGTGTCATGTCCTTGTGAGTAACCGTTACAGGCCCACCTTTCAGGATCTGGTTCTTGAAAATGGGGATAACACTGCCACGGCTGCCTACCACATTACCAAACCTCACGGAGATAAAGCTTGCATGGTTCTGTGAATTGAAAAACTTGACAACTTCCTCGGCCACCCTCTTGGTGGAACCCATGATGCTTGTGGGACTCACGGCCTTGTCTGTTGAGATAAGCACGAACTTCTCGCAGCCGTTCCTGATGCTCGCGTCTGCAACATTAATGGTTCCAAATATATTGACCTTAACCGCCTCTTCCGGGTAATCTTCCATCATGGGAACATGCTTATATGCCGCGGCATGGAGAACAATATCAGGTCTGTAATGTTTGAAAACATAATCCACCTTGTTCGTATCGCAAACATCTCCGACAATCGAAACATAAGGTGTTCCCTGATACACAGACTTTATCTCACCTTCAAGATAGAAGAGTTCGGTCTCGTCAATATCGAACGCCAGGACTATTTGGGGATCATGCCGTATGACTTGACGAACAATTTCTGCTCCAATTGATCCGCCGGCTCCGGTAACAAGGACTCTCTTTCCTTTGATCAATATTTCTATGTCATGGTGGTTGATAGATGCCTGCTCCCGCCCTATGATATCTTCTATACTTATCTCTTTCACGTCAGTCAGAGAAACTTTTCCTTCTATAATGCTCCTTAGGCCAGGAACTACCTTTATGTCTTTCACATTAGACTTTCTGATGGAATCCATAATCTTCCTCATCTCCTTGCTCGTTGCCGAGGGGATAGCGATGAGAATCGTCTCAACCTGAAGCTTGTCAACACACTGCGGGATCTGATCACACGTTCCGCAAATCCTTACCCCTTGAATTGCGCTGCCTTGTTTTTCTTGCAGGTCATCCACAAAACCAACTATGGAGTATTTGCCTTCTTGTTGGCGATGGATGTCTCTCACCAGCGACTCACCGGCATTGCCTGCCCCGACGATCAGGGTCCTCTTACCTTTTGTGGAAGGTCTTTCCATGAAATGAAAATAGAATCTTCTGGATAGTCTGAAGGAACCGATTAAAAACAAGGATAAGACGTAGTCAAGCAGAACTATTGAGCGGGGAAAACCAGTAAAAATGCCATCAAAATTAACCACATAAACAACAAAGGCAATCAGCATTGTGCTCAGTGTCAGGCCTTTGGCAACACCAATAAGCTCATACGCACCTGCGAAACTCCATGACATAGAGTAAAGTCTGAAAAGCAAGAATACAGGTATCCTTGCAGCAACAAAGACGGGAATATACAGGCCGAAGGTATAATGTGGCGGGACATTCCAATCAAACCTGAAAAGAAAGGAAAGGTAGAGGGATAGTGATAACAATATCATATCTCCCAGAAGAAAGACTATCATCCGGGTGAGAGGTGTTTTTTTAAGAATCATTTTCATGGTGATATACGTGTTAGGTGTTAGGTGTTAAAGATAATACGTGTTACGTTTTACGTGTTAGGTGTTACGTTTAAAACGGTTTTTTCCTAAAACCTAAAACATAAAACTTAAAACTATTTTTTTACTTAAAACGGTCTTTTTTTCTTATTTAGTGCATGACGCGAAGTGGGTAATATAGACTCTGTCACTATTTAATCCCAGCCAAACGAAGTGTTGCAAGGGGCAGGAATAATTGCAGCACATGGCCTGGGAGTGAAACAAAGCCGTATCTTTCGTAGAATTTATGTGCACGCTCGTCTTTTGCATCGACAAACAGACCGATCAGACCGGCTTGCTCTGCTATTAAGACCGTCCGGTGGATTGCTTCCGCGAGCATAAGGCCGCCATAGCCCTGTCTCTGGTATTTTTCGGAAACAGCAAGTCTCGCAAGACGAACGGCCGGAAGTCCATGCTGTGGATATTTCTTTGCATATGTCGAGGGAAGATGCTCTGTCCTGACTTCGCAGAGCGTGAGAGTAAAATACCCGAGGATTGTGGAAGGTTTTGCCTGATCCGACAGCACAAAAGTTCGTGAAATCCCTTTATCGCCATGCTGCCGGGCCGTCGCCTTGAGAAAGGAATTCAGTTCCGGAACACCGCAATCAAACCTTGATCGCTCGTGATGGCGCGCAAGGGAAACTATTTCCGGCACAAAAGCGCCTCTCTCTGGTGCATAGCCTCTTTCAAACAATCATTCGGATCGGGTGGATTCTCGATGAGGCCAAAAAAAGTCTTCGCAGCCCTTGTGGAAAGGGTTATGACCCGCTCCCTTTCAAGGATATCGTTGGCTTTGTCCAAAGCGGACTGAACAAGGAATTGATTAAGGGTCGCCCCGATAGCCTGGGCTGCTGCCGCTATTCGCTCGTACACCTCGTGAGGCATTCGGGCTGGAATTCTCTCTTCGATTTTTTTAAGCGTCATAAGACACCTCCTTCTTTAACACCAGAGTAGCATAATGGCGCCAAAATGGCAACTATTTAAAAATTAGTGGGGGAATAGGGCTCTGGCCCTAATTATTTTTTAAGGGTGTCGATCAAATCTGTCAGATTCACAAACTTCACTTCTATCCCCTTGTAATAACGGATAAACGACTTCTCCACATCGGCAAGGCTGGGACTTAGAAAGGTCTTCCCCACACGCCTGACCCCGGGAGCCAGATGATTGAGCGCCTTTCCCACGCATCTTTAATGTGTTCTATCCAGAACTTTCTTTTCTTCATGCAACTTTAATTGCATATAGTGTCACAATTTAGAGATAATGCGTGTTAGGTTTTACGTGTTAGGTTTTACGTTGTAAAACGGTTTTTCATAACACTTAAAACGTAAAACTTAAAACGTTTTTTTTAACGGTTTTTGCCTAAAACCTAAAACGTAAAACCTAAAACGGTCTTTTTTTTCAATGTGCGACCCCTTCCCTTCTCAGAACTTTAACGAGCGTTAGAAAAATTATCTTCATGTCGAGTACAAAGCTTCGATGCATCAAGTAATACTCATCGAACTGAACCTTTATGGTGATGGGGAGATCATCTCTGCCATTCACTTGCGCCCATCCTGTTATACCAGGAATAATCTTATGAATCCCCTTCGCTGTCCTCAATTCGACAAGATCGTCCTGGTTGAACAGAGCAGGCCTTGGTCCGACAAAACTCATATCGCCTTTGATAATGCTCAGCAGTTGAGGCAACTCGTCAAGGCTCGATTTGCGCAAGAATTTACCGATGGGTGTCAGGTAGTTGTCGGGATAGGTCATGAGATGGGTAGCAACAGCAGGG
>Ga0209254_10005407_pt1 | contig 11749 bp, 9 predicted proteins | sample FrelakmetDIP11DI_FD_187148 | JGI IMG/M metagenome (GOLD analysis project Ga0209254, IMG submission 187148) | Freshwater lake sediment microbial communities from the University of Notre Dame, USA, for methane emissions studies - DIP11 DI (SPAdes)... | ecosystem: Environmental > Aquatic >... | reverse complement strand
AAGAAACAATTATATATTTGCCCGACTATCCAAACAGGGTACCGAAAGCTTCAGGAATTGAAATCAAGGACCGAACGAATTTCAGCTAATGATAAAAAAACAATGGACGATTTATCATATAAGTTAGAATCAAAAATATTTATCGTCAATCAATTACATGAAATGGGTGCAAAGATCATTGCGGGAAGTGATGCCACAAGCACATTTGGCGATTACTCTATTGGATTGGAATTACTTAATCAAGCCGGATTATCGGTTTTAGATACCATTAACGCTTCCACACACCTGGCTGCTGAGGGAATTGGGCAAGGTGAAAATACAGGCTTGATAAAACCGGGGTATGCGGCAGATTTTGTGTATCTTGAGAGAGACCCATTGGTTGATATTTCAAATATTAATTCAGTATCCACTGTTGTCCTTGACGGCAATATTGTTATTGATAAAGATGGCGAAAAGGATACCGATCTACGAGTCTACATGAAAAAAAATTAGGAATAGAATTCGATAATGAATAATAATCAAATAAACCACATATCAAGACAACAATATGTAATTGAATTTGACCCTAAAAAAGAGCATCTGATAAAAGTTAATTCCGGAGATATCGTTGATATCGATGTTATGTGCAGTTCGAGGGGGCATGTAAACAGGAGAGTCATAACCACACCCGAAAAATTTCGAGAAGAATTTAATAATTACAGCCCAGGTATGGCTTTGGCTGGCCCGATTGCTGTTTCTGGGGCAAAAAGCGGTGATATTTTAATGATCGAAATTCTTAAATTGGAGGTAGATCATCAAGGATGGTCAATGGCATCAAAAGGAAAAGGCGCCATATGCGATATTGTTGACGGAGCGGAGAGTCGAATTATACCTGTAGTAGATAATTATTTTTTTTACGAACAAAAATATAAGCATCCAATAAACCCGATGATCGGTTGTATTGGTACGACACCGAGAAATTTAATCAATGCGGGATGGCCCGGTGATCATGGCGGCAATATGGATTGTAAAGAAATTAAAGAAGGCGCTACGTTACTCCTACCGGTATATATTAATGGTGGAAATCTGGCCTTAGGGGATCTGCATTCTGCTCAAGGAGATGGCGAGGTGGGCTGCTCAGGAATCGAAACGGGGGGAAAAGTTCGTATAAAAATAACTTTACTAAAAAAATTGGATATACCATTACCATTTTTGATAACAACTGACGCAATCTCCACGATAGCAACTGCGCCAACTCTTGATGAGGCTGCAAAGAAGGCTGTCGAACAAATGGTCACATTTTTGTCCAAGGCTACTAATGAATCCATTATTGACATGGGGATCCTGGTAAGCCTCGTGGGGGATATTCGTATTTGCCAGATGGTTGATCCGGCTATGACATGCCGGATGGAAATGCCTATCGATTTTGTAAAGAAAGAGTTGTGTATTGATATCTTTCACTTATTATTGGAGAATGCTGTTTTATAGGTGACAATATTGAAAATTTACCGTGCTGATCTCATGATAGATGGTACCGGCAATGAACCAAGGAAATCTGTCGATGTCCTTGTTGAGAATGGAAGGATTTCAGAGATTTTGCCATCAGGATCAGTGGATTGGTCTGAAAATATACCAATTTATGAGAATAAGGGGATGACATTAATGCCTGGTTTTGTGGACGTACATACTCATTTGATGTTCGGCACACCCAGGTCTTATGAAGATGTCATCAAGAATGATTCAGACGAATTATTGATACTACGTGGTCCCAAAAATGCCTATTTGCATTTACGGGCAGGTGTGACAACACTACGTGACTGCGGCGCAAGGAACAACGCAGGTTTTGCAATCAAGAATGCAAGCGAAGCCAAATTATTTTTATCGCCGAGGATCCTTGTATGCGGCAGGCCATTAACGATAACGGGTGGGCATTTTTGGTGGTGCGGGCAAGAAGCTGATGGACCGGATGAGGTAAGAAAAGCGGTAAGGCAACTGGTTAAGGAAGGCGCAGATTTCTTGAAAATTATGGCAAGTGGTGGGGGCACCATTGGCACAGATCCATCTCGTCCAACTTTCAGCGTCAAAGAATTGAGAACAGCAGTTGAACAAATACATGAATTTGGAAAAAAGGCAGCTGCCCATTGTATCTCGGCAGATTCTGTTGAAAGAGCTGCACAAGCTGGTGTAGATCAAATTGAACATTTCAACTTCCTATTGTTGGATGGTTCCAGGAAATTTTCCCAGAGGACAGCAGAAATGATTGCTAAAAAGGATCTGATTCTAAGCCCAACCATACAAACAGGTTACAGGGCTATCGAGAGTCTGGAAAATAAACGGGAACTTTCAGGGTTGTCACCGAGCGAAGAAAATCAATTACAAGCAGCAAAATACAAGCTGGATACAAAACTGGAGTATACAAACCGGTTTAGAGAAATGGGTGTGAAGATTGTCATGGGTACCGATGCAATTAAAAAATTCGGAGATTATGCAATTGGTCTAAAGCTATTATCTAAAGCAGGGCTTACACAAATGGAGTTGATCCGTTCAGCCACGAGTGTTGCAGCGAAAGCTATCGGAGTTAATGATATCGGTGAATTATTACCTGGTATGAAAGCCGATATGATCTACCTGGATGGCAATCCGCTTTCAGATATAAATTCTTTTGACAGGGTAATGACTGTAGTATTAAATGGAGAGCTTGTGGTTGATAAAAAGTTAGACCATATCTTAAGCTCGCCAAATTTGGGCAAAGATATGGCAATGTTCAAAATATAAATTTTTAATAATGTTAAACATTCAAATAGAAATATTCAAATGGAAAGTGTTCGTGATATTTCCTCCATTCAACATTCAATATTAAGAATATTCAGGTATAGATTATTTGCATTTTAATAAACCCTACCTTGACATCAAATATAAGGGAAAATGATAAATGATGAACATATCAAATAACCGCCAAAAAGTGCATCAAGAATTGGAAGGTTCACAACAAGATCATCTTCAAAGAATAAAGAGATTTATCACTCAACCAAGTATTGCACTTGAAAATAACGGAGTTTATGAGTGTGCCGATCTGTTAAGAAACATTTTCTGTGAAATTGGAATTACTGAGACGGAAGTAATCCAAACCCCGGGTTTTCCGGCGGTATGGGCACACTACAAGGGGAAATCCGAAAAAACACTGGCGATTTATAGTTACTACGATACCAACGTGATTGGTGATAATTGGTCCGTTCCTCCTTTTGAAGGAATCATTGAGAAACGTGATCCTTTCAAAAAAGTGCTGTATGGTAGGGGTGCAAACAATAAAGGAGGCTTGATAGCATTATTAAATACGCTGGAAAAGCTGCTGGTTATTGAAGGTGACCTCCCATTAAATTTGATGTTCATAATAGAAGGAGATGAGTTTTTAGGGAGCAACCAGATTCCGTTCTTAATTAATAAATTTGAAAATAAATTAAATAAAGCAGATGCTTTGCTCGTGCCACAGACCTGCCAGACTATTAATGGAGATGTAACAGTTTATTTGGGTAATAAAGGCTGTTTGCATCTGGAGCTAAAATGTTCCGGTGACTTGTGGGGAAAAGGACCTGTTGGTGGCTCAATTCACTCTTCAACCCAGTGCATCGTTGATCATCCGGTCTGGAGGTTAGTATCAGCTTTAAACACCCTGTATGACCATGAAAAGAACATTGTAATAGTGGATGGCTTTTATGATAAGGTTGAAAAACCGGGTGAAGAGGACCTGGCGTTAATTAATATCCTTGCGGAAAAATACAAAGGTGTGGAAGCTGATGCAATCCCTGCGTTAGGTGGAAGCTACCGAATAAAGCAATTTATTAATAAGGAAAGAGGGGTGGAGCTGATTAAGCGGTTTTCTTATTCGCCTACCATGAACATTAATGGAATCAGGGCTGGATACACTGGACCAGGGACTCTATTATGGACACTTCCCCATGAGGCTTTTTGTACCATTGATATCCGGTTGCCTTATGATATGGATCCTTTTGATATTATGAACAAAATCCGTGGGCATCTGGATAAACATGGTTTCCCTGATATAACCATTACCCCATTGGAAACTTCATCAGCAGAGATTCCGATATCAACTTCGGACGATATTTTTAAAGCATCCATGAGAGTATTCGATGAATGGAACATAAAACCAGTTATTTGGCCTCGGAGAGGATCTGGCGGTCCCACAGGCTTTTTTTCCAAGATGTCAGGATTAAAATCCTTGAGTTCAACCGGCTTAAGTTATGCCAGCGGGCACTCCGGACCAGATGAGTACATGGTAATTGAAGGAAACGATAAGGTTGGCGGGTTATTGGAATTTGAAAAATCCCTGGCCGATCTTATCTACAGTTTTGCATATTTTCCAGATCCATTTTAACCAAGGGCGCTTTTTATTAAATATCTATAAAAGAAGTTGTTTGAAAAGCCGACCAATCCCAATCACGAAAGCGATGTGATCGGTTGCCAGGCCCCACCATTTCGTGCGGATTGATAGAGAGCCTCAATGGCGCGCATATTTGCAGCAGCTTCCAAGACGGAATAACGCAGCTGCCGCCGTTCCCGAATACAATCCATAAAGTGTTCAACCATTAATTGATATTCATCACATCCAGAAAATTTATATTGGGTCTCGATACGGTCATGAAATTCATGTAATAAGGTGTCACCTTTGCCAGGGAGGAACGCTGCCGGGGCAACAATATATCCATTCGTACCTGCTGCGAGGTAAGACTCGCGTCTTGTCATAGTCAATGCGCAGTCGAATTGTGCCAACATACCATCGGCAAAAACCAGGCTGCCAATCATCTGACCATCCACCCCTGAATTGGTCCAGCTGGCAACGGCTTGAACTGCCTCCGGTTCCTTGCCAACCAGGGTTCGGCAAATATTCACACAGTAAGAACCAACATCCATCAAGGCTCCACCCCCTAAATCGGCATTCAGGCGAATATTGTCAGGGCGGGTTACTTTAAACGTAAAACTGGATTGGATCATTCCCAGGTCTCCAAGGGACCCCGACCGCACCATTTCAATTATCTTCTCGGTACGAGGATGAAAGCGGTACATGAAGGCTTCCATCAACAGCACGCCGCACTCTTTTGCTGCAGCGTCCATCTCCAGGCATTGTACTGCATTGAGTGCCAAAGGTTTTTCGCACAGAATATGCTTTCCCGCCCGGGCCGCTTTGATGGTCCATTCATAATGCAAAGTGTTTGGCAAGGGGATATATACCGCATCTATATGCGGATCTTCCAGCAGGGCTTCATAGCTGCCGTAAGACCGGGGAATTCCGAGCAGGTGAGCAAATTCTGCCCCGAGGTTTGCATTGCGGCTGGCAACGGCGGCGACTTCGCCATTCTTTGATACCTGGATTGCGGGAATAACGGCGGCTTTGCCAATGTTCGCCGTGCCGAGAATTCCCCACTGTAATTTTCGTTCAGCCATATGTCCTCCTGCTCACTTATTGAGCATCCATTCCATGAGCCTATTAAAATCCATCGGCTTTACCAGCGCGGCGAGGGTCAGAACAGCTGTTCATCCGGCCGGTTATCTTATCCCGCCAGCACATTTGAAATGATCCCATATTGTAGTCATACATGGGCAGCGGTTCGATTTGTATCCCCATTTTTGAAACATCTGCAGCGACCCTGTCCGGGATGCGGCTTTCAACTTCCAATACATAATCATCGCGGAGGGGATCCATGCGGGGCTGTACGGTAGCCCGATAAGGGTCCATCCCATAATCCAGGATATTGGATAGCACCTGAGGCATCGTCCCGTAAACATTGCCCGGGGTTCCTAACCCAAGCCAGGGACAACCATTTTGCAAAATCAGGGTGCTGCCAATTATTGACCGGTACCGCCCACCACCGGTAAACCACCCGGACATATCTGCAGTCATATTGGTACGGATGTGGCTCCCGACCATAGGCACTCCATCAACGACAATCCCCGGGATTCCTCCACCCTGCAACGTGTTCAACATCTGGACCCAGTTACCTTGAGTGTCCACAACACTTAACTCGCAGCTGCCGCCCGGCTGGTGAGATTGACCGGGTTCAAAAGGGTACGCCCCGGCGGCAGCCAGGGAAGATTTCCCCGAAGTCAGTAAAAAATGGTTTGTCAGATCAACCTTGGGACGGCTTTGCCAGATGATTTCGGCTAAATAACCCAAATACTCCTTGGAAAGCCAGGTATCCAGGGGCACATTGAAACTCTGCGGATCATACAGCATGCCAACTTCCCAATGGGCGCGCCTTAAAGCATGGGCCATCAGGTAGAGCGCTTCGGCTGATTCGGTAAAGTGCCCCATTCCCGCCATATCAAAGTTCGAGAGTACACCAAGGACACAGGCGGTGAATACACCCGTTCTTTCGGGTGGCCCCAACTGGAGGATTTCGTATGAACGGTGTGTATACCGGAGAGGTTCCTGCCAGCGCGGGGGTATTGCTGTCATGTCTTTCAGGGTGATCGGCCAACCCAGGCGGTTGGCTGCCGCCACAAAATTCCTTGCCCACTGACCATTTAAAAAATATTCGGGTCCTTCCTTGGACAACCTCTGCATGGTTTCGGCCAATGCCGGGGATTGAAAGATTTGTCCCACTTCGGGCAAGAAGCCGTTAGGAGTAAAATGTTCCCGGCCAGAAGGGAAATACGTGTAGAAACGAAGTTCCTCCTGTAAAACGCCGTATTCAAAAGAAGAAACCGGATGTCCGTTTTGAGCCCATTCCACCGCCGGCTTACACAGGTTGGACCAAGGCTGGCTGCCGAAGCGCCGGTGCATCTCTGCCAATGCAGGGATAAATCCTGGAATGGCTGCACAGGGATTTGAGCCCGGCATGGCAAACCGGATACCAATGGGTGGAACCGGCCGGAAAGGCGCCAGGTCCGGAACCAGGGTACCATGACTGTTTAAATGATAAGCTCTCCCTGTACGGGAATCCCAATACAGGAAAGCGATGCTCCCGGCGTGATTGGTCATATGCGGTTCAACGACAGCCTGCACCAGGCAGCCGGCGATGGCTGCGTCCACGGCATTCCCGCCATTACGCATTATCTGAATCATTGTATCGGTAACAAACGGATGAGAGCTGGAACAAACTGCCTGTTTACCTCTGATGACAGGCTTTTGTCCTACACTTGCCAGTAATTCTGTTTGCATCCTTGTCCGCCAGTATCCTGTTTTTTGTATTTATTAAACACGAGAAGTGTCAGGCTTTGTAAAAATCTGGATAGGCGTCGTACCAATTCTTCCTAAAATTAAATTCATCCGGATAGAGGGTCACTTTTTCGGGTGAGAACGCAAAGTCATATCCTTCCCTGTTTACGGTGAGGGCAATGGGACCGGCATCAAACCGGAATCCGCTGAACCTCCCTGGCGGCTGGTGGATGAGCCAGACAAAGCCTTTTCCAAGTTCTGCCGGTTCAGCCCATTTGTCCTTAACTACCTGCGGCAGTGCATCAAACTCATTCCAGGTGACATCGGTCGGTTTGACCGTGGCACCCGGGCCGATCGTATTAATCGCTATGTTATATTTGGCGGCTTCGAGACTGACTGCTTTAACAAAACCTTCCTGCCCATGTTTGCCTGTACAGTATGCCATTTCCCTTTTAAAGCCGCGCACACTCGAACCGCTGGCGATACCGATGATGTGCCCGCCTCCCTGGGCTTTATATAATTCCCATGATGCACGGGTGGCATTAAAAATACCACCCAGGCTGACATGCAGCTGGCGCCACCATAAATCTTCTGAAGTGGCTTCAAACTCAACCAGGGGCATAAAGACAGCATTCTGGACAATTGCGTCCAATCGTCCCCAACGGTCAACCACGGATTTAACCGCCATTTGGAATGCGTTCAAATCGCTCACATCAAGGTGCAAAGACATTACGTCAGAACCGTCTGCCTTAAGATCCCCCTCGGCGCGGGCTAATTCCTCATCGTTAATATCACTGATGCATACCTTAGCACCTGCCAGCCCCAGTGCACGGCTGATTCCCCAACCAATTCCGCGGGCTGCCCCTGTTACTATTGCCACTTTTCCATCCAGTATCATGGTTTATCTCCTGAAATTATCAATAAAACTATTGTTTTTTATCCAAGCAGCGCATCAACCGTTATGACACCATTTCTGGTTCAAGGGAATTCTTGACTATTTGTCCGTCTTTTACGATCAACCGCAGGCGGCTGCGGTCTTCCAGGATAGTTACATCCTCCAGTGGATTTCCATCCACCACCAGAAAGTCGGCCAGCATCCCGGCGCGCAGCACTCCGGTTTCATCGCCGAATCCCATACAGGTTGTCCCCATGCGTGTGGCAGCCTCCAGGGCTTGCATGGGGGTCATCCCGGCTTCCACCAGATAACGGAGTTCGCCTGCGTTTTTTCCATGGCCAAATCCACCGCCATCGGTGCCAAGGGCGATCTTTACCCCGGATTGCAGCGCCTTACGAAAACTATTTGCCTGATGCTCCAGGAGCATCCGCGCTTTGCGGGGCATGTAATCAGGCAAAGCCAGCGGGTTTTGCTCGCTGATGGCTACCACCATACGCAGGACCGTAAAAGTAGGTACCAGCCAGGTGCCTTGTTTTACCATCTGCTCGATCAGGGGCTCATCTAATGCTGCGCCATGTTCAATGCTGTCTACACCGGCATCCAGGCAAATCTTGACGCCCTCACCTCCGTAAGCATGGCTCATTACAGGAATGCCTGCTGCGTGGGCAGTATTGGTGATGACCTGGACTTCTTCGGGTGAAAACTGCCGGATCAGAGGCCCACCGATTGGTGTTCCAACCCCGCCAGTGGTAGCTATTTTCACCCAATCGGCACCAGCGCGGATGACCTCGCGGGTCTTCTTGCGGCATTCATCCACTCCATCACAAATTCCGGAAGGGATGCTCTGCAGCCAGGGAAAATGGGAATTGATACCAGCTGCCTCAGTATGATCATTATGCCCGCCAAGTTGGGATAGTATGACCACGCTGATCTTCAAACGCGGGCCAGGGATGAGGCCGCGTTCGACGGCCATCTTCATCCCCAGGTCAACGCCGGATGCATCGCGAATGGCGGTGAACCCTCCTAACAGTGTATTCTTGAATGAATCTGCCGCCAGAAAGATGGCCAGGCTGGGAGGAATGCCAGCGCGCTGCTGCATCCCTCCCTCCAGGTCTGCCAGGTGGTCATGGCAGTCAGCCATCCCCGGCATCAAAGTCATCCCACGCAGGTCAATTTTCTCGGCATATGCCGGGCAGGGAAGTTCTGACTGCGCACCCACCAACCGGATCCAACGGTCTTCTACCACGATCGCCGCCGGTTCTTTAGAAGCGGGCAGCCCGCTTCCATCTATCAAGAATGCATTAAAGTAATATCGGGGTCCAGCCCTCATCATCCATCATCCTTCGCAACTGATTGATTATTGGTGTCCATTCAACAAGGAAAAATCTCCCTGCCCTCTAAAAGAGTAATGCCCTGACATGAGACCACCATCTACCAGCATTAATTGACCGGTTATCCAGTTTGCTTCATCTGAGCACAAGAACATAACCATGTTAGAAATATCTTCCACCTCGCCAATCCTGCCTAATGGAAGCTCGTTTAGATAACTGCGCTTATATTCTGCAGAAATGTTTTCTTCCGCTCTCTGTGACGGCACATCAATCAAACCGGGGGCAACTGCGTTTACGTTGACTTTGTACTCACCTAACTCCATTGCCAGTACCTTGGTCAGCATGGTTAGACCACCCTTGGCTGCACAGTGGGCGGCGGCTTTATGGCGGCCCATCACAGCAGAAACTGACGAGATATTAACAATCTTCCCTCCGCCCCCACGTGCGATCATGTGGCGGGCAACATGCTTGGAAACCAGGAATGGGCCAGTCAGTTGGACAGCGAGCTGGCGGTCCCAGGCCTGGCGCGGCATATCTACGATTTTCATATGGACAACCACGCCCGCATTATTGATCAAGATGTCTATCCTGCCTAACTGCTCCACCACTGCCTGGACCATCCCCTCAACCCGGGGTTCATCCGATACATCTACCGGCACAAACAGAGCTCTACCGCCTGCCGCCTGGATCTGCTCTTCTGCGCGTTTGCCAGAAACCTCATTGATTTCGGCAATTACTACTGCAGCACCTTCCTGAGCAAAGCTTTCAGCAATTTGCCGGCCGATTCCATCCCCGGCTCCGGTGATCACGGCTACTTTATCTTCAAATCGTTTCATCATAATTTCCTTTAAGTTATCCAATTTACAACGGCAGAGTAATCCAGCGGTGCTCGCGGTGTGACTGGGCTGCAGCGTTGATAATTTCCTGAACCCGGGCGCTTTGATCAAAGTTGCCCTGGTTGGTATCACCGCCGTTGACGATTTCCTCCAGGAAATTCTGCACCAGGCAGCCATAAAATACGGTATCCCAACGGTCGGTTTTCTGATAGCCGGGTGGGTAGAACCGCATGGGTATATCAACATTCACAAATTCAACTGCATCAGGTGTGGCTTTTTTAAGGGTCTCAATTACGCCAAATTCAGAAACCAGGCGGGCAATTAAGGCACCCTTGGAGCCGTAGATGCGCGCTTCAATACCCGGGTAGTTGCCCACGGTAACAAACGAAGATTGCAGGGAGAACAGGGCACCATTATGGCATTCACCAATGAATATATCCGCATCATCGATATTGATGCGTTCGCGCTGCGTATCCAGATTCGTACGGCGGCGGAAAGGAACCATATTTGCCAGAACTCCCACCACCTGCTTCAGGTCGCTGCCCACAAGCTCCAAACCGATGTCGATGGTTGGGGCACCATAACCTTCGAGCGAAAAAACCTCGATGCCCTCGCGCGAGAAATCACTGCCAAAAACCGGTTCGTCCACCGGTTTTACCTTATGAATTCGCTTGTCTGCGGGATTATCAGGGTCGAGCCACTGAGAATTTTGTTCGTAACCATTAAAGATGTAGGGGTCGCCTATAAAACCTTCCCGCAATAGTTCAAACATATACTGCACTGCTGGAGCGTAGCGGAAAGTCAGCCCCACTTTTGTCTTAACACCTTTGGACTGTGCCAGGCGGTGCGCTTCCTGTACCCGCTTGTAATTATGTGATACCGGTTTTTCCACGAGTACATGCTTGCCTTCTTCAAGCGCAGCGAAGGTAAGAATCTCATGATTATCGCCATGGTCATCGCGGGTGACAATATCCACAACATCAATATCCCGCCTTGAAAACACTTTCTCGTAATCCGTCTCAACATCAGGGATGTTGAACATCCTGGCTTTTTTCTCAGCCATTTCACGGTCGAGGTCACACAAAACCACAACCTCGCTCAACGGAGAACGGGTGAAGCCCGGTAAATGTGCTGTTGTTGACCAGCGGCCTGCACCAATCACTCCCACACGCAGTTTCTCTTTCATTTTTTCTCCTTATTTAAAGAAATATATGGAAGATCCCAACCATCCAATGGAGATCATCCAGGGAGGTCCCGCCCGGTGACCCAATCGTAGCGCGGATCGTCATCTACAACAGTGCCCGAGAAGCGTGAACCAATGCTTGTCCCGCCATCTACATGGATGACTGTCCCGGTAATAAAGCTTGATGCATCTGAAGCAAGAAACAACACCACATGCCCTACTTCTTCAGGTGTGCCCGGGCGTGCCAGGGGCATGGTTGGAATTCGTCCTTGCAAGGCTTTTTCCATTTCTGGCGGAAGAGGCCTGGGCTGGGTATCAATCAGTCCCGGGCTAACCGTGTTGACCAGGATG
>Ga0209254_10005406_pt1 | contig 11750 bp, 11 predicted proteins | sample FrelakmetDIP11DI_FD_187148 | JGI IMG/M metagenome (GOLD analysis project Ga0209254, IMG submission 187148) | Freshwater lake sediment microbial communities from the University of Notre Dame, USA, for methane emissions studies - DIP11 DI (SPAdes)... | ecosystem: Environmental > Aquatic >... | reverse complement strand
CAGGGTCAAGATCAGGATCGCGGATCCGAGCAGCGCCACCGAGATGCTCGCCAGCCGGTTACCGCTTGGGAACCAGCGACCCAGCTCACTCGTCCGGGCGACCGGCAGCGCATACGGCAGGAGGGCCAGCCATAGCAGGACGAACAGGGGCAGAGCTACTCCCCAGATGAACGGATTTTTGAAACGCAAAAGCTGCTGCACCCACAGGAAGAACCAGGGTGCCTGTCCGTCTGCGGCCGACATACCGTCCGGGCTGATGGGTTGGTCTATGGGCGCCGGAAAGAGGGCGGAAACGATCACCAGCAGGGCAGCGCACAGGAGCGAGGCCAGGATTTCCCGCCGCACCAGCTCATTACGGCTGATGCGCGCGTGGTCCTGGCGGTGTTCAGGCGGCGGTAGGGCAATGCCGCCGTCGCGCCGCACGCGGAAGATGTGCCAGATTCCAACCAGCACCAGCGGGAGAGTCAAACCGAAGATGTGCCAGGCATAAAAGCGCACCAGGGTGGCCGGGCCGGGCTGGCTGCCCCCCACCAGCATCCCGTACAGCACATTTCCCAGCAGCGGGATGGAGCGCAGCAGGTTGGTGCCCGCCACCAGCGCCCAACGAATACCTTCGTCCCAACGCAGGACGTAGCCGGTGAAATCGAGAAACAGGCACAGCACTAACAGCCCCAGACCGAGCAGGTAATTGAAGCTGCGCGGCCGGGCGTAGGCCCCGGTGAAGACTACACGCAATAAATGCAGGATGGTGACGACTACCAGGGCCTGCGCAGCCCAATAATGCATGTTGCGAATAAAACCGCCAAACGGGACCAGGTAGGTGATGGTTTGAACAGAAAGGGCGGCTCTGGAGGGTTCGGGGACGTAGTAAAAGAGCTCCACGGCGCCGGTCAGGATCAGCACCAGGCACAGGAACACTGCCACTCCCCCCGCTCCCAGGGTGTAGCGCCAGCGCGCCTGGGCGGCAGGGATGGTGGGAGGGTGCAGGTGGTGAAAGAAAGAGGGGCGCACGTGCTGAATTATATTCTAGAGTGAGGAGTGTTAAATAATAGAAGCTAAACTCCTTGGCCTGGCCGCCAAGACAGGTCTTCCCAGAAGTTTAGCTTCTAAAACGCTCAAATTGTGATCAATCTCCAGTCGGCTGGCTGGCGGGGACTGTGCTGGCTTCCGCCACCTGCGCTTCGACTTCGTCTTCCCATCGCGCTTCTTCCTTCAGCTTTTCGATGTACCACTTCTCGTGGTGTGCGCGGGCATACCAGGCGGAGACCTTACCGGAGAACATGGAGAAGAAGGCTTCCTTCTCTTCGGGGAAAACCGCCCCCATGTAGACATGGATCATCAATCCAGCCACGATGGCGAACACGGACATCCAGTGGATGGGTTGGGCAACCTGCTTCAGAATGGGTGGAAAGACAGTTTTGAAGGTCATCACGATCCCGCTGAGCATGATCCCTATGGTGCCCAGGATGACCACGTACATGTAAGCCTTCTGCCCGGCATTGTATGCGTCCTGGGGAGGCAGCTCCTTGTCTTTCATGAATCCCAGCATCTGCAGCGGCTTGATTTTGAGCCACTTGATATCATCTTTATCCAGCAGCATGCGGTGCGAGGCGAAAGGCACGAAGTAGCGGCGGAAGCCGATCAGAATGTTGAAGGTCAAAACGAAAATCCAGATCAACCCCACGGTGTAGTGAAAGCGGATCAGGTTAGCCGAGCCGCCAAAGATGTTGCGAAACAGCTCCTGCAGCCAGAGCGGGCTGAGACCCAGGGCAGGAGACGAAAGGATAGCAATGCCGGTGGGAAAAAGCATCAGCCAGCAGGCCACGTTGAACCAGTGTGTGAGGATATTGGCCAGGTTATGCTTCTTGTATTTCTTCTCGCGCAACCGCCGGCGTTCTTCCAGGGGTATACTCTTATATCGGCTCATCGTTTCACTCCTCAAATTCCGATTCACCCTGAACCAGCTGCTTGGTGAAATAGACTGCCTGCACCAGGAAGGCCCCACCTACTGCAGCAGCCATGAGCGGAACGGCCACCTTCTTCCAGCCAGCCTGTGACAGCGTGTATTCCGGCGGTCGGGGCAGGGTCTTGTCCGGCAGGACCAGCGGGTCGGTAGCGCCGGCGTAGTTGATGTAGTAAATATTCGGATCGGTGTCCACCTTACCGTCTTCAAAATCCAGGCGCATCACCGTGGAGGCGTTTTTCAAGGCTTGCGAGACCTCGGAATCCGGGTCATTCAAGTCTCCGAACATGCGTGAACCGCCCAGGCAGGTGGCCACGCAGGCCGGCTGCAGGCCGACTTCCACACGCTGGATGCAGCCGTTGCATTTATCGACCACGCCGCGCTCTTTATCCAGGTAGCGCGCGTCGTAAGGACAGGCTTCCACGCAGTAGCCGCAGCCGATGCAGGCTTCCTGGTCCACCAGCACCAAACCATTCTCCTGGTCCTTGTAGGTCGCACGGCTGACGCAGACATCTACGCAGGGTGGGTTTTCGCAGTGCATGCAGTTATAAGGGATGAAGGTGCGGGTCAAATCCGGAAATTCACCCTGGATTTCAGGCGTGTAGACCCAGATGCGCGTGTCCGTCATCGGGACTGAGTTTTCAACGCTGCAGGCCACCAGGCAGGCCCGGCAGTCGATGCAGCGTGCGATGTCGATTACAAAACCGTATTTCTTCTTAGTTGCCATAGTCAACCCTTCAAGCCTTCTTCACCGTCACAAAGGTCTGGCTGAGCGCCTGCCCGCCGCTGATCGGGTCGGTATAGGTCACATGCAGGACCGAGTCGCTGACACCATTCGCAAAGGCAGTGGTCAATCCCTTGGAGAGATGACCGTAACCCGGGGTCAGGTAAACGCAATCGTCGCGGATGGCCTTGGTGACCAGCACCTGGACCTGCACCTTGCCGATCTCACTGGCGGCTTCCACCCAATCGCCGTCCACCAGGCCGCGGGCAGTGGCTGCTGCCGGGCTCATCCATAATCTCGGTTGATCCTCGTACTTATGCAGCAGCTGGTTGTTTTGCGTGCCCATCTGGGTGTGCTGCCCGACTTTGCCGGTGAGCAGGTAAAAGGTATCGGGTTTGGGCAGAGGAGGCTCCTCCCAGTGCGGCCAGGGTGAAAAACCTGCTTTTTCGAGCGTTGCGCTGTAGATCTCGATCTTACCGGTGGGCGTGTTGAATACGATCTCTTCGGTCTCCGGTTTTTCAACAGCCGGCACCAGGTAGCCCTTATAACGCAGGGATTCGAAATCCAGGCCTAGAGGCGCCAGCTGCTGCTCGATGTAATCTACTTCGTCTTCATACTGGAAGTAATCGGCCAATCCGAGACGATTTCCGAGCTCTTTGTAGATCATCAAGGCAGAGCGCGATTCCCCCTGCGGCTCGATCACGGGCTGGCGCAAGAAGATCTTGCCTTCTACCACTGAAAGCGGATCGAAGCGCTCCAGGTAGGTGGATTCCGGCAGGATCACATCGGAGAACCAGGCGGTGTCGTTGATGATGGCGTCCACCGTGACAATGAAATCCATCTTGCCAAAGGCTTCTAATGTACGCTGGCGGTCGGGCAGCGAGAGCACCGGGTTCTGGCGGGAGATGAACCAGCCATGCGCCTGGTAGGGCTCACCACTGAGGATGGCGTCGCGCATTTCCTGGAACACACCCAGCTTGAGCGGCACCAGCGGGTATTTCCAGGGCACGCCGTCCAGCCGCATGGCAGAAATGCGCGGGTACGGTGGCTGGGGTGGCTTGCCCAGCGTGATGCCGCTGGCTTCTGGGCTCTCGGCTGCCAGGCAGCCGCCCTGTCGCACCACCGCACCGGTGACTGCGTCCAGGGTGGCGATGGCGCGTTCGGTCTGAAATGAATTAATGAAGTTCGACGTACGCCAGCCGGGGTGGGCCAGGGCATGTTTGCCGGCCGCGGCAAATTCGCGCGCGATGCGTTCAATGGTAGCGGCAGGCACACCCGTGATGCCCTCCGCCCACTGCGGTGTGTATTCTTCCATAGCTGCCGGCAGGTCTTCGCAACCGACCACGTACTGCTTGACGAAATCACAATCGCCGATCTGGTTGGTGACGATCACGTGGATCATCCCCAGCAGGAAGGCGGCATCGGTGCCCGGGCGGATAGGAATCCACTCTGTAGATTTGGCAGCCGTCTTGGTGAAGCGCGGGTCCAAAGAAACCAGCTTGGCGCCCCGGGAGATGGCTTCTACCAGTTGAGAGGTCTCGGAGGTGGAGATAGCTTCCATCATGTTGCGCCCGGTCAACAAGACGTACTGGACGTCATCATAATTCCTGGAGGGCTCTTCGACACCGTAAGTCAGCAGGAAGGCGGTCACCATGGCATTGAAACACAGGCTGCGCTGGGTGCCGTAGTTGGGAGAGCCGAAGCCGTTCAGCAGGTTCTCAAACTGCACCTGGGAAAGGCTGTGGGTGGAAGAAAATACCATCGCTTCCGGGCCGTACCTGGACTTGATATCCAGCATCTTCTGGGCGGTGAAATCCAGGGCTTCTTCCCAGCTGACCTGGCGGAACAGCCCTTCGCCGCGCTTGCCGGCTCGGATCATGGGCGAAAGCACGCGGTCGGGATCATAGGCGTGCATCAACCCCGACTGGCCGCGCGCGCATAGTTTCCCGCGCGAATGCGGGTGATCGGGGTTGCCGTCCAGCTTCACCACGCGGTCGTCGACTACTTTAGCCCGCACCCCGCAGCGCCACACGCACATCTCGCACAGGGTGTGGATATAGCCGTCGTCGGTAAGTGGTACTTTGCCCCCGTAGGCAGCCCTGGCCAGGCGCGGCGGGAACATGCGGCTGGCTGCCGCGGCTCCCACTCCCAGGCCGCCCAGCCTGATGAAATCGCGTCTAGAAATCACGTTTTGTTTCATTTTTTTTTGACTTATTCACTCATTTTATTCTTGCGCTGCAAGCCTGCCCTGTCGATCAGGTAGAACAACAACACTGACATCGAAGCAAACAACAGCACAGCCAGGAATGGGCTCAGATTCCACAGGTCGGGTATGACCACATTGCCTACTTTTTCCAGCCGTTCGATGGGAGGGAATATCTGCTGGTAGGTCAATCCGAACAGGGCTGCACCAACCAGGAAACCCAGGAAACCAGGGATCACGTAATCGAGCTTGCCTTCGCCGCCACCGGCAGCGCAGGTGCCCGGTCAGAGGCCAACGAGGGCCATGCCCACGCCGAAAATCAGGCCTCCTACCAGGTTGCCCACCACGTAAGTGGCAGGGACATTGGGGAAGGTGATCAGTCCCAGCCCACGCAGTGTGTACAGGCCTGCCATGGAGACCACCAGGGCTGTCATCATGAATTTAAGGACCGCCAAATCGGTGAAGCGGAAGACGTTCACGATTTTACTGTAGCGCGTCAGGCCGGCCTTGTTGAGGGAAAATCCAAAAAAGGCGCCCAGGACCAGTGCGAGGATATAGTTCGTCATGGCTTAATATCTCCTGCGATAGACTACGATTGCGGTAAGGATGCCGGACATGAACATGCCGGCCATGAACAGGAAGGCTGCCGGGGCAAGCAGCATGCCGCCGGAAATCGCCAGCCCACTGGTGCAGCCGCCGGCTATGCCAGCCCCGTATTCCAGGATGATGGCACCAAAGAAGACCAACAGCCAGCGCTTCCACAGCTGCGGCCCGAAGATCGTTTTCCACTGGCCGTCGTCGGTGTTCCAACGCAGCTTCCAGGTGCGGCTGGAGAGCGCTCCAAGCGCACCCCCCAGGATGATCCCCACGAGCAGGACCACGCCCCAGGTGATGCCAGCCGGCATGATGAAGTTGAAATACATCACGTTGAAGACCTGCGGCGCCAGAGCTTTGCCGATCAGCCCTGCCAGGTTTTCAAAGGCGCCTGAGGCGCCCAGCAAGCTGTCGCTCAGCCAGACCGCCAGTACCCCCACGATACCTAAAAGGATACCGGCGACATACGGCGACCATAATTCTTTCCGAACTCCCTGAACAAGATTACTCATTTGATTCTCTCCTGATTATCAATGCAATTAAGACCTCACAGTTTCAACGAAGACCTCACAGGCCCTGCAAAGTACGCAGGACTTTGACTGGCCTGTGAGGTCTTTTGCAGGACTAATCTCCGGACATCGCCAGCAGCAGCTCGCGGGTCGAACGATCCAGGTTGCGCACGCGCGTGACGAGCTCGGGATCCAGCCGTGACAGGCTGTGGAACAGCTCCGAGGCGGCATCGGGATTTTCGAGCAGGCGCTGCAGGGCGTGCAATCCCTTAGGATTCAAACGGGCGATTTGGGGCAGCAAGGCTGCCACTTCCACCGGCACACCTTCGATTACCGGCAGCTCAGCTACAGTCACAGCAGGCGTCTCGGCTTTCTTGCGGAAGATGCGCAGATCCCCGCGCTTGCGTTCGTTATAAATTACGAAAGCACCTCCGCCCAGGACAAGCGCGACGATCATTGTGGCGGCAATCACATTACCGACATTGACCGAGCGTACACCGGTGACCATTTCATCGTAGCGCTGCTGGTAGTCCACCACATCATCTGCTCCAGTCACCAGGGAAGTCGAAACTTCCATGGGCGCGGTATCCTGGACTGCGGTATCATCACCACTCTCGCCGGTGGATTCACCCGCGTCGCCCGGGTCTGAGCCGGCGGGCTGTTCAGGGGCACCTCCCTCGCCGACGGTGACACCGAGCGTCCCGGCATACACCTGTGCCAGCTCATCCATGTCATCCGGGTGGCAGGTCTGGCAGGCAGCCTGGATATCGGAGAGCGGCGGGACCATGCCAGAATGGGCAGCGCTTTCATCCATGCTCTGGCTGTTCCCGGCGTGGCAGATATAACAGAAATCACCGAAAGCATGTGATTCATGCCAGTCTGTGCCGTCAGCGTTCACCGGATCATTACCCTGCACCTCGTGGCAGTTTTTACACGAAGAGGCCTGCGACCCGCACTGCGCCTGTGCGCTGGCGCCGGGATAGAGCAGGACCGCCGCCGACAACAGCAGGGCGCCGGCACATGCGAAAAGGAAAATTTGATTTTTAGAAAAGGCCATCGATACCCTCCCGGATTGTTCGTTATGCTGGATAGCCACCTTCTGCCAGTGCTTCCAGCCTCCTAGAAGTATTAAAACTTACGGATTATCTGAAGAGATCCCCACCAGCTCTGATTCGATCAGCCCGGCACGATAGGTGATTCGGCTGCGAAGGACTTCCATCAGCAGGTCAAGCGCCTCGATCAAACGCCGGTCTGTCAGGCTGTATTCCACGCTCGGTCCCTGGCGAACAGTGCTGACCAGGCCGCTTTCACGCAAAATTTTCAGGTGTCGAGAGGTGGTGGGCTGGCTTAATCCCAATTCAGCAGCAAGGTCCTTAACGCACTGCGACTTGGCTGAAAGGGAGTATAGGAGCATGATGCGGTTGGCATCAGCCAGTGCTGAGCACATATTGGCGTGCAGCTGGATCACTTCCTCATGCAGGTTTGGGTTATTCATCATCACCTTGAATTCCACTCAGATGTCACTGTTTTTATGAAAACTCCCCGCCCGGCAGGGAATGCCGGTGTGGATTATTAAAGTTTATTCGATATATACGTATAATGACATGAACGGATTTAGCTAAATGATAGCTGACCGGTTTTCAGGATAACAGTGATATTTGTCACATATTCTTTATACAATCATAATAAACTTTACAACGGAGAAGGACCGCTCGGATGGGGGATTTCTGAGGTAAAATGCCCCATGCTCGACTACGGGCGATCACATCTTTACCAGATTGGATGATGGACGAAAATATTCTGACTGCTGATCCAGACCCGGAGACTGAGAAGGAAAACTCCAGCCTTCAGGTGAAAAGCAAACAAAATCTACGCATCGTTATGCGGGTTGCGATCGGTATCATCCTGATCGGGGCTTTCTTCCTGCTGCCGCGCCTCCAGGAGGAAATATTCGGCCTGTTACCTATCAACCCGCTGTTCGGCGCCGAAGGCTCGGGGTCCCTGGCCTGGCTGCCAAAACTCGAAATCACCCCAACCTTTACCCCGTACAGTGGTTTCGACCAGCTGTTTACTCCCTCACCTGCTGCGACCCAGACCGTTCCAGACCAATCCATTGAAGTGGAGCAGTCACCCTACATCCACCCACAAGGCCACTTTCAATTCGAATACCCCAAAGGTTGGATAGTGGAAGACGGTGACCAGGAAGCCACCATCCTGACTCCAAACCGCAGTGGGAGAATCTTGATCCAGGTGACCGATACCGGCAATCCCCTGGACTCTGACTCGTTCAAGCGTTTTGTCGAAGGGCGTGAAAAGAACCAATTCACGCAGCCGGCATCTGCCGAACTCGTCTACTTTCCAGTGGAGGAAAGTATAAATGTAGAAGATGGAAGCGCTGTCGTCACGAAAGAGCTTTACCGGGATGGCGAATTCGAGGTGGTTCGCAGCTTCTATCTACAGGACGGCGAGCTGATCTACACAGGCGACCTGTGGACCCGGGAAGAACTGCTCGAAAACCATTCCAGGAGCATGGAGATTATCTGGGATTCGCTCTCCGAAAATTCAGAAGAAGCAGGAGATCTCGATATTTATCACTGGGTTTTCCGGAAAGAAGACCCTGAGAATAATTACAGCATCGACATACCCGTTCCCTGGCTGCCGGAGCACACCAGGAGCCGGAGCTCAAGTATCGAAACCTTCCACTCCCCCGACCAACACGCAGTCATCCAGCTGATCAGCTATACCTCGGAAATTGAATTATCGGATGTATTGGTCGGCAATTTCGTCCTGCAGCTGTTGCGGGATTACTATACCCGTGATGTGGTGATCACTGCAGACCAGATCGAGAGCAACGGAAATGAGCAGCTGGCCTGGTATTCACCGACCGGCGGCTACCGGGGGATCACACAATTCAGGAGGATCGGGCTGAACACGCTGGTGATCCTGACGACGATCGCGGATAATGACTACCTGGAAATTTACCGGGATTTGCGCCAGCGCACCATGGATAGTTTTGAGATTGAAGGCAGCCCCGAATAAGCTGGAAACGCGAGCCGCCAGCCTGTGTCGTTGACTTTTTATTCAAAGTGCATATAATCAAATCACTTTTGGAGGAGATAAAGGCAAGCATCCGCCTGGTGCACAAACCGATCAGCAGGCTGAGAACGGGATTTTCGTAATGCTGCCCCTGGTGAATACCGGGGATATCTCCACAGAAATTCAGAAAGCAGATAATTGAAGGTTTTCTTTTTCGGAGATTGCAGAGTGGATCACAAGTGGACCAGTTTGCACATCGCCGTCATCATTCCCGCGTACAATGAAGCGGGAAACATCGCTGCACTCGTCCAAGAAGTCAATCAGGTCATTCCTGGCGCGAAGATCGTGGTGATCGATGATGGATCGAGTGATAACACGGGGCAAATTGCCAGATCTGCCGGTGCCATTGTACTGACCCCTCCCTATAACATCGGGATTGGCGGCGCTGTCCAGACCGGATTAAAACTGGCGGTTATCGAAGGGGATGATATTGTGATTCGCCTGGACGGTGATGGGCAGCATCCCCCCTTAGAGATTCCCCGCTTGCTGGAGGCGGTAGCCAATGGGGAGACCGATGTCGCCATCGGCTCACGTTTCTGCTCAGGGGGTGAAGCGCCTCCTATCAGCTTTGCCCGGCGGATTGGGATATTCTTCTTCAGCCAGCTGACCTCCCTGCTGGCGGGGCAGAAAGTGACAGACCCAACTTCGGGTTTCTACGTGATGGATAAAAAGGCCGCGGCATTCCTCTCCCACAACCTCTCGCAGGACTATCCGGAAGTGGACGCCCGCGTTCTGCTCTCCAGGGCCGGCTTCCGAGTCAAGGAATATGCCACAAAAATGCGGCCGCGCGTGCATGGAGTCTCATCCATCACAGTCTGGCGAGCGTTTTATTACGTGCTGAAGGTTTCATTATCTGTCATCGTGGCGCGCTCGCGGACTATTTCCCCGGAATAAGCCTGCAAATCGGGTAATGGAGATAATGATGAGCATCAGCTATCGTATAGTTATTATCATTTCCAGCATTTTCCTGATCATCACGGTCTGGTCGTTGATCAAACGCGGCCTGTTCCGCCCGGCGTACGCACTGCTGTGGTTTTTCGGCTCTTTTGCCATCCTGCTGTTGGCGCTGTTTCCCGAATTCATCCCTTTCGTCGCAGGATTATTCGGAGTAGATTACCCACCGTCCGTGGCTTTCGCCTTTGGCATTTTCATATTGATCATCCTGCTGCTAAACCAGACAATCTACCTGTCCACCTTCGCCAGGCTGAACAAGGAGCTGGCTCAAAATTACGCTTTGCTGCAGTACCGGCTTGAGAGGTTGGAAGGAATCGTGGCTCGGAAGCAGGGAGAAAATTTCCCGGATGCCAGGCAAATCTCCGGGTCGGAAGGGGAAAAAACACACGCTTCCGCAATCAAATCTGCGCCGGGCGAACGCGATGTACACCCGGGTGATATTAATTTGCCCCTAACACAGACGTGATAATCTATAGGTGAAATGCCAATGAGCTATCGCGTTTGGGTAATTGGCCTGGATGGGGCCACATTTGACCTGATCCTGCCGTGGGCGAAGGCCGGTCATCTGCCTGTATTGCAGCGCCTGCTGAATGAAGGCACGTGGGGCGAGGTACGCAGTACCATCCCCCCCATCACAGGCCCGGCCTGGACCAGCTTCATGAGCGGCACCAACCCGGGCAGGCACGGTATCTTCGATTGGGTATACCGTAAGCAGGGCAGCTACGAGTTTCACCCGGTCACCGCTGCCAATAGCCGCCAACCAAGCCTGTGGAAGATCGCCAGCAAAGCCGGTAAAAGAGTCATGGCATTGAATGTACCGATGACCTTTCCGCCCGAGGAAGTCAACGGCATCATCGTTTCGGGCCTGCCGGCGACCTCGCTGACAACTTATCCTTCACAGCTGGCCAGGGAAATCCTGGCCGATAATCCCGATTACGTGGTGTATCCCGACCCGGGACAGGCTTACTCCGACCAGGGCATAGAGACTTTCCTCACCACATTGGAAAAATCCATTCAGGGTCAGACCAGGCTGTGGCGCAGCTTCATGCAGCACGAGAAATGGGATTTTGCGATGCTGGTCTACAATGCCACCGATGTCGTCCAGCACGCGATGTGGAAATTCATGTCGCCCAGCCACCCCCAGCACGATGCACGCAAGGCAGAAAAATATCGGGACGCGATCCTGGACACATACCGCATGCTGGACACCATCCTGGGAGAGACGATCCAATCGATGGATGATGACAGCGTGCTGTGGCTGATGTCGGACCACGGGTTCGGCCCGATCACGCATTTCATCCACGTCAATACCTGGCTGATCCAGCAGGGTTTTATGTCACTGCAGCCCGATGCTCTGACACGCCTGAAAACCTTTTTATTCCGCCAGGGTCTGGCTCCTATGCCGATTTACGACCTGCTGATCCGCCTGGGATTCGGGCGGTTCAAACGCGAGGTGGTGCGCGGCAGAGGGCAGGGAATGTTAAAAGCACTGTTCCTTTCATTCAACAACGTTGATTGGAGTAAAACACGGGCGTATTCCCTGGGGAATATCGGCCAGATCCGGGTCAACCTGCAGGGACGCGAGCCACAAGGTCTTATCCAGCCGGGTGCACAATACGAGCGGGTGGTGGAGGAAATCATCGCCAGTCTAAAAGTGCTGCGCGACCCCGACAGCGAGATCGTCGCCCAGGCCCGGGGAGCGGCTCA
>Ga0209254_10005405_pt1 | contig 11750 bp, 11 predicted proteins | sample FrelakmetDIP11DI_FD_187148 | JGI IMG/M metagenome (GOLD analysis project Ga0209254, IMG submission 187148) | Freshwater lake sediment microbial communities from the University of Notre Dame, USA, for methane emissions studies - DIP11 DI (SPAdes)... | ecosystem: Environmental > Aquatic >... | reverse complement strand
CTCATATTGATCCTGCTCCGCTGCTTGAGCAGTTCCTGAGCAAAGTCAACGGTCCAGCGCACAGAAAGGACTCGCAAAAATCATCAAACTCCCGCATAACGCTCCAGAACACAAACCGGGCAACACACAGGTACTCATCAGAATGGACGGAGGCTGAGAATTATGTATGCTTTCTTAACGGGACCAGCGCTTTGGGTGACTTTTACCATTTTTATCGGTGGCTTGATCATTCGCGTGGTTTATCTGTTTGGGCTTAGCTTGGAACGGGACAAGGTTTTTTACAACCACATGAGTTTCGGCTGGGCGCTGCGTTCGATTATCCACTGGCTCATCCCCTGGGGAAGTGTGTCCATGCGCAACCAGCCGATTTTTACTCTGGCATTTTTTCTTTTTCACATCTGCCTCCTGGGAGTGCCTCTATTCCTAAACGCGCATAATCTCCTCTGGGATGAGGCATTTGGCGTCAGCCTCTGGTCCATGCCGGACAGCTGGGCGGATACCTTAACCATCGTCTTTCTAGTATGCGCCGCGTTTCTGCTGGTCCGGCGTCTGGTCCGTCCCGAGGTGCGTATTCTGACAACGGCCTGGGATTACACTGTGATTATTTTGACAATCATTCCTTTTGCGACGGGTTTTCTGGCTTATCACCAGTGGGGTCCCTATGAACTGATGCTCATCCTGCATGTCCTGTTCAGCCAAATCCTGCTGATTGTTATCCCATTCAGCAAATTGGGGCATATGATCCTCTGGTTTTTCACCAGAAGTGTCATTGGCGTCGAAATGGGAGCGCGTCGCGGGGCCCGTTCATGGTAAGTGCCGAGGGAAAATTTAGCCTATAGGAGTTGGTCCATGTCGGAGCAAGAAGAAAAGTTGACAAACACGAACGAACAAGAAGAAAAGGTAACAAGCACGAGCGAAATTGCTGAAAAGCCGGTTGAGCCAAAAAAAATCAATACGCAAAAAATTAGAGAGATCCTGACTGCCAACAGTGGCGCCCGGATTCGTAGTTGGCTGAGTGTCTGTTCGCGTTGCGGATTGTGCGCGGAAAGCTGTTTTTTCTACCTTGCCAATAACCGGGACCCTCGCCTCAGCCCGGCCTACAAGGTCAAAACCACCCTGGCCGAGATGTATCGCCGCAAGGGGGAGGTGGACGCTGATTTTCTGAAGAAGTGCTATGACGTGATCTGGGGGGAGTGCACCACCTGCAGGCGGTGCTCCATGTATTGCCCGTTCGGGATCGACATCGCCACCATGATCGCCACGGCTCGAGCCGTGTGCTGTTCCCAGGGAATTGTCCCGGAAGGACTGGCTCGCACTTCGGTCAACTATCGGGAAACCGGCAACCAGATGGGAATGTCCACCGAGGACTTCGTCGAAACCTGCCAGTGGATGGAAACTGAAACCGGAGAAGAACTGAAGGGTTTAACCATACCGGTCGATAAACAGGGGGCCAAATACATGTACACGGTGAACGCCCGCGAACCCATGTATTACCCCCAGGATATCGGCATGATGGCAAAGATTCTCACGGTTGCAGAAGAAGACTGGACCATGCCCAGCTACGGGTGGGACTGCACCAATTTGGCCATGTTCGCCGGCGACCGGGCGCTTGCCGGTCAGATTGTGAAAAACACCTACGACAAGGCCCTGGAACTTGGCGTGCAGAAGATTCTCATCACCGAATGCGGCCATGCGTATCGTTCTGCCGCCTTCGAAGGCCCCTACTTCCTGGGATTGCCGGGCGGAAAACCGCCTCTGGAAGTGGTCCACTCGGTGCGCCTTTTCTATGAATATCTCCGCGATGGGCGGATTAAGATCGATCCCGCGAAAAAACTGAAGGAACCGGTCACTTATCAGGACCCGTGCAATGTCTCCCGTAATGGCGGGTTATGGGAGGAAGGGCGCATGATCATCGATTACCTGGCTGATGACTTTCGTGATATGATCCCCAATCGGGAGCACAATCATTGTTGCGGCGGGGGTGGGGGATACATTCCCATGGGGCCGGAATTCAAACTCCGACGGATGGCTTCAGGACGAGTCAAGGCGGAACAGATCAAAGCCACCGGAGCCAAGATTGTCATCACGCCCTGTCATAACTGTTACGATCAGATCAACGATTTGAATAAGGAATACCAGCTGGGCGTCAAGGTGCTTTCCTTCAAGGAGATCATCACCGAGATCATGATCATTCCGGATCAGTTCCAGCCCGATGAAAATGACGACGAAGGGGATGAGGAATAGATTCTGAAGAGACTTCGAGAGGGGGGCTTCATGAAATACCGAGTTTGTTTCTATGCGCTGGTCATGGTGATATTTTCCATTGCTCTGGCTTTTTCCCAGGACGATGTGATCGTGCTCAACCATGATGAATTAGGATCCCACGAAAGGCCTGCTGTGAGCCTTACCCATGCGCAGCATGCGGAGAATATCAATTGCACCCGTTGCCATCACGACTATGATGCCTATGGAAACAACACCGGATCAGAAGGTCAACGCTGTGTTGAATGCCATACCAAGGTGGCAACGGGAAAGAATTCCATCGCATTGGCTGAGGCTTTTCACATTCAGTGCAAGAGCTGCCACGAAAACATGGCGGCGGCAGGAAAAAAGACCGGCCCCTTCATGTGCGGGGAGTGCCATAAGCGCTAACTTAATCGAATATCCAAATATCGAACAAGAAACCGCAGAATTTCGAAGGAAAGTAGGACCTTTGCTCTTGAAGAGCAGCAGCCAGCATTAAGACAGAAAAGCATAACCAGCATCAAACTTCATCATTCGAAATTCCTTGTTCGTTATTCGATATTCGTTTTTTCCTGTGAAACAGGAACGTTTTTCAAGGTAGTACCCATGACGGAAAGCCCTCACAGGAGGGTTTTTTGTTCCGCGCTAGGGAGTCGAAATCCCAGGTGCTCATAGGCCCACCGCGTCGCCATCCGGCCGCGGGGAGTCTTTTTCAGGTAGCCTTCCTGGATCAGATAGGGTTCGTAGACATCCTCCAGGGTATCCCTCTCCTCTGCAACCGCTGCCGCCAGGGTTTCAATGCCGACTGGCCCGCCATCGTACTTCTCGATGATGGCGTGGAGGATCTTGCGATCCATTCGGTCAAATCCTTTCTCATCCACCTCCAGCATCTTGAGAGCCTGATCGGCGACACTCCGGGTGATTTGCCCGTCGGCTCTGACTTCGGCGTAATCACGCACGCGGCGCAACAACCGGTTGGCAATCCTCGGTGTGCCGCGCGAGCGTTTGGCAATTTCCAGGGCCCCAAGTTCATCAATGGGAATTCCCAAGATGCGGGCGGAGCGCAGGACGATCGGGTGCAGTTCCGCCGGGCTGTAAAATTCCAGCCGCAAGGTGACCCCAAAACGATCCCGCAAGGGAGGCGACAGCAAACCGGCCCGCGTAGTGGCCCCGACCAGAGTGAACGGCGGCAGGTCGAGCTTGATGGTGCGTGCGGAAGGCCCCTGGCCAATGATGATATCCAGTTTGAAATCCTCCATGGCCGGATAGAGGATCTCTTCAACCACATGGTTCAGGCGGTGGATTTCATCAATAAAAAGCACATCGCCGGATTCCAGATTGGTGAGAATGGCAGCCAGATCACCCGAGCGTTCAATGACCGGTCCCGAGGTGCTGCGAAAATTAACCCCCAATTCATAACTGATAATGGCCGCCAGTGAGGTTTTCCCCAGCCCGGGATAACCATGAAAAAGTACATGATCCAGTGGTTCCTGGCGCTGCTTGGCGGCCGTGATGAAAACGCTCAAGTTCTCCTTGAGCACCTGCTGGCCGATAAACTCTGCCAGCCGCCGTGGACGCAGCGTGTTTTCCAGGGGATAATCTTCTTCTTTTCTTACCGGTTCAACCAGTCGATCATCATTCATGTGTTATCCACCTTGGCCGCGGCATCCACCCAAACGCTCATTCGTAACCATTCTCAGAGGGTGTCAAAAAAGAGGCCCGCCTGGTCACCCCGGCAAACCCCGGATCGTGAGTGGTCCGGGACCGGCGCCGGGGTCCACAAGGCTTTTTCCACTGGATTCCGGCATACGCCGGAATGACGGTGGAAGATACCGGCCACCTAATTCTGTGGGACTGTACCCCGGAAACAGTCGGAGAGCTATCGAATGATGCTAATAGGGCTCGGCTACAATCGTTGGGCCAGCAGGCGCAAGGCTCCCTTCAACAAATCCGCCAGGGGCAGGTTCTCGCCCTCGCCGCTCTTCGCCTGCCGCAGTGCCCGTTCCGCTTCTGCGGGCCGATAACCCAGATTCAGCAACGCCGAAAAGGCGTCTGTTTCAGCACCTTCTCCCGACAGGAGCGGAGCTGTCGTGCCGGGAATATCTTCCTGGGGCTGTAGTTTCAGTTTGTCACGCAGTTCAAAGATGATCCGCTCGGCGATCTTTCTTCCAACACCGGGAATGCTCTGCAGACGGCCCCGATTTTCCTGGTAGACGACCTGGCGTAGTTCCTCGGGGCTGATCCCGGAGAGAATATTGACGGCCAGACGGGGTCCGATGCCGGTTACCGTGATCAGGTGAAGAAACATCTCCTTTTCCGCCAAGGTGTGGAAGCCGTAAAGCTGCAGGGTATCTTCGCGAACATGGGTGTGAATGTTGAGGGAAGCATTTTGACCAGTATCCGGGAGATCACAGAACGTGCTCAACGGGACATGCACACAATAGCCCACCCCATGGACATCTACAATCAAATAATCCGGAGACTTATAGCGGATCTTTCCTTCCAGATGGGCAATCATGATGGGTTGACCAGACGCCAGCGTTGTTTGGATGCCTCCATATTCAGATGGCATAGAGCCACGGCCAGAGCATCCGCAGCATGGGCATCAAGGGGGGTTTTCAAACGCAATAAGGTGCGTATCATTTCACTCACTTGCTCCTTGGACGCGCGGCCATAGCCAACCACGGCCTGTTTGATCTCGAGCGGACTGTATTCGCACACGCTGAGCCCGGCATTGACTCCTGCCAGCAGGGCGGCGCCGCGCGCCTGACCGAGCCGCAGAGCGCTCTTGACGTTTTTGGCGAAGAACACGTCTTCGGTGGCCATGCTCTCCGGCTGGTATTCTTCAATAATCGCAATCAATTGCTGATAAATGACGCCCAAACGCTGCGGATGGCCCATGTGAACGGGAACTTGAATGGTGCCATGGGCAATGTGCTGGAGGTTCTTGCCATCGCCTTGGATGATGCCATAGCCGGTGTGGCGCGATCCAGGGTCAATTCCGAGGGTTCGCGGCATGGTTTCGGGCCTCCCCTCCTCGCCTCAATTCACCAGCCTCAAAGCACTAGGCACTGGCATTCAAAATGGCATCGGGAATATCGAAGTTGGCGTAGGCGTGCTGCACATCATCACAATCTTCCAGAGCGTCCATCAGTTTGAGAAGCTGCTGCGCCTGTCTGTCATCTTCAATGCGTATGGTGGTTTGCGGGATCTTAGTGATCTCGGCCAGTTCGTATTCCAGGCTGCGGTGGTCGAAGGCGGCCTTCACTTTTTCATAATCCGTGACGGAAGTGATGACCTCAAATTGATCCTCCTGCTCCCGCACGTCCTCGGCCCCTGCTTCCAGGGCAATCTCCATGACCTCTTCCTCTTTGGTTTTGGCCTTATTGAAGACCATTATGCCGCAGTTCTTGAACATCCAGCCCACACAGCCGGCTTCTCCCAGGCTGCCGCCATTCCTGCTGAAAATATGCCGCACGTCACTGGCGGCACGGTTGCGATTATCGGTCAGCACATCCACCAAAATGGCAACTCCTCCCGGACCATAGCCTTCGTAATTGGTTTCCTCATAAATGGTCCCTTCCAGCTCTCCAGCGCCCTTCTTGATGGCGCGTTCCATATTGTCCTTGGGCATGTTTTCGGCTTTGGCGGCGGCGATTGCAGCACGCAGTCGCGGGTTGCCCTCCGGATCTCCTCCACCTATGCGCGCCGCAATGGTAATTTCTTTGATCAATTTGCTGAAGATTTTCCCACGTTTGGAATCTTGAGCCGATTTCTTATGACGTATCGTGCTCCACTTGGAATGTCCAGACATGAGGTTCCCTCCCTGAATCCGGCTGTTTTGACGAGAACTATATTATGAGTTTTTGAGATGCATGCCAAGGATATAGATTTCTCGGCTGGCCTTGCGTGAGGCATCGGGCTTAACCACTTTCACCCGGCTGAACAAGCGCTTCACCGCCGTCAATAACTCGTGGAACTCCTGCCCCTGGAAAATTTTTGCGAGGAAGTGTCCTTGCGATTTCAGCATCAGGGGCACGAGTTCCAGGGCGCGTTCAAAAAGCAGAGCCGAGCGCGCACTGTCGGCCACCCGAATTCCCGAGGTGGCCGGAGCCATGTCGCTCAAAAGAACATCAAAAGGCGCGTATTGGGTTGCAAGCTGCTCCATGAGTTCGCGGTCAAAAATGTCACCCTGCACAACCACCACATGACCGGGAAAAGGATGGTCAATCTTGCGAATGTCGACTCCCACCAACAGACCCTTCGAACCGATCACACGGCTGGTCAGCTGCATCCATGAACCCGGGGCCGCCCCAAGATCCAGAACCCGGTCTCCGGGATGAAGGAGGTGGTGCTTGTTCTGGATTTCTTCAAGCTTGTACACAGCTCGTGCCAAATAGCGTTCTTTCTTGGCCCGGTGGAAGTAGTGGTCCTGGTAGTCAGAGGTAGCCCTGAATCGTTGCGACATAGGGTAACAACCTTAAAAATCCGGGAATTCTCGGCACATATTGAGTGTAATTCAGCTTTTAGCGCTTTTGTAAAGAAAGTGCAAGACAGGGCAACCAATCCCCTGTGCACGCGCCACCAGCTGCGGCGAAACAACGAATTCCTTTCCCAAAAAAAAGAACCCCTGAACGATGGACTTCAGGGGTTCCTTTGACGATCTTATTGAGTCTGTCAATCTTTGATGTTGTTATGGACTTTGCAAGCTCGGACGGTATTTTTCATCAGCATGGTAATCGTCATCGGGCCAACGCCGCCCGGTACGGGAGTGATCGCACTGGCAATTTGCACCGCTTCGTCAAAAGCCACATCGCCCTTCAAGATGCGTTTGCCGTCCGCGGTCTTACCGACTTCGTTCACACCAACGTCGATCACCACGGCTCCAGGCTTGATCATGTCACCCTTCACGTACTCGCTGACGCCGGCAGCCGCAATCAGAATGTCAGCCCGTTTGGTATGGAATTTCACGTCACGGGTGCGGGTGTGGCACACGGTCACCGTGGCATTGGCGCCTTTTCCCTTTTGCATGAGCATCATCGCGATGGGTTTGCCGACGATGTTGGAACGACCCACAACAACCACTTCCGCTCCGGACAGTTCCGCTCCCGAGCGCACCAGCAGCTCCTGGATGCCAGCGGGAGTACAGGGAAGATAATCCGGTTCACCGATCATCAGCTTACCGACATTGATCGGATGGAAGGCATCCACATCCTTGCTCGGATCGATGGCCAGAAGCACGTTGTTCTCGTTGACATGTTTGGGCAGAGGTAGTTGCACCAGGATGCCATGGATCTTGGGGTCCTTATTGTATTTTTCGATCAGCCCCAGAAGCTTTTCTTCACTCAGGTCCGCGGGCTGATTGTCCTGTACGGAATAGAATCCCAGTTCGTGGGCGGTAGTCTGCTTGGCGCGCACATAGCTCTGCGATGCCGGGTTTTCGCCCACGAGAATGGTTACCAGTCCAGGAATGACACCGTGCTTGTCTTTCAGGCTTAACACTTCCGTTTTCAGTTCCGCGCGAATTTCCTTGGCCACTTCGGCCCCTTTGAGTAACTTGGCCGGCATAATTTTCCTCCTAAAAAAGGCAGGGCGTGTTCTGCCCTGCCCTGTGCAGTGTTGGTTACCAGATCATGGGAAAGATGGTCGCGGCGATTAGAACAATCCGCTCACCTTGCCGGTCTTCACATCCACGTCGACGCGACGGAAAGCCGGGTCGGAGGACGTTCCGGGCATCAGGCTGATGGCTCCGGCGCAGGGACACAGGAACTTCGAACCCGAGTAGATCAGAACGTCGCGGATCGGCAACGTCCAACCCTTGGGAACGCCTTTGACGGCCGGATCGTGGGTGAGGCTGAGGTGCGTCTTCACCATCATGGTGGCGTAGTCGGCGTACTTGGCATCGGCTTCCAGCATCTTGGCCTTGGCTTCTGCTTCGGGGGTCCAGGCGACACCGTCGGCACCGTATACTTCTTTGGCAATCGTGGCCACGCGATCTCTCAGCTTCATTTCCAGAGGATACAGGAACTTGAATTTACTCTCTTCCTTACACGCATCGATGACGGCATCGGCAAATTCCAAAGCGCCGTCACCACCCTTGGCCCAGTGTTCGGAGAGAGCGCAGCGAGCACCGGCTGCTTCGGCGTGTTTGCGTACCAGGGCGATTTCGGCCTTGGTGTCGGTATGGAAGGCATTGATACACACCACCGGGTTGATTCCCGACTTGCGGATGGTGTTGATGTGGTGGACCATGTTGACCACGCCTTTTTCCAGCAGTCCCAGGTCTTCCTTGGTGTAGGCTTCGGGCAACGCGATGCCGGCAACGACTTTAGGCCCGCCGCCATGCATCTTGAGCGCGCGGATGGTGGTGGTCAAAACGGAAACATGCGGTTTGAGGCCGCTGTAACGGCACTTCACGTTCCAGAATTTTTCGAAACCGATGTCCGCTGCAAAACCGCTTTCCGTGACATGATAATCAAACAGCTTCAGGCCGATCCGGTCGGCAATGATGGAGGACTGGCCCACGGCGATGTTGGCAAAAGGACCGGCATGCACCATGCAAGGCTGATATTCGGCGGTGAACATCATGGTGGGGTTGATGGTGTTGCGCATCCATGCGGTCATGGCGTTGCCGACTTCCAGGTCGCCGGTGGTCACTGGTTTGCCGGTCTTGTCAAACGCCACGGTGATTTCGTTTAACCGCTTTCTGAGATCGGCGAGGTCTGTGACGATGGAAAGAATGGCCATCAATTCGGAACCGACGGCAATCCCGAACCTGGATTGCATCATAAAACCATCCTGGCGGCCACCCATGCCAATAATGATATTTCGCAGCGACTGGGCACAGTAATCCATGATCCAACCCATCTCGACGCGATTCGGATCCACGTCCAGCCGGCGCATTTTGGTCAGTCGTTTCAGTTGCTCATCGTTGTAATTGCGCTCATGCTGCATGCGGGCCGTTAGAGCCACCATGGCCAGGTTATGGGCGTTCATGATGTCATTGATGTCACCCGTGAGGCCCATGGAAAACTCGGTCATCGGAATGAGCAGTGAATTCCCGCCGCCTGCGGCCGTACCCTTGACGTTCATGGTCGGACCACCGGATGGTTGGCGCAAACAACCGCCCACATTCACTTTGCGTTTTCCCAGACCTTCCATCAGACCGCAGGAAGTGGTGCTTTTTCCTTCACCCAGAGGAGTCGGCGTGATGGCAGTCACTTCAATATACTTGCCATCGGGACGGTCTTTGAGACGATCCAAAACCTTCAAAAAATCGAGTTTGCACAATCTTCCCATGGGAAGAATTTCGTCTTTTTGAAGACCGCATTGCTCCCGCATCTGCTCGGGAGTGGGCATATTTTTCTCAGCTGCTTCAGAAATTTGCCAATCTTTCATCTCAACGGCATTGTACGACATGTTTTCCTCCATCTTAAGAGTAGTAGTTTTTTCCCCGAAAAGCCTTGACTCAACATCACAGATTTGGCTGTGCGATCACCCCCCTCTCTCACGAGCTGGATGGCAAAAGATCATTTGGGTGCTGCTGCAATGCGGGATAGCGGAACAGGTTGGCAGCAAACTTGAAAAATCTCTGTAGCCGCTGCAAAACTGCGTGCTTTCACTTGTGGAAAAAGATAATACAATAAGGACCTCAGATTGCAAGATATTTTTTTCACATAGTCGAGGCGCAAGCTACTTTAGACAAGTCATTTTGTCAAGCAGAAAAGGTTGGCTTCCTGACTTATTGATTTTTTAGAAAATATTGCTCCTGTCCGGTGCTTCCTGTCAAGTTACTGTCTAAAGACGTCATGCGACCTTTCAAGAGATGTCGATAAGTTGTCAAGAAGCCCTTTGCGGGAATATCGCTGTCTAGAACAGAACCTGAATTTGCTACTCACTGTATAGAAAAATAGCATTAAAATTCAATAGCTTGGTAAATATTTTGACAAATAGACAGGCCTTTATTATTATGGTGAATCTTTTTATAGAAGATTACACTAATCAAAACCAAATACCTCAACCGCTACGGGAACGAAAAAGATGAAGCTACAAATCGCCAGAGCAGCCCTCCTTCAGGTGTTACAAAGCGTTCAAACGATTACCGAACAGAAATCCCATATGCCGATCCTTGGAAATGCCTTAGTGGAGGCTTTACCTGACAACCAGGTGCGATTTTTTGCGACCGATCTGGAGTTGAGTTACCGCACCCTATTGGGGGCCCAGGTCGAAAATCCCGGCAGCATTACGGTTTCTGCACGGAAGCTTCTTGAAATCACGAGAGAACTTCCACAGGAATGGGTACATCTGGAAGAATTGCCGAACCGACGCGTGGTGGTTCGTGCCGGGCGCTCCCGCTTTGAACTGGCCACCATTCCGGTTGAGGATTTCCCTCATCTCGCCTTTTATGAGGAAGGGGAATTCTACAGCTTTAAGAGGTCGGAAATTAAGGATGGTCTGGAAAAGACCCTGTCTGTGATTCCCGTGGAGGATGACCCGTTTAACATAGCGGGACTCTACTGGTATCCGCTGGAATCGGGACAGTATCGCTTCCTGGCCTCCGATGGACACCGCCTGACCTATGTGGAGGGGATGTCCGAGAATTTCGCCAGGATGGAGATAGCGGGTGGTATCGTTATCCCCCGTAAGGGTGTTCAGGAATTCCTCCGACATCTGGAAAAGGAAGCCGAGTTTGAATTGGCAGTTCGCGAAAACTCCTTGATTCTGAGGACTCCCGAATCTCTTCTCACCATCCGCCTTCTCGATGAGGAATTCCCGGATTATCAGCAAATCATCCCCGAACAGCGACCTTTCAGCATTTTGGTGGAACGCGCCGAATTGCTGCAGTCGCTCAAGCGCATGGCGATCTTGACCAGCCCAAAATGGCGTCACCTTCGCTTGATGGTAAAGAACGGGGTATTGGAATTGCAGTCGGATAACCCCGACATTGGCAATGCAACGGATGCGCTGGATATCGACTACCAAGGAGACGATTTCAACATCACCTTCAATATCCGCTATGTGCTGGAGGCTATCCAGCCCATGAAAAGCCAGAAAGTGCGTTTTGAGTGGGTGGACGAGGTGCACGGAGGAATCTTCACCGGATTGGATGACCCCGGCTATCTGGCTCTCATCATGCCGATGATCATTTGATGAAAAACCAGGCATCCAGGCTTTTCTTCTGGATTCCCGCCAAGAGCATGCGGGTTGACGTTCAGTATTTCAGTCACATTATTGTGTGGGGTTGCACTTCACAATGGCCCACCTTTTTTCCGGGTCTGATCAAAGACTTTAGAAAATCTCTGCACCGTCTGTTTGGTTGCCATTCTTAGAAACTATCTCAAAATGGCTCAAAGGTCGTTGATCGTCATTCCGGCGAAAGCCGGAATCCAGGTTTTTCCCGGGATTCTGACCCCGGCTTTCGCCCATAGGCGTCAACTTAAGCCACTTGCGCTGTGTTTGGATTGAAGTCCCCCTTTGCAAAAGGGGGATTTAGGGGGATTTCCAAT
>Ga0209254_10005404_pt1 | contig 11751 bp, 11 predicted proteins | sample FrelakmetDIP11DI_FD_187148 | JGI IMG/M metagenome (GOLD analysis project Ga0209254, IMG submission 187148) | Freshwater lake sediment microbial communities from the University of Notre Dame, USA, for methane emissions studies - DIP11 DI (SPAdes)... | ecosystem: Environmental > Aquatic >... | reverse complement strand
GATGTCGTTCATCAGCATCTGGGTGCAGCCCTGCGGCAGCGAGGTCACGACGGTGCCGATCGGCGGGCCCGAGGAGGCCGCGGCCGCGCTGGACGCTGCTGCGGCACTTGATGCGGCCGCAGCGCTGGACGCCGCTGCAGCGCTCGATGCCGCCGCAGCGCTGGACGCGGCTGCCGCGCTGTACGTGGTCGTTGCGACCGCGGTGGTGCCGACCACGCGGCGCGTGGTGCGACGGGCCACGCCGGCGTAGCTCACTGGCGTGGCCGGCCGGCCGACGACGGCTTCAGCCGCGCCGATCGGCACGAATCGACCCGGGACCGCCGGATCGAAATCGGCACAGAGCATGAGCGCGGATGCCGCGAGCAGGAGGATCGACTTGGTCAGGATGCGCATGGGGGCGGTTTCCAGGGCTCAGGGCGAGGGGGTGGGGACGCGCACGAAATCGATGCCCGTGGCGCCCTTGGGCGCCGCGAATTCGAAATCCTTGTCGCGCAGGCGCGGCTTCAAGTCCCACGCGACGATCTGGGTGGTGAACTGCGGCGCGCCGGCGACCTTCTTCGAGGTGATGACGAAGCGCCACGGCAGCGGGCGCTTGCCCTCCTCGACCCAGATCTGGAAATCGACCTCGTTGCCGCGGAACGCGAGGTGGTGGCAGCGTATGCCCGCGACCGTACTCATGCCGAGGTAACGCGACTCGTACATGTCCTCGGTCAGCGCCGCGTAGGCTTTGGTCCCGATCAGGTCGCCGGCAGGCGCCACGATGTCGAGTTCCTCGCGGGCATAGTCGATCGCCGCATCCAGCGTCGGCGGCGCCGGGACGGTCGCAAAGACGTTCTGGGCCGGATTGAACAGGGTCAGCGACTTGCCGTCGTAGTAGAAGCGCTGGTCGACCAGGTCGCCATCGCGCTTGCTGAACAGGCGGTCGGGGCGCCGCACGGAGGCAGAGACCGGGGTCAGGAACTGCAGCTTCTCGCCGTTCTGCGTGACGACCTCGAGCGAGGACTCGGTGCGCACGGTGAAGGCCTGCGTGGCGGCGATGAAGTCGCTCATCGACTTCAGGATCCGCTGCGAGTCGGGGTCGAAGGCCGGCGCGGCGCCAGCGTGGCTGCTGTATGACCCGACGGCGAGCGCCATCAGGGCGAGGATCGTGGCGAATCGTGGGTTCATCGGTGCCATCTCCAGGTGGGTGGATGGATCAACGCGGGTAGAGCAGCGTGACGATGAGGCGCACGCCCCAGTCCGGTCCGCCGTCGGGAGTCTCGAGGAAGACCCGGCCACCGCCGCCGATGCTGACCAGTTGCTTGCCCCAGCGCTTGACGACGGTGTAGGTGAGGTTGAGCGGCAAGGTCCACTGGCTGTCCTCCCAGTTGTAGCTGGACTCGGTGTTGAAGGAGATCGTGCGGCCCTTGCCCAGCGCCTTGCTGACGAAGGGCTGCAGGAAGGTATTGCTGATGTCGGCGCGGTCATCGTCGCCGGCTACCGACCAGATGTGGTTGGCGAGGACTCCATAGGTCACGCCGCCCGCGGTCTGCTTGAGCATCACCACGCTGGGGCCGACGCCCCATTTCTCCCCGCCCAGCAGGTCGTCGGTCGCGGTCGGCAGGAGGAACACCGGGCCGACGCCCCAGATCAGCCCGCCCTTGGTCGGTTCCTTGGGCGAGAAGAACAAGGTCGGGGTGGTGTCGCCGAGCCCGAACTGGCTGCCCGAATCGCCGAACACGTCGTCCTGGTAGACCACCGGCAGGATCACGCGCGTGATCAGGTTCCAGTCGTCGCTGATCGAAGTCGGGATCACCGGCTGGATGTTGAGCGTGTTCCTGCTCCCATCCTCCGATCCGAAGCCGTAGTCGAAGTTGTACTGGAACGGCACGCTGATCAGCGAGGCCACCGGGTTGGAGAGACTCCTGGCCAGTTCATCGGCGCTCGGCTCCTGCGCGGAAACCGCGCCGATCGGCAATAGTCCGGCGAGTAGCGTCAAGGCACCGAGCGTGGTCAGGTTCATGCGGCACTCCCGAGGGTGGGGGGGATCATAGCGACCGGGCGGTCGACGTGGCCATCGCCCGAATAGCGTCGCAGAGTCGGTCCGCTCGGGATTTGCCCCTCCGGGCAAGCGGGAACCCGGCCCCGCGTCGCCACGCCATGGCTCAGCCCATGCCCTCGCGCAGCTTCACCAGCAGCGCATCGAATGCGTCGACCCGGATCAGCCCCATGCGCGGGACCTCGATGTCGCCGATCACGTACAGGATCGCGCCCATGATCGCGGCATACACCACGGTGTGGAGCAGGCCGCGATGGCGCATGCCGGCCATGGCGTGGCCCGCCAGCAAAGCGCTGACCAGCACGAACAGCCAGAGCATGCCGTAGATCACCCACGGCGGGTGCATCATGATCGCCGCGGTGCGCGTGGTGGTGGTGTCGAACATCGCGTTGAGCGCGGGCAGCAGCAGCACGCATGGCGCCGTCGATTCGACCATCCTGCACGCCGCCACGGACTTCGCCCAGAGCTGGCCTTGCAGGTCGCTGGTCCGCGCCAGCTCGGCCTTGAGGGCCTCCATGTCCGGGATCGCCCGATAGGTGGCGATGCGCGAGTCGAGGTACTCGCGGAACAGCGCCCGCACCGGCTCCTGCGTGTCCGGCGGCAGCGTGGCGACGCGCAGCCACGCGGTACCGATGTCGTTGGTCTCCTGGACCACCAGCGCGCGGCGCTGGTCGAAGCGCTGCGCGGCGCCGGAGAAGGTGAAGGCGATCAGCAGCCCGGTCAGCGCATAGACCGAGCCTTCCACCGCGGTCACGCCGGCGCGCGCGGCCTCGCCATCCACGGCCAGGGCGCGCTTGCCGATCAACCGGCCCCACTCCAGCATCGCCAGGATCCCCAGGAACGAGGCCAGCGCGAGGACAGGGGCGAAGAGGGAGCCGTACATGACGGAGGCGCCGAAGGTTGCTGGTGGCGGGGTCGCGGCGGAGTCCGGCGCGGCGTGCTACTTGCCGAGCAGGCCCGCCTTGCGCAGGCCGCTCTCGGTCTTCTTCACCGCCTGCTTGATGACCTTGTCGCTGTCGGCACTGGCCCGGGTCTCGAAGTAGTCGTTGAACACGGGCTTGCGCGTCGCGGTATCGAACAGGGTCATCAGGATCTCGGTGCGCGAGTCGACCACCTTGCCCGGCAGCAGCGCCGCGGAAAAGGCCATGGTGTAGTACTCGTCGAGGGTGGTCCCGCTGTCGAAACCGAAGTTGCGGTTGGCCGCTGCGCCCGCGTCGTACATGCCGGCGCTGACGAAGTAGATGGCGTCGTAGCCGTCGCGCTGCACGTAGGGTTCGACCAGTTCGCGGTCGAGCCTGGTGCGGTTGCCCCACAACGACATCCCGGTGGTGCAGCGCGCCCCGTGCTTGACCAGCATCGCGCAGATCGCGTCCTCGGCATGTTCCTTGATGAACATGTTGGCGCCGCCGGCGACCACGAGGTAGTTGGAATGGGCGCCCTGCGGCGGGTCGGCCGCGCGCAGGTCCGCGGCGTATGCGCCCAGCAGGCACAGGAGCAGCGGGTACAGGGCGTGGCGCAGCGCACTGGGCATGGCGGAACTCCGGCAGGGCAGGGGCGAATCGTAGCCCAAGTGCGTCGGCGGCAGGCGTCCACCCCGTCTTTCACGATGCGGTCCGCTGGCGCAGACTAGCGCCCCGGCCACTGCCCCTGGAACCGTCGATGACCCTGCGCGCCCGCCTCGCCCTGCCGCCCATTGCCGCTTGCGTGCTGCTGCTCGCCGCCTGCGGCAACCCGATCAACGTGCGCTCGGACTTCGACCGCAGTGCGGATTACGGCAGCTACCGCAGCTATGCGTTCTACTCGCCGCTGGCCACCGACAAGGCCGGCTACGGCACCCTGACCACCGAGCGCTTCAAGCGCGCGGCGCAAAGCGAGATGGAGTCGCGCGGCTACACCTACGACCCCAAGGCGCCGGACCTGCTGGTCAACTTCAATGCCCTCATCGAGGACAAGACCCGCGTGACCACGATGTCGCAGCCGGTGATGGTCGGGGGATGGTACGGCTACCGCGGGGGCTACTACTCGGCGTGGCCGGCGTATTCGAACCAGACCTATGTGGACCAGTACCAGCAAGGCACGGTCAACGTCGACGTGGTCGATGCGAAGCGCCAGAAGCTGGTGTGGGAAGGCGTGGCCGTGGGCCGGGTGACGAAGAAGGGCATGGAGGATCCCGAGGCGGCGATCGGCCGGGTCATGGCCGAGATCTACGCCAACTATCCGTTCAAGGCTGGCGTCGATCCGCGATGACGGGGATGCCGCGCCGCGCCGGAACACGGGCAGACCTACCCGTCGCGCAGCGGCTTCAGTGCGCCCCGCCGGCTTGAACGACGTGCGGCTCCGCGCGGGTCGTGCGAGGACGGTCGTGCCTGTGGCGCGCGTCCACTGGCCGTGGCTGCTGGCGGTCGTGCTGCCGCTGTTGAGTGCGTGCAGCCCGACCGCGCCGCCGCCCGCGCCAGCCGCGGTAGCGCCGGCGCCTGCACGATCACCCGCGGTGGCAGCGCAGCCCGCGACTTTCGTGGGCGGTGCCGCATGCACCGACTGCCATGCCGACGCGGCGCAGGCGTGGCAGGGCTCGCACCACGACCTGGCGATGCAGGTCGCCGACGAGTCCACGGTGCTCGGCAACTTCGCCGACGCGAGCTTTCGCAAGGACGGGATCACCACGCGCTTCTTCCGGCGCGACGATGGCTATTGGGTCAACACCGATGGCGCCGACGGCAAGCTGGCCGATTTCCGCATCGCCTACACCTTCGGCGTCGATCCGCTGCAGCAATACCTGGTCGAATTTCCGGACGGGCGAGTGCAGGCACTCGCCATCGTGTGGGACACGCGGCCCAAGGCGCAGGGCGGCCAGCGCTGGTTCCACCTGCAGGGCGACGAGAAGGTGCCCGCCGGGGATGTGCTGCACTGGACCGGCCTGGCGCAGAACTGGAACCACATGTGCGCCGAGTGCCACTCGACCCGGCTGGTGAAGGGCTACGACGCGGCGACGGACACCTTCAAGACCACGTGGAGCGAGATCGATGTGAGCTGCGAGGCCTGCCACGGGCCGGGATCGCGCCACGTCGAATGGGCGGCCAAGCCCGAGGCCGACCGCGCCGCCGATGCAGGTCAGGGCCTGGTCTTCGCGCTGCGCGGCCACGAAGCCGATGCCTGGCAATTTGCACCGGGTGCTTCGATCGCGCATCGCGTGCGGCCGCTGCCGGACCGCTCCGAACTCGAGACCTGCGGCCGCTGCCATTCACGCCGCGCGCAGGTCTGGGGCGAGTACCGGCACGGACAGCCGCTGGCGCAAACCCATCGCGTGGCGCTGCTCGACGAGGGGCTGTACCACGCCGACGGCCAGATCCAGGACGAGGTCTACGAGTACGGGTCCTTCGTGCAGAGCCCGATGCACGCGGCGGGCGTGACCTGCAGCGACTGCCACCAACCGCACTCGCTGCGCCTGCGCGCGGAGGGCAACGCCATGTGCGCCAGCTGCCACTTGCCGGCGCGCTACGACGTGGTCGCGCACCACCGGCACCCGAACGCGGGCGCGGGCCAGCAATGCGTGTCCTGCCACATGATCGAACGCACCTACATGGGCGTGGACGGACGTCGCGACCACAGTTTCCGCGTCCCGCGTCCGGACCTCTCGGTCGAACTGGGCACGCCCAATGCCTGCAACGACTGCCATATGGAGTCGAGTGCGAAGTGGGCCGCGCAGAAGGTCGCGCAGTGGCATGGCCCCGAGCGCGCAGGCAAGCCGCGCTATGCCGCGGCATTGGCGGCCGGGCGTGCGCGGTCGCCGGATGCCGCGGCGCAATTGCGCCTGCTGGTCGCCGACTCCACCCAGCCGGCGATCGCGCGCGCCACCGCCATCGAGTTGCTGGCATCCCTGGGGGCGGGCGTGGATGCGAACATGCCGACGGCCGCTGCCAGCGACGCCGACCCCTTGCTGCGTCGCGCCGCGGCCAACCTGTTGCGCGCGCTGGCGCCGGAAGCTGCCTACAAGCTCGCCAGCCGCCTGCTCTCGGACGGCGTTCGCAGCGTGCGCCTCGAAGCGGTCGATTCGGTGCTGGAGTTGCCCGTCGACCAGCTCGACCCCGCTGCGCGCGGGGCGCTCGATCGCGCGCTGGCCGAGTACCGCGACGCGCAACGCCTCAACGCCGACCGCGCCGACGGCAACCTCAACCTGGGCACGCTGGCCTTGCGCCAGGGCGATGCGCTGGCGGCGGAGCGCGCGTTCCGGGTCGCGATCGCGCGCCAGCCGCAGTTCGTGCCCGCGCGCGTCAACCTCGCCGATGCGTTGCGCGCGCAGGGGCGCGAGGCCGAGTGCGAAGCGGAATTGCGCGCTGCGCTGGCGCTTGCGCCCGACAGTGGCGACGTGCACCACGCGCTGGGCATGGCGCTGGCGCGCCAGCGTCGCTACGACGATGCCATCGTCGCCCTGGATCGCGCCGCCCAATTGCGGCCGCAGGACCCGCAATTCGCCTACGTGCTGGCGATCGCCCTGCACGATACCGGCGATCCGGCACGCGCGGTGCAGGTGCTGGCCGACAGCGCCGAGCGACATCCGGGCGATGCCGCCACGCTGATGGCGCTGGCGCAATACACGGCCGAGGCCGGCGACCGCAACGCCGCGCTGCGCTGGGCGGCGAAGCTGTCGGCGTTGCGGCCGGGCGATCCCGAGGTGACGGCGCTGGTCAAGTCGCTGATGGCGGAGTGATCCCCACGCATTGCCCGCGCCGCTCCTGCAGGAACGGCACGGGCAACCCGCGGTCGCGGGCGAATCCTGCTCAGAAGCGCGGCTTCTCCGGCGCCGCCTTGTAGCGCTCCACGCAGGCGAGGATCTCGGCCTTGGCCTCGTTGGCGCCGCGCCAGCCCTCGATCTTCACCCACTTGCCCTTCTCGAGGTCCTTGTAGTGGGCGAAGAAGTGGCCGATGCGATCGCGCCAGTGCTCGGGCAGTTCCTCGACCGCCTCGACCCGGTCGTAGCCCGGATAGACCTTGCTGATCGGCACCGCGACCAGCTTGGTGTCCTCGCCGGCCTCGTCGGTCATGCGCAGCATGCCGATCGTGCGTACCCGGATCACCGAGCCCGGGATCAGCGGCAGCGGCATCACCACCAGCACGTCGGCCGGATCGCCGTCGCCTGAGAGCGTATGCGGGATGTAGCCGTAGTTGCACGGATAGCGCATCGGCGTGGTCAGCACGCGATCGACGAAGATCGCGCCGGAGGCCTTGTCGACCTCGTACTTGACCGGCTCCGAGTTCATCGGGATTTCGATCACGACGTTGACGTCGTTGGGGACGTCGCGGCCGGTGGGGACGTGCTCGAGGGCCATGGCTGCTCCAGGGGCTGGGGCGGCGCCGCGCCGGGTGGCGCGAGGAACCGCGCTGCGCTCGTGGCGCGGGAGGCGCCGCGATGCGATCGCCGCGCGGGGATTCTAGCCCGGGTGGCGCGGGCCGACCCATCCGGGCCGGCAACCAGCTCGCCAGGGTGGGCCGAAGGCGGCATTTCGTGCCGCGTCCGGACCTGCGGCCACCCTGTAGGGCTGCTGCCGCGTGTGGCGAATCCTGCAATACTAGTCCGCGTATCCTGCGGGTCATGCAGCGCGTCCGTCGCCGAGGTTGCCATCGCGGAACGGCGAACGGCAGCGCGATCATCGCATGCGACATTGCCAGTCGACACGCCGGACTGGATTGCCGGAGAGCCGCATCATGAATGGTTGCCTGTGCAGATTGTCCGTCGCGGCCACGCTGGCATTGGCAGCCACGGGTGCGTTCGCCGACGACGGAATCGTGTGCGGCGAGCGCGCGCCCGGCGATCAGCGGCCGCGCGTGGGACTCGCGCTCGGCGGCGGCGGCGCGCGCGGGATCGCCCACATCAGCGTGCTCAAGGGCATCGAAAAGGCGGGGATCCAGGTCGACTGCGTCGCTGGGACCAGCATGGGTGCGCTGGTCGGCGGGATCTATGCGTCCGGCATGCCGGTGGCGCAGATCGAGGAACTGGTGCTGTCGCTCGACTGGCGCCGCATGTTCGACGATTCGCTGGAGCGGGCCGAGCGCTCGTTCCGGCGCAAGGAGGAGGACCGCGCGACCCTCAACTCGCTCGGCGTCGGCGTCAACCGCGATGGGCTGGTGATCGCCACCGGCGTGCTGGCCGGCCAGCGGATCCTGCTCCTGTTCGAACGCCTGACCCAGCCGGTCAGCACCATCGAACATTTCGACGACCTGCCAATCCCGTATCGCGCGATCGCGACCGACCTCAACACCGGCGAAGCGGCGATCCTCGACCACGGCAACCTCGCGCTGGCGATGCGCGCCAGTATGTCGCTGCCCGGAATCTTCGACCCGGCGGTGATGAACGGGCGCGTGCTGCTCGACGGCGGCCTGGTCAACCAGGTGCCGATCGACGTCGTGCGCGCCATGGGTGCCGAGGTCGTGATCGCGGTGGACGTGGGCACGCCGCTGGCCACGCTCGACGGCAACGCCAGCCTGCTCGCCGTGCTCGGCCAGATGACTGGCATGATGACCGTCAGCAACACCCTCGCGCAGTTGCGCACCCTGGGCGAACGCGACGTGCTGGTGGTGCCCGAACTGGGCACCGAAGTCACGTCGGGGGACTTTGGCAACGGCGTGCTGGCGCTGCAGATCGGCGATCGCGCCGTGCTCGCGGTCCAGGACCAGCTGGACGCGCTGGGCACGCCGGGCGCGATCCCGCGCGTGGCAATCGCGGCGGGACCGCCCGTGATCGACTTCGTGCACCTCGACAACCAGACCACCTACGACGATGCGGTGTTCCTGACCCGGCTCGATGTGCCGCTGGGCAAACCACTGGATGCGGACGCGCTCGAGGAACAGCTGCAGCGGATCTTCGGCATCGAGACCTTTGCCCTGGTGGGATACGAGCTGGTCGAGGAGGACGGGCGCACCGGCCTGATCGTGCGGGCGCTTCCGAAGGCGTTCGGACCCAACTACCTGCAGGCGGGGCTGCGCCTGAGTTCGGACTTCGAGGGCAGCTTCGGTGCCGACCTGCGTGCCGCGGTGCTGTTTTCGCCGATCTCCAGGTATGGCGCGGAGGCCCGGGTCATCACCCAGATCGGTAGCGAGCCCGCGCTTGCCGGCGAACTCTACGTGCCGTTCGATCCGCGCGGTCGTAATGCGTTCGTGTCGCGCGCCGCAGTCGAGAATCTCGACATCAACGTCTTCGACGCCGATGGCAACAACATCGCCAGGTACGAGGCCAACTCGGGCCGTATCCAGGTCGGCTGGGTGCGCGAGTTCGGTAATGTCGGTGCGCTGACGGCCGGCGTGCGCCGCGCGACCGGCAGCGCCAGCGTGGAGACCGGTGACCCGGCCCTGCCGGACATCGACTTCGACTCCGGCGAGGCGGGGGTCACGTTCACGATCGACCGGCTCGACAACCTGTTCTTCCCGCGCGAGGGCTACTTCACGCAACTCGGCTATACCCTATCGCGCGACGCGCTCGGCGCCGACAGCGACTTCGAACAGGCCGACTTCGACCTGCTCGGGGCCACCCGCTTCGGTCGCCACAGCCTGCAAGGTGGCTTCCGCTACCACACGACCCTGGACGGCACGGCGCCGCTCCAGAGCCTTTACCGCCTCGGTGGTCGCTTCCGGCTGGTCGGCTTCCGACCGAACGAACTGACCGGTCAGGCCTATGCGCTGGGATTCGGCGGCTATCTCTACGAATTGGCCGACGTGCTCGGGCGTGGCGCGTACCTCGGCGGGACCCTGGAGTACGGCAATGCCTGGCAGGACACCAGCGACATCGCCTTCGACGATGCCATCCTCAATGGCAGCCTCTACTTCGGCTTCGATTCCTGGCTCGGACCGCTGTTGCTCGGTTTTGGCCTGCGCGAGGGCGGCGACGGCACCGCGTTCCTGGAGGTCGGGCAGCGCTTCTGAGGCCAGGCCCGACGCCACGGCGGGTGGCGCGACGTGCCGGGCCTCGCGCACGTCCTGTACACCGATGCAGGTGCGATAATGCTGTTCCACCGAGCCCGAGGTAAGCCATGAACCGTCCGTTCCTCGCCCAATGCAGCCGTGTCATCGCCGTCCTCCTGCTGGCCAGCGCCTGGCCCGTGCTGGGCGCCGTGCCGCCCTTGCTCGATGGCCTGACCCAGGTGCAGTCGCGCCGCGTCGATGCCGTCTTCCTGCTGCCCGGTGCGGATTTCCGGATCTACAGCAAGATCATGCTCGACCCGGCCGAAGTGGCGTTCCGGCGCGACTGGATGCGCAGCGTGAACCGCAGCCGCAGCGGCTCGCGACGCATCCGCGACGACGACGCCGTGCGCATCGCGGAAGCGGCCCGCACCGGGTTCGGCGACATCTTCGAAACCGCGTTCCGCGAAGCCGGCTATGAAATCGTGACTGCGCCGGGAGCGGACGTGCTGCGCATATCCACCGCCGTGAACGACCTCTTCATCAACGCACCGAGCCAGCCTACCGCCGGTCGTTCGCGGGTCTACACGGTCGAGGCCGGCGAGGCCACGCTGGTCCTGGTCGCGCGCGATTCGCTCAGCGGCGCGATCCTCGGCACCACCGTCGACCGCCGCCAGACCCGCAGCTGGGGCGGCACCCTCACGTGGACCAACGCGGCGACCAACCGCAGCGATTTCGCCGCGCTGTTCCGCACCTGGGCCCGCATCGCGGTCGAAGGCCTGGCGGAACTCAAGGAGCGTTCGCCGGTGGCGGAGCCCGCTGCGAACTGATGCCTGGGCAGGCGCCGGGCGTGACCCGGCGCCTGCGATGCGCGGGCAGCATGCCCGCCGTCGAGGGCGATGCTTGTGGCACCATGCAGGTCATGAACCGCGAGCTGCGGGCTTTCGTCGACGCGTGGCGTATTGCAGCGCCCGAACTCGAGGCCATGCGCACCCGTGAGCTGCGCGAGGTCGACGTCGCCGTGGCGATGGACCAGCTCTCCGGCATGGTCGATTCGGCGGTGTTCCTCGAAGCGCTCGGCGATTCGCCAGGCATGGTCGAGATGCAGCGGATTTTTGCCCGGCTGCGGCGATGAACAAGCTGGTGCGGGCGGCACGGCAAGTGCAGGAACTGCTGACCGCGCATCGCATCCGCTTCTGCTTCATCGGCGGCTTCGCGGTCCAGCGCCATGCCGAGCCACGAGTCACGCGCGACGTCGACGTCAGCGTGTTGACCGGGCTGGGCAATGAGAATCCCGTCATCGACGTCCTCCTGGCCGGCTTCGCTGCGCGGCGTCCCGACGCACGCGAGTTCGCGCTGCGCGCAAGGGTGCTGCTGCTGCGCAACGACGACGACATCGGCATCGATGCCACCTTGACCGCGTTGCCCTACGAGGTCGAGGTCATCGACCGCAGCACCGAGTTCGAGTTCGCGCCTGGCGTGCACCTGCGGACCTGCAGCGCGGAGGACCTGCTCGTGCTCAAGATCTTCGCCGGTCGCCCGATCGACTGGCGCGACGTGGAGATGATCCTGCGCCGGCACGGACGGGCCGGTCTCGACCTCGATTACGTCGACGCGCGCGTGGCGCCGCTGGTCGAGGCCAAGGGTGAACCGGAGCTTCTGGTCGAGTACGCACGTTTGCGTGCTCGCTACGCGACTGAATGACCCGGGCGGCGTCGAGGCGCTGGCCGAACTGAAGGAACGCTCGCCGGTGGTGGCGCCGGCGGCGCAACAAGGGCCCGGGCAAACGCGGCACGCAGTGCCTGCCGCGGCCCCGGCCGCGC
>Ga0209254_10005403_pt1 | contig 11754 bp, 11 predicted proteins | sample FrelakmetDIP11DI_FD_187148 | JGI IMG/M metagenome (GOLD analysis project Ga0209254, IMG submission 187148) | Freshwater lake sediment microbial communities from the University of Notre Dame, USA, for methane emissions studies - DIP11 DI (SPAdes)... | ecosystem: Environmental > Aquatic >... | reverse complement strand
GAAGGACGGCGAATGCTGCCACATTGTGGACTTCTATGGACTTCCGCATTGCAAATACGAGGTCCGATTCTGCGTTAAATGCTTCGAGCGTATATGATTCGGCCAAGGAAACGGGACGGCACTTCCACTTAGCAGGCAGTGGAATCGCGTTGGCGGTATCAGATGGCCCTGGCGCATATTGCGCCAAGCGCGCCTTAGTGATTAAGCGGAAGTCGTCCGTGGCGGGACGTCGTGCAATGTCGCCCAATTAGGGCAACCTACCCTCTGCGTGGACTTCCCTACTGGCTCTGATCCTTTCTTTGCGCGCAGCGCTTTGAGTCTCCTGCCATGTTCGAAAATTTGAGAAAACCGTTTTTCATCGCCGCACTGGTATTGAGCGTTGTCATCTTCCTGATTGAACTTGGGTCCGCCGACTTCTTCGAGAAAACCGATCTTCCAACCCCTGGCCTGGGTATTCCTTATCTCGCCCTGATTGACGGCCTTGTCATGTTTACGGTCATGCTCATGGCCATCGCGCTGCTAGTGCCAGAGCGGATACATGGCCGGGTCCAAGGCGTGAGCACATTCCTGGTATCGCTGCTGGTGTTGATCCTGTCGATCATGCTCATTTTCGCGGCACTTTCGCTGTTGGTCCTGATGGTCTCCCTGTTCATGGCGGTCCCCTTCGGAACCTTGGCTTACCTCGCGGTTTACGCCGACTTCGACCTCACGGCGTCTCGTTTGACCCTAAGCACGCTCATGACGTTCAAGCTCGCATTTGCGGTTTGCCTGATCTTGGCACACCAGCGATTTCTGGAAAACAAAGGGCTCGTGCTAATCATCCTAACGTCGTTGCTGGCCAACATCGTGACAGTGTTCCTGCACGGGTTGGTGCCGAGCTTCCTGGTAAGCATCACCGATGGCATCGCCGCCATTATTGTCGGGATTCTCGCCGCCCTTTGGTCACTATCCTTTCTGATTGGGTCAATCCCGGCCATCATCAAAGCCCTGCGCGTTGACCGAGCGCTGGCTTGAAGCCTTGAAGACTACCTATTCAAATTCAAATCTCAGAGCGACTGCTTGACGCTCGCCCGTTTTACACGCTTCACAAAGAAGCCGGAGGCTTGCGTCACGTTTCAAGGCAAGGACTCTGATCGGTTTGCCGGCGTCTTTTTTGGACCAGCAGACACGCGGAGGTCTGTCGGACGCCTGAAATTCAGGTGTGCCCTCCTCTTTGTAGAGCAGCTTCAGACCCGGTGAAGTGTCGGGAGCAACAGGGCACGGGACAGGGGGTTCTTCCGATTCTGGCTTCGGCTTTTCGTAGGCAAAATAAACCGGCAACCCGGAGTCTCCCAGGACACGGAGACTGGCCTTCCGGGACCGGTCTTTATTCGCCGGATCTGGGAATCTCAGGACGCATTCGGGCAACGCCTGGTTCAGCAAAAAAGTTTGGGTGACGGGCTGATTGTTACAGTACACCCCACTCAGATCGAGTTTTGGGCCGAACGGCGCGAGCCATTCGTCCATGACACCCATCAGCCCTGAGCCTGGGTTCTCCGAAGCGGGGCTAGGCTTGTCCTTCTTCGATGCGTTGAAGCGGAACCCTGCACCTAGCCCCAGAAAGAATAACAGACCCAGAATGACCAAAATGACTACGACAAGCTTCTGTTGGTTATTCACTGTCTGTAAAACAACCTTGCGGTACTTCGAGCCTATCTCCTTCTTCTACTCGTTCTCCTGCTCCTTAGTTCCGCCTTCCGGCATTACTTTTCTGAGCAGAGGCAGCTTATGCATGAGAATTGGCTCAATTTGCATCTTCTCCCGCGGAATGAAGATCATGACGTTACCGGGCATGTGGATCTGCACCTCAGAGCCCTCGAGTACAACCGTGTCTTCTGAGGGAGTGGTTCCCGTAACCCCCTCCTGAAGTCTGCTCTGATCCCCCGTAACCTTAACAAAAAGTTTTGCCTTGGCCATGGCTTCCATCGCCGCCGGTAGCATCTGACCCTTGACCCGAGGCACCAGGACCGAAGGGCCGGCGACTTCCAGCTCTACGACGCTCCCTGGCTTAACCTGGCTCTGGAAGTCCGGGTTCTGAGTTGCTACCTGACCAGGCTGAAACTCCCGGGTCGCTTTCAGCGGTTCCTTGCGCACCGCCTTGAGATTCAAGGTTCCGAGTATGCGCTCGGCTTCGGGAAACGGCACTCTGACTACATTCGGAACGCCGACCATGGCCTCCGGACCCGCGACGTAAATGACCACCTGGCTGTCCTTCTTGACCTCCGTCCCAGCCGCAGGATCCTGACGGATGACTTCACCGATAGCAGCAGTGCTTGGTTCGGTGACCTCCGCGACGGACAACGAAGCACCCTGTAAAGCGCTTTTCGCTTGTTGCGCCGCCAAACCCACCACTCCCGGTACCGCCACACCCTTCGGCCAAAGTAGCCAGGTAGTCAAGCCTGCAACAAGCAGCACACCAAGCACTGCGGCGAGAATCCACCAGGGAAACGGCTTTCCTTCCACCGGTCTTGGAGCCTCGGGGGCAGCGCCAACTTCGATACGAACCGTCTGGCTCAAATCACAGTGGTCTTCCGGCTGCCTAACGTCGAAAATCATAGCTTGAAGCGTATAGGTCCCGGGCTTCGAATCCTTTGGAACTTGCGCGGTCACTGTCAACTTGTCCGTCGCATTGATATCGAGATCCCACTCTGGACCGCCCTTTGCCTTGAACCACTGCTCCTGAGTCTTATCGCCGGGAAGCAACTTATGACCGACCCGCAGCTTGCGCCCGGTTGTATTGGTGAAGGCAAAATCCACCGCAAAACTTTCCCCCGCTACGCATTTGACCTGGTCATTGGTCGGGATGATGTCAACTATCTTGGCCATAATACCTCCTCGTTAAGACCGCATACGCTGGTGCTTTTCTGAACTGGGTTAATTCTTTGTCAGTGGCTATGCATGTAAGAAGCACAGCGCCGCAAAACTTAGACAGTTTACCGTGCCCCTTCCTGAATGTCCTGACTCGCTTGCCCGGGCTCTTTACTATCGGCGTATTGAATCTCGTATGTTAGGTGTGCCGGGCGCTCCTGTTGGACGATTCTCTCGATCAGAGCGCGATAGCGCCCTGCGTCGGCCGGGACTCGAATGCGGATATGAAACGACCGGATCGACCCATTCTCGTCCCGCACTTCCTCGTCGATTCCAAAGCCGCTGATACCCGTTGCGGTCTCCAGGAAAAGTTCTAGGCCCTTTCTCGTCCCTCGCCACTGAGACAACTGCGCCGCCATTGCAACCAACTCTCGTAGCCGCCCCACTTCGTTCGGGATCCGCAGCGCCGGCCCTTCCGGCGTCTCTGTCAAGAAGAATCGGTCAAGATCGACCCACTGGGCGAGCAAAGGCACAAATTCATCAGGCGTCTGGTAAGGGCTGAAGAACCGATCCATTGATTCGATCACGTTTTCCACCGGGGCATGAAGAACTTCCATGACCTCAAGAAGCGCCGAGAGCGGACCGCCGGGAATTATCCCCCTGCGGAAAACGTTCGGCAGCAGCCGCTCAATCCCACTGCGCTTCATCTTCGCTCACAACTTCGATCTCATGATCACCCGAGCACCAGAGCCACATCCTCGGGAGCGTCGCGGGGTCTTGCTCCCGCTGCGAACATGGCGTATAGACCGCCCCCCCGTCACCGCTGCTCCGAAATACCCCCTCCACCCCAGCACCGAGCAGCCAATTCGAGCCAGACTTCGTTGCCACCGCCTGAACCGGCTGGAACCTTCCTGGATCGCGCATGGGCAAACCACACTTGACCCCAGGGGATTGCCAGGCCGGCTCGCGAGCATCGGCATCGAGGCATAAGATCCCCCCCCGGAACGACGCCGCGAATACTTTGCCCTCTTGAAAGGCAAGGGCGTGACAACTGCCGGCCTGCCAGCCGGCACCATAGGCCTTCCAGCCTTCGACACTCTCCGCCGAACCAGTCAAACGCCAACGGGAGCATCCTTCGCCCGGCTCGGTACCCGGTGCGGCTATTCCGGCCCACAGGTAGCGATGCGGCCCTAGGTGCTGCACGGCCAGAACCCGGACTAGCTTGCCATCCAAGCCGATCGGTTTGAAGCTGTTGCTCAATCCGCCAGTGGTGGATAGAAACACCCCGCGGTTCTTTTGTGCAGCAACGGCTACACTCGTTCCTTCCCGGACGTCGTGCGACACCGCGACCGCGTAGAAGCCGAGCGCCTGATCAGCCGGATCGACAAGAACGGGCTCCGGACCCGCATTCACCGGAACCGGTACTGCCAACTCGAAAAGACCCCGTTCGGTAGCAAGAAAGAGAATCAAGGCGCCGTCACGTTCAGCCCAAGCCATATCCTCGATCTGGAAGTTGGTCTGAAGCTCTCTCTCCCATGATTCACCGCAATCACGCGAAAGATAGAGCTTTGAAACTGCTTTATCGCCGGACAACCGGGTCGCAACGGCAAGTGCCCCAGCCCACTGGCCGCCGGCTTCACGGGAATACGGTCTAAGTAGACCGACATTCTCGCCGGCGAATTGGCCAATGACCTCCCAGCTATCCCCGTTATTGAGAGACCTGTAGGCCGCCTCTCCGGCGCCGGCGTACCAGGTCTGGGCTTGGAAAGCATCAACGCCCAAAGATCGCACCTCCTTCTCCGGGACTTCATCGACAATGAGGCGCACCTGATCGATCGACCTGATACCCGGACATGAGCCCATAGCCTTGTATACATCGGACACCCGAAGTGGTCGTCCAAATGGCCAAGTCAGGGGATCCACCAGTTTGTGGAGGTCGCGTGACGCTGCTTCCCGGACTGTCGCGGGATCCTCCTCGCGGTAGATGACGACGCGCGCCTTGACTCGCACCGACTTGCACCGGGCCCAATTAACGGAACATACGGTTCCGAGGGGTCGCCGATCGGAAAGGGCCTTCTGGATTTGCTCACGCACGATCTCGCTCTCATGCTGTTTCAGCAACTCCGCTGTGACACGGCCACCGATCGCACCTTCAGGTGACACACTCGGAACCAACAACACGTTGACGGTGCCGGGACGCGCGTGAGCCCAAACCTCCGCCGTCGTGAAGGCCTTGGCGCGGCTCACGGCGCCGGAACTTCGCACGGCCGCTATTTCATAGTCTCGCGCAGTTACGGTGCGGCGAAGCGAATGAAGCTCCTGAGCCCCGCGCTCGAGCGCGTTTTCGAGCGTTTCTGCGGCGCGGCCACCCAATGCCGGCTGAGGGTTGGTCACTTTGACCCCGGGAAGTTGATCCTTGAGCGTTGTTAGGTTATTCGCAGCAACATTGCCTTCGGTGCCCCCACCATGGAGATACCAAAGACGAATCTCGCGACCAATGCCCGGAATCGCGGCGAGCGCATTCGGCAACTCCTCCAATTGACCCTCCGATGTCATCATGCGCGCCGCGGGGGCGAAGCTGATCGTGCCGGCCAGACGGTCGGCAACGTAGGCATAACGATCGTCTCCCAGGCTGGAAAAATTCCAGACTTCACGCCAGACCCGGTAAGCTTTGCCCCCCCACTCGATCGCCGGAATATCGACGCCCAATTCCTCCGCTGTGGCTTCGACGCCAAGAACCAAGTCCAGATTACTTCCGGTCGCGGCCACGATAGGCGTCCGGCTGGCACGCACCGTGAGCCCCGCCCGACCAGTACCCACGCCTAGGAGCTCGCCGGCGATGAACTCGCCATGGTAGGCACGAGTGGAAACCTCGGTTGCCCCGGCAGGAAGCGAAACCCCTTCCGCGGTCACAAAGACCGGCGGTTCCGCTCCACCGCCTGAGCGAGCAACGGTCACTCGGGTACCTCGCGGAATTTCCACTGCCTTGTCCTGCGGGCGCGCCAAACTGAACACCAGGTCGACTTCAGCAGTCACTGGAGGCTGTATCTTCGCCCCGATGAGTCGCAAAAACTCGATATAAGCTTTGTCGGGAACGCGATTCAGCCGGTAAATTAGTACTTCGGTGAGATGAGCAAAAACCTCGACCAGTACCATGCCTGGATCACCGGGACTAAGGTCAGTCCATTGGGGGCAGCGCTGAATGATCAACCGACGTGCCTCTTCCAGAAGGTCCTGGAATCGTCGGTCATCCAAATTCGGGGCGCGAAGCGACATCGAATTTACCCCTGCGCAAGATTGAACGAGATTGCCAGTTGATCGGCAAGCAGTGTACGCCGTACGCGATAATCGAGGATCATCTCCAGCCGCTCGGCACACTCCTCGTTTGCGCAAGCCTGCAACCGCAGGATTTCAATGCGTCGTTCCCAGCGTTGCAGTGCCTGGCGAACGTAATGAATCGCCATCCCGTGCGTCGTGGCATCGTTCGGCATGAACGCCAGTCTATGCAGATCACAACCGTACGCAGGACGCATCACACGCTCCCCGCGTACCGTTGACAGTAGCAAGAGGATTGCCTGTCTGACCGATTCGCCTTCCTCGACCATCTCGATCCCACCGGTTGTCGAAACATTAATGCCAACCGGCGCCCCACCAGCATCGAGGTCTGGATGCACGAACCGGAATGCACGGTAAAGAGAGACTGCCATGTCAAACCTCACTCACCCACTGCTGACCTGGACTTCGCACCTTGTATTCGACGATACCGGGCGGGGTGCCGTCGGTAAGCCCCGTGACCGCATCCAAGCAAACACGACGCCCGGCAATCCGCAGAAGATTCGAATAGCCGGTCTTCACCGCCAGGGTCGTAAGGCATGGCTTGATGGTTGGTCCCACATTGGGACACCCCACGATTGGGCGATTTTCAGGATTGTTTTCCACCAGGATGGGACGACCATCGATGGTAACGAACGGCTGGGTCGCTGCGATACCCACGATCCCGAGTTCATGGGCACATACGAGGACTGCTTGATCCGTCAGTAATCGGGTCATCGCTGTTCGAATTCGATAGATTTTGCACGGATCGTAATGGTCCGTCCGGGTGCCTCTATATCCAGATCGGTCTCAGCATGAATGCTCATTTTTTGGTCGGCCAGCTTGACAGCGCTGCCCGAGCGATGGCGGACCTCCAGGGCTCCAGGCGCGAGCTTGATGGTGGCATTTGCGCCGTTATCCACCACCACTGTTCGTTCCTCAGCATCCAGGCGCACACGCTGTCCACCCGGCGTGGCGATCCCGTACCGCTGCACGACGCCGCCACTGACGGGTGACTCAGGCGGCTCGTTTTCACCGTACAGCCCGCCAAGCACGATACCCTGGGCCGGATCCCCGCGCGGAAGTACGAGTAAGACTTGATCCCCAATGTCAGGGAGTATCACCATGCCCTTGCCCCCGCCAGCGCCCGGGATGACGACTTGTAGCCAATCGGTCTCGATGTCCCCGTAGGCTGAAAGCACCACGCGCACCCGACCGAATTTCTCGGGATCATCAACCTGGGTCACTTTCCCCACGCTGATGACAGAGCCCAGTGGTCGCGGAATGGGAGGCGGAGCCGCGGTGCTAATCTCGGACACGAATCCGCTGCGCTGATCCACGATGTGGGTGACCGAAGTTACGACGTAATGGCCGCTCAACATACGGGCCACGCCCTGCACATCTATAATTGCGCCTGGCATCAGTCGCGGATCCCCTTCGGCCACACCGCGGAACGTTACCTCGCTGGCTGCGCGCCGATCGAGCTCGGCCTGTGCCAGGCACTCGAGCTGAAGGTCATCTTGCGCGATCTCGTCAACCAACTCAAATTCCCCGCTGCCTCCCGCCGCTTCCGCCGACATCTGCATGGGGATCTGGCGACCACAACGACTAAACGCGGCACGCCCTTGCCGCTCGATCGCGCGCCAAGGATCCCATCCGATACTGATCACAGTCCCCGCGGATGGAGCCGCATTGGCCTCTATGTGAGCTTCCAATAGGGACTCACCCAGGCGCAATGGGACGGTTGGCCCAATTCCTTCGAGAGTGAAGAATTTCAAATCCGTACCGTCGAGATGAAAGTAAAGGCCGCTCCGCTGCGCGATGTCGGCGAGGAACTCGAGATCGGTTTGCTTATGCTGCACCAAACGCTGCCAGATCGGCCCCGACGATCCGTTCACCACATTGATACCGAGATCCGCGACGAGAGATCGCGCGAGTTCTGCAGCCGTGAGCTGGATATGGGCGCGGACCGGCCGACGCATCCGTAACGGGTGCAGGCCGTCATAACCGCGTACTCGGACTTCGACCGCATTATCCGCACTGTAGTCGTACTCAACCGCGGTAATCTGTCCGCTGAACAAAGGTGACTCATGTCCCTTTATGGAAACTTCCAGCGCGGATCCCGCCGAAGGCCAATCCCCGTCGGCGAAACGCCCGAGGGGCTCGACGAAATTCAACTCGCATTGGGTCGGTAACGATGCAGACTGACGCACACGGAGGGCGCGAAGCGCAGCAGCCTCGCTGCTCGCTAAAGGCGAGCCGCCGACAAGGATCACCACACTCGGGATCGTAGCGAGTGAGGTCATGACGCGATGGACGTGCTCAAAGCCGTAGGAATCTCGAGCGCCAATCCGGCGGCCATACAAAACGGATTGTCGATGTTGTTGAAGATAGCGAGATCACGCCAAGAAGCAGGGTCACCGAGATATCGATACGCGATCTGATCCAAGCGCTCACCGGGAAAACAACCTCCGTCGCCCTCCGCTGAGGGCCCGCTACCGAGCACCTCATGCACGAGGACATCTCCTTCGATCTCGCCCCCGCTCTCCGGCAGTAGCTCGAGCGGCCCGAGCCCCGGCAGTGGCGTGGTCTCTTCCGCGGCGACTGATTCATCCACTCTCACTAGCCGCAAACGCAACCAGGAGCGGCGTGGCACGCCCTCGGCCGTAAAATACTCCAGCCGTTCCGCCACGGCGGTGACCACGCCGGCGATGATGCAGTGTGTGCCCCAGAAGAAGAGGCACCGTGGAAGCCGGCCGTTGGAAAGGCGACCCCGCTTATTCTCGGCGAGGTCCCACAAGGGCCGCGTCAGGTCGCGCACGTCTTCGCTAGTGATCGATGATCCCGCGATGGTGACGTCGAAAAGCAAATCGAGATCCAGCCAAGTCGAACCACCCCCCGTATAAATTAGAGAGTCATCTCTCATCGAGGCACCGGTCACGACATTGCCGGAAGAAGATCGTGGGCGGATACCGGCCCGGCGTTTGATGACCAAACTTTCTGGGTTCAGCAAACATCCCAACCTCACGTCGGCATCTTCGAGCTGAAAAGCTACTCGGTCCATCGGACGCCCCGCTGCTCGAGTTCCAGTATCCTTAGCCGTTCCGCCCCGCGGTGATCGGACCCCGCAGCGCTCCTTTCAAGGGTGGACGCCCAAGGAATCGGCTCCAGATGCTCTTCTCCCGGAAGCTCCGGCCAGAACTCCGAACCCTGACCGGGAGGTGCCCTGTTCGCTGAACTATCCGGCAGCAGCGGCCACGGCTGAATCAATGGGCCGGCTTCCTCAACTTCGCGCTGGATCCTGCGGCGCGCTGCTGAGGTGATCTCTGGAAAGATACCGGTGGCAACTTCGCGAGGTCCGTGATGGTCTCGAACGACGACGGCCTCTTCGACAGCGCCGGCGGTGTCTTCGGATGGTCCTATTCTCACGCGGTTGTTCTGCGCCACTGGACCTCCAGTCTTATCGGGACCCTCATGAAGTCGATGGCCTTCACTATCCACGAATCGCCTACCGGTCTGAAATTCGTTCCCCCGCTGTTCTACCACTCTGCGTGACTCAGACTGCCCCGCCGCAGAAGCACGGGGGCGCTGGTGCTGGCCCGAAGCGCGATCGACCGAAATAGCCTTCTCCTCCGCAACCGACACGGTTTCCTCTTGTCGCTCTCGTACCCCAAGCCGAAGGTCGGCCGACGTAGCGTCGGAGGAAGCGGCAACGCGGCGCTCGGATTGTCGCCGGGACTTATCGGCCCGAGGATAGACGTCCGCCGCGGACCGACTCTCGCTCCGCACACCCGCTGGTTGACCCGCACGTCCTTCGCGCGGAGGCATGGCAGAGCGGCTTGCCGGACATTGGCCCGCGGCCTCAGTTCTCGGCTCTGCGAGAATCGCGTCTTCGAAATTTCGGAGAGGGGTCACCTGTTCCTGTGCGTCCCGTTTCGGCTCACCGCGGGACCCAAAGGAAATGCGGCTTATCGGCAATCCAGGATCACCGCGAGTTGCAGACCTTGTTGGCATCGTGCCTTCATTAGCCGGCTGCGAATTGTTCCTTCCTTCCGCGCCCCATCCCGGTTCATCGCCGGCAGAGGCCCGAGGGGCCTCACAATGGGCCGCGGCGACTGCATCGGTAGCAGGACGCCTGAGCCGCTGCGCCACCGTTTGGGACGCCTTTCTTGCCACCCGAGACGAATCGCTCGTCTCGGATGACTCGCCCACCCTCCTCCTGAAGCCCGGTTGCGAGCCGGCAGACTCAGTGAAGTTCCTCGATGGGCCACCGCGATCCAGCCGCGCCACAGTCGGCGATTCGCCCATAGTGGTGCTGGCCTCTCGGAGAGAGGCGTCGGCCCGGCGGTAAGACGGTTGCAACAGGCTCGGCGCATGGCGTTCGACCAGTTCGAGCCAATGCTTCGGCGGCACAGGTCCTGACCGCTCCGAACGCTCATTCAGGTGGTCCACAACGGCGCCGCTCCTCCCTTTTCCGTCGTCTGCGGTGATCCTTGCTCCTTCCTCTGGATCGGCGGCCCATGCATGAAGACGGACCGCCGAGGCTTCCAGCAGCCGGGCTACATTCTTCGCAACCCTTGCTGTCAGACGACGTGAAATCACGCGCGGGTCAGCCCTTCATGGGCCAGAACCAGTGTCTCGATGGCCGCTCCCTGTGCGAGCGCATCAAGTTTGGCTCCGCGCCATGAGGTAGGCCAAGCGTTGTTCAGATTCCAGCGCGTTTGCTCAGGGGAGCCGCCGTTCGGCGGAAGCAAAATAATCGACACCTGACGCCGTTCTATGTCACCGCTGACGGCCTTCATCAACCATTCCCAGATATGCATGTCAGCCGTCAATCCCCAGCGCAAAGTCACGTCGCCGTATTCCACCCTGCCGTGGAGTTTGCGAACCGGCGCCGCTCCTCCCCCGGCACTGCCGCCTTCGCGATAATCGATCGCGCGCACCGTTACGCTCAATCCTTCGACTTCGGTGAAATACGCCGTCTGCCCTTGACCCAACTCTGCAATGAAATTGTAGTTACGGAAAATTTCTGTATCAGCCATGGGTGCGCTTCCTGTGTTGTTATTTCAGCCGCCTTACGCCTGTACTTCCACACCGCCGGCCCACTGGCTGATGCGGAAGATAATGAATTCGGCGGGCTTGACTGGAGCGATACCGATGTCGACCACAAGCCGACCGGCATCGATCGACTCTGGGGGATTGTTCTCCGAATCACATTTCACGAAGAACGCCTCCTCGGGCCGCGCACCTTTAAGCGCGCCATCCCGCCAGAGCAGCGTCAGGAACGCCGTCACATCCCGCATGAGCGACTTCCAAAGTCGCTCGTCATTGGGTTCAAATACGACCCACCGTGTACTCTCAAGAATGGATTCCTCGATAGCGGTTGTCAGCCGGCGAACGGGGACGTAACGCATGGGGCTCGATTCTTCCGCCAGCGTCCTGGCGCCCCATACGCGGATTCCACCCAAACTGAACAAACGGATGCAATTGACGCCGAGGCGGTTGAGCTCGCCTTGCTCGGCGTCGGTCAGCGCGTAAGTTAGATCAAGAGCGCCAAACACTCGCTCGTTGGCGGGGGCTTTATGCACCCCCCGG
>Ga0209254_10005400_pt1 | contig 11755 bp, 7 predicted proteins | sample FrelakmetDIP11DI_FD_187148 | JGI IMG/M metagenome (GOLD analysis project Ga0209254, IMG submission 187148) | Freshwater lake sediment microbial communities from the University of Notre Dame, USA, for methane emissions studies - DIP11 DI (SPAdes)... | ecosystem: Environmental > Aquatic >... | reverse complement strand
TCCTTCAGCGTGAACACGACTTCGATCTCGGCGACGTACTTCTCGCCCTCGGCCTTGAAGCGCCACTTCATCAACGCACTGCGCACGGCAACGTCGAAGTGTCGCGGCGGCTCGGCCGAGACGATGGTGACCTCGGTGACGTTGCCCTTTTCGTCGATGTTGACGCGGGCGAGCACGCGGCCCTTCTCGATGCCGGCGCGGATCGCTGCGCGCGGGTACACCGGGTCCTCGCGCTCGACCGGCACCACGCCGCGGCGTACCGCGGGCTTGGGCGGCGCGGGCGGCGCGGGCGGCGCCACGACGACCGGCGCGGGCGGCGCCGGCGGCTCGATCTTGTACTCCTGCCTCGGCGGCTCGGGCGACGGCGCCACCGAGATCGTCGGTGCGGTCTGCACGACAGGCGACGGGACGTCCGGCGGCGGCACGTACGGTTGCTCGGGCGGCGGCGGCACGTTCGACTTCGGCGGCTCGACGACGCGCCTGGGCGGCGGCGGCGGCGGCGGCGGCGGGACCTTGATCTCCTCGATGATCGTCGCCGTGATCGGCTTCTTGACCACGTCGATCGCCTTGCGGGCAAGCCCGGTGACCATCGCGTAGACGATCAGCGCGTGGAGGACGATGACGAACGTGATCCCGATCAGGTGCCGCTTCGGGTCTCTCTGCTGGCGGGCGAAATCCATGGGTTCGGCTCCGGGACGCGCCACTCGCGCGCGTCCGCTGGCAGGGCTATTCGATGAACTGCTCGCTGCCGATGATGCCGAGCCTGGTCACGCCGAGGCGCTGAGCCGCCGCGAGCACGCTCGCCACGACCTCGTACTTCGCCGCGCGGTCGGGCCGGATGTGCAGCTCGGGCTGCGGCTCCGCGGTGGCCACCGCGCGCAGCTTGTCGTGCAGGTCCTCGCCGCTGGCGACGGGCTCGCCCTGCCAGTAGACCACGCTCGTCGGATCGATGTCGATCTTGACCACCTCGGGCTTTACCTGCGTCGGCGGCGGCGCGCCCGTCGGCATGTTGAGATTGACCGAGTGCAGCTGGATCGGGATGGTGATGATCAGCATCACCAGCAGCACCAGCATCACGTCGATCAGCGGCGTGGTGTTGATGTCGATCATCACGTCGGGGTCGCCCGACCGGCCCTGCGCTACGTTCATGCCCATCGCTAGCTTCCTTCGTGGCGCGTCAGTTGCGCGCCGGCGGCTCGGTGATGAAGCCGATCTTGGCGATGCCGGCGCGCTGGACGGCGTAGATGATGCGCCCCACCGCGTCGTAGTTCGCCCGCCCGTCGCCGCGGATGTGGACTTCCGGCTGCGGGGTCAGCACGGCGATCTTCTTCAGCCGTTCGAGCAGCGCGTTGGTGTTGGCGAGCTTGAGGTCGTTCCAGTAGATGCCGCCCATGAGGTCCACGGACAGCTGGATGTTCTCCGGCTTCGTCTCGCGGACCTCGTTGCGCTCCTTGGGCAGCTGCACCTGGATCGACGTCGTGACCACGGGAATCGTGATCAGGAAGATGATCAACAGCACCAGCATCACGTCGACGAGCGGCGTGGTGTTGATGGTGGAGATCGTCTCGTCCTCGCCGCCGTCGGGCGAGCCGACGTTCATCGACATGGCGTCACGCCTTCGCGGTGGCCTGCGGCGTGGACATCAGCACGGCGTGCAGGTCGGCGCCGAAGCTGCGGATCTCGTCCATCGCGCGCTTGTTGCGGCGGATCAGCCAGTTGTAGCCGAGCACTGCCGGCACCGCAACGGCGAGGCCGATGGCCGTCATGATCAGCGCCTCGCCGACCGGGCCCGCGACCTTGTCGATCGACGCCTGGCCGGCGATGCCGATGGCGGTCAGCGCGTGGTAGATGCCCCACACGGTGCCGAACAGGCCCACGAACGGGGCGGTGGAGCCGACGGTGGCGAGGAACGCGAGCCCGTCCTGCAGCCGGCTGCCGACGTTGTCGATCGCGCGCTGGAGGTTCGCCGACACCCAGTCGGAGAGATTGATGTTGCCGAGCAGCCCGGTGTGCTTCTTCGTGGCCTCGAGCCCGGACTCGGCGAGGAAGCGGAACGCGCTGCCCTCCTTGAGGCCGGAGATGCCCTCGCGCACCGAGGGCGCGGTCCAGAACGACTTGCTGGCGAGGCGCGCCTGCGCGCCGAGCTTCGCCTGCTCGTAGATCTTGGTGATGATGATGTACCAGGTGCCCAGCGACATCACGAAGAGGATGATCAGCGTGGCTTTGGCGACCCAGTCGCTCCCGCGCCAGATGGCATCGAGGCCGTACGGGTTCTCGACGATTTCGGTGCCCTTGCCGTTGGCGCCCTTCGCGGCGGCCTTTGGGGCCACCGGGGCGACAGGCGCGGCGGCTGGGGCGGCCGGGGCGGCAGGTGCGGAAGCGGCCGGAGCGGCGGGCTGCCCTTGCGCGTCGACCTCGAACGGGGCGACCCAGGCTGCGGCCGTCAGCAGGACCGCAACGGCGGCCCGACGCGTCGTCTTCAACATAGTGTCTCCAGCTAGAGATGTCATGGATTCGGGCAGGGCAGGCCCGCGCCCCCGGCCTCGTGGGCCACGCGTATTTCCTGGGGGTACCGACCGACCTGCGCGCTGGCTCTTCGGGATGCCGCGCCCCTTGAGGTCAAGGGGGCGGATGTTAATGGCGAACCGGTGAAAACGCAAAAAAATGACCCGCACGACGGGCCCTTTCACCCCCCGCGCGCTGCCGTCGCTGCGGCACATCCCCGGGTGCATCGCTGGCAGCACCGGGGCCGCCCCGCAGTCAAAAAAACGCAACATTATGAACCCTGCCGGCTGGCGGTGTCGAGCGTCCGATTAGAGGATTTGCTCTAGTGTCCCGTACCGGAGGTTTCTTGCCATATCGCAGCGCAGCAACCACCAACGCTCACGCAAGGACGACGAAAATGGCGCGCTGCGCGGCGCCGGTCGCAGCGGGTATCGCGAATACCCGCAAGACCGGCAACAATGCAGCGCGTCATTTCTCGCTCGTCCTTGCGCAAGAAACTTCCGGTACGGGACACTAGCCCGGACCGGTCAGGTCATTGACCGGCTGCCGGGTCGCGCGACGCGAATCGTGCTAAAAATGCCACCGCCCGGGGCCGCTGCCCCGCCCCTTCCCGAACCCGGACCATCGACCGACCATGACCCTCGCCAAGGTAATTGCACTCGCTGCCGCGCTTGCGCTGGCGCTCCCCCTTCACGCGCAGCAGGCGCGCCCCGCGGAGTCGGCCGAAACCGCGGCCGTGCGGGCCGCGGTCACCGGCGACAAGCGAGCGTACGTCGCCCAGGCGCTGGCGTTGAACGACGCCGAGGCGAAGCGCTTCTGGCCGGTCTACGAGAACTACCAGCGCCAGCTCGCCACGACCACGCGTCGTTCCAGCCGCGTGGTCGAGGAGATCGTGGGGCTCGACCGGTCGTTGACCGAAACGCACGCCAAGCGCCTCTTGCAGGAGCTCGCGGCCATCGACGACGAGGAGGCCAAGGACCGCCGCCGCGTGCACAACCAAGCCGTGAAGGCGCTCCCGCCGGTCAAGGCGATGCGCTACCTGCAGATCGAGAACAAGGCGCGCGCGATCCGCGCCTACGACGTCGCCGGGGTGATGCCGCTGGCGAAGTGACATCCGTTGCCGCGACGAAAGACGGGGGCTGCGCGGAATTCATGACGCAATCGCAGTCTGCCGCGGTGCAGCACGCAAGACGTCCAGGCTGAGCGGCCGGCCGCCTCCGCCACTTTGAAGAAGAAGTCGCAAACCGACCGGTGCACTCGAGGGTTAGCCCGCTGACAAGAGCGGGAACGCGTCGGGGGTTCTGATCGACTCCACCGCGAGGTCCACATCCAGCTGGGGCCAGTACAAGTGATTCTCCGTCGGGCGCTGCACGTCCGCGAGCTGCTCGACAGTGGCCTTCCTGAACCATGGAAACTGCGCAAAAGGGACGGCAAGTTCTTCGTCACCAAGAAGAACCCAGAAGCCGTGCCTCGAAATGTTGGTGACCTCAACCCCCGAAGTGACGATGCCAGGCATCTTCAATCTCCCGGAAATGCGCCTCGACAACGGTCTGCGCTTGTCGAAGCTGTGCAGGCGATAGACCGATGTTCACCGCCAAGTGAACCGTCGGCGTCAGCCAGAACTTGGCTTCACCGTCGGGATGCGCGACGTGCACGTGAAGTCGCGTTTCCTCCCGCGAGAAGAAGAAGAGACGAAACTCACCGTCGCGAACGACCGTCGGCGCCATTCACGGGGATTGTAGCGGATGCCCCCACCTGTGCGGGCTGACGGATGGTAGCGCCCGCGTGGATCGTGCTGCGACGCGTTGTACCCCATGCTGAGCGCCGACGTCTCTTTGGCGAACGGCGGTTCCTCGTCGAACAGGTTGGTCACCGACGCGTTGAGCGGTCGTCGATCGCCCGGCCGGCGGACAGCAGGTACTGCAGCACCTCGCCAAGTCGGGGCGCGCCGGGGCGTCGGCCTCTTTGTCCGATACCAGAAGCATATGGGGGACCCGAAGGTCCCCCATATCAGGGCGCGCGCAAGGCGTGCGGATTAATTGAACTTGTAGGTGAGGTTCAGGTACACGAACCGTGCGCGCGGGTCGTACAGCGACACGTCGTAGCCGGCCTGGAACTGGTTGCTGACCGGAATGAACAGCGGCGGGTTCTCGTCGGCGAGGTTCTTCACACCGAAGCCGATAGTCACGTTCTTGAAACCGTTGTAACCGAAGTGCAGGTCGTAGATCTGCTGGTCGTCGATGAAATTGCGCTCGCCGTCGATCTGCCGGTTGCCGGTCTCGTAGCCGTTGTACCAGTTCTGCACCAGCGTCGCGGACCACGGCCCGTACCCGTACGAGAGCGACAGGACGTGCTTCCATTCCAGCACGACGCCGCCGTTCTGCGCGTCGAGCACCGGGGAGCCGTCCAACTCGGCGATCGTGCCGACCTTCTGGGACACGAAGCCGCCCGGGCTGGTCTGGGTGTACTTGTCCATGTACGTGCCCTGCAGGCGCGCACCGACGGTGCCCCAGCTGAATGTGTCGCGGTAGGACAGGTCGATATCGAAGCCCTCGACTTCCGCGTCACCCGTGTTCGTCAAGACCTGGACGATCTCATCGATGTCCCCGGACGGCGAGAGAGTCACCAGGTTCCGGTATGCCGGGTCGCCCCGCCGGAAGCCCGAGACCACTTCCTGTGCCGACGGCTCCTGGATGAGGTCCTTTATCTTGATCCGGAACCAGTCGACGCCGATGCTGACCTGGCGGACGGGCTGCCAGAGCACGCCGATGGTCCACTGCTTCGACTCCTCAGGCTGCAGCGTCGGGTTGCCGCCGGTGAGCGCCGGCACCTGCAGGTTGGTCTGCCCCGTGACCGGGTCGTTGAACTGCTCGGAGGTTTGCACCACCTGCGGCTGCCACAGGTCGATCAGCGTAGGCGCGCGGAAGCCCGTGCCGTACGAGGTACGAAGCAGGACCGACTTGTGCGGCTGCCAGCGCAGGCTGCCGAAGTACGTGGACGCGTTGCCGAAGTCGCTGTAGTTGTCGTTGCGGACCGCGGCCGTCGCCTCGAGCGTCTTGACGATGGGGATGCTGAACTCGGCGAAGATGTTCCAGACGTCACGATCCTGGTTGACCGGCGGCACGGAGCCGCCGAGGCCCGCGATGTCGCCGGTGCCCAGCGCCGGGCTAGGCTTGGTGACGAGTTCCTCCCTGCGCGCGCCGGCACCCGCGGCGTAAAGCAGCGGACCGGCCGGCAGGTTCCAGATCTCGCCCGAGATCTTCCCGTCGACCGCGTCGCTCTTGCCCTTCGCGTCCAGCGTCGGCCCGATGTACTCGGCAGCCCGGACGCCTGTCGTGAAGGCGGGCGTCTGCGTCAGCGACCACGGGTTCCAGTCGTTGCGGCCCTGGATGAACCGCGCGTACGCTGTCTGCGAGAAGTAGCCGGCGATGACGTTGCCTTCGACGTGGCTGTCGTTGTGCGAGTACGCCACCTCCCAGTCGTGCTTGCCGAAGCTGCCGCGCAGGCCGGTGACGAATCGCCACTGCGCCGCCTCGTCCTCCGAGGTGCGCGGGCCAAAGTCGAACACGCGGGCGGTGATGGCGAGCGGCTGCCCCACGAGCTGGCCCTGCCCGATCGACCGCAGGTAGTCCGCAGCGATCTGGTAGTTGGGGTTGTTCGGATAGATCAGCAGCGCCGGGTCGAGGCCCTGCTCCTGGAACAGCGTGTCGCTGGTCAAGAAGCTGCGGCGCACCGGGCTGGTCTGGATCTCCTGCTTGACCTTCTGCAGGCTGTAGAGCAGGTCGTTGAACCAGGTGATGTCCTTCGTCACCATGAACTCGAACGACCCGGACACCGACACCGTTTCCCGGTCGGGAATGAGGCCGACGAAAGCGGAACTGTCGAAAGCGCAAAACGGGTAGCCGCGCCCCGTGTTGGTCGGGTTGCGGAACATGTTGATGGCCTCGCAATTGTTCTGCGCTGCCCTCGGGTTGCCATAGCTGGTGCCCGGACTGTTGCCGAAGCCCGGCTGGCGGGTGCCTTCCACCCACGTGCCGTTTGCCGCGGAGCCGGTCCCCGGCGTAAACCCACCCTCGATGTTGCCTTGCCCCGTCGCGCCGGCGACGAGGTACGGGAAACGGTTGCCTGTTTCGGCGAAGTCGCGATCCTTCGCGTAGACGGCCTTTTCCTTCTGGTAGCTGAACGAGCCGGTGAAGTTGTAGCGATCCTTGGCAAGGTTGCCCATGCCGCCGACCGCCGACAGCGTCATGTTCTCACCGCCGCCGTTGCGCGTCGGTGCGCCGTAGTTGACGCCCAGCTCGACGCCGTCGTAGTCCTTGCGCAGGATGAAGTTCACCACGCCGGCGATGGCGTCCGACCCGTACACGGCTGACGCGCCGTCACGCAACACCTCGATGCGTTCGATCGCGGCCAGCGGAATGGAGTTGACGTTGACCGACGCGCCGTCGTCGCCCGGGAACGGCGAGATGCGGCGGCCGTTGACCAGCACCAGCGTCCGCTCGGCGCCCAGCCCGCGCATCGAGATCGACGCCTGGCCGTAGGTCGAGGTGCCGGCGCCGAACGACAACTGCGTGCCGCCCATCGTCGAGATCGCCGAGATCTGCTGAAGCAGCTGGTCCGTGCTGATCGGGGCCAGCAATTGGATGTCCGCGCGCGTGATCGTGGTTATCGGCAACGCGCCTTCGACGTCGACGCGCCGAATCGACGAGCCGGTGACGTCAACGCGCACGTCCTGCGCCGCAACGGGTGCGGCAAGCAGTCCGCCTGCCACTGCCCACGCCACGGCGGCGGCGACCTTCCGCTGACGGAACCCTGGCGCCGTCCGCTGACCATTGACGTTCATGAGACCCCCCAAATGTTGTTCACGCGCGGTGTTGCGCGTTCTCCAAGCAAGCTACCCGAACGCGGCGGCGACCATCAATGGATAGCCGATGCCGCGCAGGCACTTGTGACCCTTTTGTTGCAAATCCGCCGCTCCTCCCGGCCGGCATGCTGCACCGCAGCACGGCGCGCCGCAAGGCGCAAAGGGGGCCGCTGCCGGCTCCCGTTGAGTGGATCGCGATTGCGCGGCCTACAGGCCCTTGCCGCCGCAATCGCGGACCAGGTAATTCTCGATGAGGCGCAGCTGGTCGCCCATGATCTTCCGGGTCCACGCGGGGCCGTGGGCATAGTCGGCCAGCTCGTGGTAGACCACCGGCTGCCTGGAGCCCTTGGCCTTCGCTACGAACCAATCCGATTGCTCCAGAGGGACGACCTGGTCCCGGTCCCCGTGGTAGACCATGATCGGGATCTGGATGCTCCCGGCACGATCCACCGGATTCAACCCCTCGACGGTCGGTGCCTGCCGCTCGCGGAAGAACGGGTTCGTATAGAACTGCGCCCAGATCTCCTTGATGTCGGATACGCCGGCTCCGGCGATGGCGCACTTGTACAGCCCGTTGGGGCGAATGGAGGCGGCGAACGCGGAGTAGCCGCCGTAGGAGAACCCGAACATGGCGATCCGGCCTTTCTGCGCGATGCCCTGCTCGACCATCCACTTGGCGCCGTCGTCCTTGTCGTCCTGCATCTTCTGCCCCCACTCGGCGTCGCCGGCCGTCCACAGCTTGCGGCCCCAGCCCTGCGACCCGCGGAACTGCGGCCGCAGGACGGCGAAGCACCGCGATGCCATGAGCGGCACCCACATCGAGCCATCGAAGGTCATCGCGTCCCGGGACCAGGGGCCGCCGTGGGGGTGCACGACCGCGGGCCAGGGTCCCGGCCCGCAGAGGTCCTTGTCCGGCGTCGTGACAAAAGCGGGCACGTCCAGTCCGTCGCGGGCCTTGTAGTAGACGAGGCGCGTGGTGCCGAGCGATGCCGGGTCGATGTCCGGGTATGCCTTTGCCAGCAGCATGAGCTTGCCGTTGCGCAGCAGGTAGTACTCCGGCGGGCGCGAGGGCCCGCTCACGCTCACGACGACGGTGGAAAGGTCGGGGGTCGCGGCCGATATCGCGAAGGCCGCGTCCACGTCGTAGTCGATTTCGGCGCCTTCCCCCGTGGCGGGGTCCACCACGCGGATACGCTGCGACTTGATGCCCGTCGCGCCGCGGACGGCGTTCTCGAGCGCCTTCGCTTGCGGGGACGTCCACTGCACGTCGGCTCCGGCGCCCCGCGGGCCGTCAAATCCGATTCCGTAGACCTCGCCGAACGGGATGTCCCCGGCATTCCTGTAGCGGTTCATCAACACCCGCGCCGCGTCGAAGAAGCGGTGCTTGAAGAGGATCTCCTTGCGGGTGCGCGTCGCGACGTCGTATTCGTAGATGACGGCCTTGTCCTCGCCGACGTTGGTCAGCAGGAACGCGGTGTTCGGATCCTTGGCGAAGCCCACGATCTGGACGACGTCGCGGGCCTTGACGTAGGAGCGGAAGTGCTCCGCCCACTTCCCGGTGGCGGGCTCCAGGATCTCCGCGGCAATGAACGCGCCGGTGCCGTCGACGTCGGCCCTCGTCCTTGCGCGGAGGTTCCCGTCGAGGTCCGTGATGTAACCGGCGATCTTCTCGTCGGTGCGCTGGATGCGCTCGGCGCGATACGTGCGGACGTTCACCTTGAAGACATCGCCGGTGGTGCCGCGTTCGTCGCTGATCACCAGGATGTGGTCGGGGTCGGCCGGCAGGCTGTCGAGCACCCCGGGACTGGCGAGGGCCTGGAGCTTCTCCGCCGCACGACTCATCGCGCGCTCCCTGGGCATCGGCTCCTTCCAGTCCTTGCCGGCCAGGTCGGTGATGAAGAGCTTCGAGATGAACTGCTTCGTCAGCTTGTCGATGCGCGTGTCGTGCCGCTGGAACATCGTGACGGCCAGCAGGTCGTTCTTGATGAACTGCACCGACGTGATCTTCATCTGGGTCGAGCCGATCGCCGTCGGCGGCTTGCCGAGCTCGTCCGTCTTCCACACCAGGATGACGCGGTCTTCGCCGCGGCCCTCGAGGGCCGCCATGTGCTTTCCGTCAGGGGAGAGCGTGAAGCCCGACATCCCGGGATGGGCGGCGAGCTGCTCGATCGAGGGGACCTTGGGCTTGGCATGCGCCGCACCCACTGCAAGTCCTAGGGCCGTCGCGATCGCGTACAAGATTCCGCGCGAGTGGTTCCACATGTCTGGCCTTCATCCTTCCGGAGCGTCATCGTCCGGCAAAAAAAAACCACGCCACCCGGGAGGTGACGTGGCTTGTCCTCAGGGGTTTCAGAAACTGATCTGGCCGTTCACGAAGTAGGTGCGGCCGATGTAGTCGAACCCGCTGTACAGCGGAGCATTGCCCACGCGGTTGTCGAAGCCCTGCGAGATGGACGGCGGCGTATTGTCGCCGAGGTTGCGCACGCCCGCGATGATGGACCACTTGTTGCCGGTGTACTGCACCGAGAAGTTGTGGATCGTCTGGCTGCCCGTACGCATCTGGTAGGTGCTCGTCTCCGGGTCCTGCCCTTCATACTCGTAGCTGTCCATGGATCCGATCCACTCCAGGCCGTAGCGGAACCGCCATGCCTGGTACCTGTACGTCAGGTCCAGGACGCCGGCCTCGTCCGGCGCTCCGATGATGCCATTGGTGCTTTCCAGCGGGTCGTCCGGGAACAGCCTGTTCGCCTGCTCGGTGTACTTCGTGTACCTCGCGTTGGCGATGACCTGCCCCCCCAGGAGATTGTGGACGTAGCGCAGCGTGAAGTCGTAGCCCTTCACGATGTCCTGGGACAGATTGATGTAGCTATTGTTGACCACGAGCTCACGGGAGGTTCCCGGCGCCGCGCGCGTGATCAGCCGGCAGTAGCCGCCCCCGGAAATGAAGGCCGGGTCGTCGTAGCACAGGTTGAGGATGTTGCCAGCCCCTGCCCGAGCCACGCCGTTGTCCACCTTGATGTCGTAGTAGTCGACCGCGAAGGAAAAGTCGCCCCAGCCCTTGGGCAGCGGGGGCTGCAGGATCATGCCGAGGGTGAGGTTCTTCGAGGTCTCCGCCTCCAGCCCCGCGTCCGCTCCGCCGAGGGAGTTGACCTGCACGCCTCGTGTCGCCTGGAAGTTGGGCGCCAGACCCTCGCTCGCGCAGTTGCGCGCCCGGTTCGACGTCGGGTCACCCGCGCCCCAGTTGTTGCAGGGGTCGGTCTGGCTGCTCAGGAACCCGCTGGTGGAGCCGAGGAACTGCTCGAAGAGCGCCGGAGCCCGGTACGACGTGCCCTGCGAGGCGCGGAACGTGAGCCACTTGACCGGCGTGTAGAGCAGGCCGACCTTGTAGGTCGTGTCGCTGCCGTAGGAGTCGTAGTCGGTCCAACGGAGCGACCCGTTGAAGGTGAGTTCCTCCGCACCCGGCAGGCCCATCAGCAGCGGCAGCTCCATCTCGCCGTAGACTTCCATCACGGAATCCTTGCCGCGGGTGATGGCGGCGGACGTGAGGTTGTACAGGTTGGCACTCTGAGAGTTGATCGACGGCGTGTCGTCGATTTCCGCCCGACGATATTCGAAGCCGAGCACGCCGCGGGCACTGCCGTAGGGCATCTGGAAGAGGGTGCCGGTGTTATTCCAGGTGAAGGTCGCTTCCTTGAAACTGGTGTTGCCGGTATCGCGCACGAAGGTCCAGTTCACCCAGTCGCGCGGGAGCGTGCCGCCGATGACCGCGGGGCTGAGCACAGGAGCGGCCACGCAGCCGTTCGCGGGGTTGCGGCATACGAACGTGCCGTTCGGGCCGGCGACCACGTCAAGGCTCTGCGCGAGGCGGTCGGTCAGCCATGTCTCGAAGGTGTAGCTCGCATCCGACTGCGAGTAGCTCGCGACGACGTCATACTTCCAGTCCGACCAGGGAAGGTTGCCCCGCAGGCCGCCGGTGTACTTCTGGTAGTCGACTTCCTGCTCGCTGTCGTAGTTGCCGAAGCCGATGAAGGCCCGGATCTGCATCGGCTGCCCGTTGGTGATCAGGGTCGGCGCGGTTTGGAGATTCGGGACCCCACGGAGGTTGGCGGGGATCAGCGGGCTGCCGCGCGCGTAGTCCAGCGACAGCTGCCTGTAGCCGACCTGGTTGGACTCGCGCTTGTTGAGCAGCACCTCGCCGTAGACTTCGGCGTTGCCCAGCGCCTTCAGGTCATAGCCGCCCTGAAGGAAAGCGGTCGACACAGTGGCGGGCGAGATCAGCGACTGGTTCAGCATGCGCGGATCGAACGTGTCGCGGACGTTGACGCTGTTGGCGCCGCCGCCCACGCCCTCGTACCCCGCCAGGCCCGTGGTGACGTTCGCATTCGG
>Ga0209254_10005399_pt1 | contig 11757 bp, 8 predicted proteins | sample FrelakmetDIP11DI_FD_187148 | JGI IMG/M metagenome (GOLD analysis project Ga0209254, IMG submission 187148) | Freshwater lake sediment microbial communities from the University of Notre Dame, USA, for methane emissions studies - DIP11 DI (SPAdes)... | ecosystem: Environmental > Aquatic >... | reverse complement strand
GAAAACCGCCGCCATCCGGATCTCTCTAGATGCCATAGTACCCCGCCAGTGTCAGCTTGGCGTTCAGGCGCTCGCCGCCCGTACTCGTCCTCGGGAATTCGACCTTCTCGATGACCAGGAACTTGGGAAAGGCCTCGATGGCGGCCAGGAGCCTCTTCAGCCCCGCGTAGGTCCCCGTGAAGGTGAACGTGACGAGCGTCTTGCGGACCTGTTCCTTCTCCAGCTCGGAGTAGCCGTAGTCGAGGTCGGTGATGGTCGTCCCGGCCAGAGCGAAGATCCTCTCCAGGTCCTGGCGCAGCAGGACCTGGACGGCGGGCCCTTCCTCGTAGAAATAGCCGGCCCGGAGCTCGGCCAGGTCCCGGCCGGCGTCCTCCCAGAGCCGCCAGTCGGCCCGGGCCTGGTCACGGGCCTGGCCGGTCTTCTGCATGGTCTCGTGGACGCGGAACGAGGCCGTCCGTTCTTTCTCCAGCCCGCCGCGAAGCCGGACGAAGAGGGCCAGGAAAGCGACCAGGAGGATGAGCGCGGCCAGACCGGTCCGGACGAGCGTCCGGCGCTCCCGGTCGTTGAGCAGGTCAAAGAGGGCGTTCATAGGTCGCTGAGATCTCCGAGATAAGGCGGCCGTCCTCGCTCCGCTGTTCGCCGCCGACCTTGGGGTCCTTGAAGCCGTGCGCGGTCAGGGCGGTGATGAAGGCCAGCAGATCGTCCAGGCTGCGCGACATCACCCGCATCTGCACGGCGACCTTACCGTCCGACATGAAGCTCGGAGTGAGGGCCATGATGTAGCTCGGGCCCGGGAGCGACTTCTCCAGCTCGGTGAGGAACCCGGTCCAGGAGAACATCTTCCGCTGAATGATGCCGTTGACCAGGTCCACCCGGCCCCGGCTGAGCTTCTCCTCACGGGCGATGTCGGCCTTGAGGCGCTTCTCCTCGCGCGAGGCCTCGACCTGGGCCTTGTTGGTCGCGGCGATGTCCGACTTGAGCCGCGCCGTCTCCCCGCCGTATTTCAGGAAGACGAAGACGGACAGTCCGGCCAGGACGACGATCAGGGCGCCCAGGACGCGGACCGCGGCCGCGTACAGCCGCCGGTTGCGGAGCGGCCGCGTGGCCAGGTTCAGGTTGAGCGTGGGTTCGGTCATCCTAGGATCTGTCCGATGAGAGGGGCGAGGACGGCCTTGTGGGCATCCGTCCAGACCTCGGGAGCGTGATAGTCGATAGGCTCGATGGGCAGGGCGATCCGCTCCCCGAGCCGGGCCCTGATCTCCGGCTGTTCCACGGCCGCGGCGCAACGGAGCCACAGCCTTTCGACCCTCGTCCTGTCCCGGTCCTCCAGGAAGCGGATCGTGTTCTCGGCCTCGCGGACGATGTTCTCCTCGCGCTCGCCCGCGGCGGCGCCGGGGGCGCCGATGTCCTTCAGCCGGTAGAGGGACCAGCCGGGATCGGCCAAGGCGAGGACCGTCAGCGTCTCTTCCTCGATGTTGATGAGGACCCCGTTCTTCCTACCGTCCGGCGGGACCAGGTTGACCAGGGCGAGGGACGGGGCGGTCACCAGGACCGGCTTCAGCCCGGCCTTCTCGAACAGGGCTTCGTATTCCCAGATGACCACCTGGCGGGCCATGGCCACGATGATCTTGCGGGCGCCGCGCCCGGGGGTCACGGCGTAGTCGATCCGGGCGTCCTCGGGGATGAGCGGCATCTGCTTGCCGATGCGCCAGCGGATGAAGGCCTCCCGCTCCTTGCCGGAACCGGGGAAGGCATCGACGCTCATGACGAAGACGCGCACGGAGGGCTCGGGGATGAGCAGGGCGGCCGACCCGGACGTCAGGCGCAGGTTCCTCTTCCCCTGGTCGATGGCTTCTTCGAGGGCGGCCGGGCCGATCACGTTGGGCCGGTCGAACGAGGGCGCCACCGGCCGCTCCCGGAAGGGCTGGACGAAGCCGCCCTTGACCGAACCGTCGGTCCGGCTGACACGGATGCCGCTGAGGTGGGTGGGGGCGATCTGGAACACGGCGTCGGGCAGAAGGCGCTCGGTGAAATGGGTCCTCAGCCGGTTTCCGATCGTCACGCGCTCACTCCACGAATGTGACTTTGTTCAGGTCCTTGAGGCCGGTCACTCCGGCCAGGACCTTGTCCATGCCGACTTCCCGCAGGAACAACATGCCTTCGGCCTTGGCCCGCTTCTTGACCTCGGACAGGGGCCGCTTCTCCAGGATGAGCTCGCGGATGGGGTCCGAGAGCTCGAGGATCTCGGCGATGGCCGTGCGGCCCTGGTAGCCGGAGAAGTTGCATTCGGAGCAGCCCTTGGGCTCGTAGAAGACGGTCTCGGCGAAGCGGACGGGGTCGAGCCCCGACTCGACCAGCTGGGCGGCACCGTAGCGGACGGGGACCTTGCAGGCCGGGCAGAGGATCCGGACCAGCCGCTGGGCCAGGATGCAGTTGAGGGCCGAGATGAAGCTGTACGGGTCGACCTGCATGTGCAGGAAGCGCCCGATGACGTCGAAGACGTTGTTGGCGTGGACGGTGGTGAAGACGAGGTGCCCCGTGAGAGCGGACTGGATGGCGATCTGGGCCGTCTCCGGGTCGCGGATCTCGCCGACCATGATCTTGTCCGGGTCGTGGCGGAGGATGGACCGCAGCCCCCGGGCGAAGGTCAGGCCCTTCTTCTCGTTGACCGGGATCTGGGTGATGCCGTCGACCTGGTACTCGACGGGATCCTCGATGGTGACGATCTTGTCCTCGGGCGACTTGATCTCCGTCAGGGCCGCGTAGAGGGACGTCGTCTTGCCGCTCCCGGTCGGACCCGTGACGAGGACCATGCCGTAGGGCTGGGCGATGTACTTGCGGAACTTCTTCAGGATCTCGTCGGAGAAGCCCAGGACGTCCAGGCGCAGCTCGCGGATGGTCTGGGTGATCATTTCCTTGTCGAGGATGCGGATGACCGCGTCCTCGCCGTAGATGCAGGGCATAATGGAGACGCGGAAGTCGATCGTCTTGTCCTTGATCTTGAGCCGGAACCGCCCGTCCTGGGGGACGCGGCGCTCGGCGATGTCGAGGTCCGACATGACCTTGATGCGGGAGATGATCGGCGACTGGAACTTCTTGTCGATGGCCTCCATGGCCTCGCCGAGGACGCCGTCGATGCGGAACTTGATCTTGACGTCCTCGTCCTTGGACTCGATGTGGACGTCGCTGGCCCGCTTCTGGACCGCGGTGAAGATGATGGTGTGGACCAGCTTGATGATCGACCCGTCCTGGTCGGCCAGCTTCTCGATGGAGATGACATCCTCTTCCTCGCCGCTCTCGCGCTCGACGACCTGGGTGACGAAGCCCTCCGTCGCGTCGCGGAGGACCTGCATGGCCGTCTCGCTCTTGCGCAGGGCCTCCAGGATGGCCCTCTTCGAGGCCGCGAAGACCTTGACCTTCCGGCCGAGGAAGGACTCGATGGCGTCGATCGAGGACAGGTCGGAGGGGTCGGCGACGGCGATCTTCATGACGCCGTTGTCCTCGCCCAGGGGGACGAACGAAAGGCGGTGGATGAACTCGACCGGGAAGGACTGGATGAGATTGCGGTCGAGGTGCTCGGCCTCGAGGTCGATGTAGGGCACGCGGTAACGCTCGGCCAGAGCGCGGACGTCCCTGTCGCCGCCGTCCGTCCTATCCTTGCTCACGCGCCGCGCCTTTCCGCCCGCTCACCGGGCGATCCGGATGATGTTGAAGATCGGGATGTAGACCGCCAGCAGCATCGCCGCCACCGCGAGTCCCATCAGGATGATGACGACCGGCTCGACCAGCGTCACCAACGTCTCGATTTTACCACGAACCCGGTCGTCGTAGAAATCGGCCATATCGCCGAGCATGCCCTGGAGATTGGCCGAGCTCTCGCCGATGCGGACCATGTCCAGCGCCAGCGGGGGGAACGTCCCGGACTGGCCCAGGGCGTCGGACAGCCCTTCGCCGTTCTTGATGCGCTCGGGGACGTCTTGCATATGCCGGATGATCCATTCGTTGGGCACGGACTTGATGGCGATGCCGATCGCCGCGAGCAGCGGGATGCCGGCTTCGAGCAGGAGGCCGAGGGTCCGGCTGAACAGGCTGATCCCCGACTCGAGCCAGATCGTCCGGCCATAAGGCACGCGGAGCTTGAGCCGGTCGAGCTGGGTGCGGAAATCCGGCCGGCGCCGCAGCCGGGCGACCGCCAAGACGGCCGCGACGACGAGCGCCGCCATGACGTACCAGCGCGAGCTCAGGCCCGTGGCCAGGGCCATGACGAAGCGGGTGACCGCCGGCATTTCGGCTTCGAAGCTCTTATAGAAATCGCTGAACTGGGGGATGACGAAGTTCATCAGGATGCCCATGAGCACGAGGGAGAAGACGATGAGGACGGTCGGATAGGTCATGGCCGACTTGATCCGGGCCCGCGTCTGGGTGACCATCTTGGCGTACTGGATATAGCGCCCGATCGAGGCCGGCAGGTTGCCGCCCTTCTCCCCGGCCATCAGGCTGGCCGTGTAGACCGGGGAGAACAGCTTCTCATAGGGCTGGAAGGCCTCCGACAGGGCCCGGCCCTTCCTGACCTCCCCGGAGACGTCGATCAGGATCTCTCTCAAATATACGCTCTTGATCCGGGCGGTGATGGACTCGAGGCCCTTGAGGATGGGGTAGCCCGCCTTGATCATGGCGACGAGCTCCTGGTTGAACAGGATGATATCCCTCTCCTTGATCTTCCGCCCCATCCGCAAGCCCAGGTTGCCCAGCCTGTTCCAATCGCGATGGACGGAGAGGATGAGGAGGCCCTCGCCTTCGAACGTTTTGCGGCACTCCTGGGCCGTCGTGGCGAGAACAGAGCGGCTTTCGATCCGCCCGTCCTCGCCGGCTATCCGGCAGAGATAGTACGGCATCTTGGCAAAATTCCGTAATATTTAGTCGGTCTTAATCTATTCCAGGGCACAATTATTGTCAATCAAAGCCCCCTGACGGGGGCAGCCCCCGCTTGCCCGCTGCGCCAGCCATCAGTCCGGGGCAGTCCCGAGTGGCGAGGGGCGGCTCCCGCTTGCGGGAAGCGCCGGCCTCCTATCCGGGGCAGTTCCGAGCTGCCAAGGGCAGGCCGATGCTTCGAAGGACCGACCCCGTTATTGACAAAGTCCCTGATTAGAACAACAATGGTCGAGATGACCAGGAAGGGCAGGATCATCCGTAGCACGCTGGCCGCGGCCTGCTTCGGCCTTCTCCTGGGACCGCAGACGATGAGACCGGGGTCCCAGACGACGGCCCAAGACCCCCCTCCGCGGGAAGTCCAGAAGCCCAGTTACAATTACATGGATAGCTTCCTTTCCAGGAGCGCGAACCCGCTGGGACTCAAGGACGACCCGGCGGCCCGGCGCATGCTGGGCCAGGGTCCGGTGGCCTGGTCCGTCAGGGCCGGATCCCGCCACGTTCTCGACTAGGGATTTTTTTTTATGATCCGGATTCAATTTTTTGGATACCGATGAAAAAAACGCTGGCCTTCATCTTCGTGCCGCTCCTGGCCGTCCTGGCCCTGGGCACCATGAACGTCACCCGGAAGATCAAATGGCGGGACGTCACGGACGGCGTTACCTGGAGGGCCACCGGCGAAGGTCTCCGGGCCGTCCTCGTCGACCCCGCGAGCGAAGCCTTTCTGCGGGCCGGCATCCGCAAGGGGGACGTCCTCACCGCCATTAACAAGGTCCCGGTGCGGACGAAGACCGACGTCCTCAAGAGCCTCTGGCAGGCCGCGGCGACCGACCAGAGCGTCAACTACGAGATCAACAAAGAGGGCATGCAGATCTACCCGACCTTCTATCCCCAGCGGAAGGCGGCCAGTCCCATCTACTATTACCTCGTCCTCGTGGGCCTGATGACGTTGGGCATCGGGCTGGTCGTCTATTTCAGCTCCCGGGGGCTGATGTCCCTTCCCTACATCTTCTTCTATCTCCTGGCGCTGACCTTCGCCGCGTTCATGATCTTTTCGCCGACCGGGGAGATGACGGTCCTCGATACGGTCTTCTACGCGCTCGACAAGATCGGCTTCCTGGCCTTCCCGCCCCTCCTGCTCCACTTCTTCATGATCTTCCCGCTGCGCAACCGGTTCCTCAAGGACCATCCCAACCTCCTCCTGGCCCTCTATGCGCCGGCCGGGCTCCTCTTCCTGGCCCGTCTCCGGATGCACCTGCCGTTCCCCCGGCCGCTCGCCGAGGCGGCCGTCCTCCGAACCCAGGACGCCCTCGAGCGCCTCGAGCTCCTCCATTTCGCGGTGCTCGCCCTCATCACGCTGGCCCTCCTGGCGGCGAGCTCGCGGCGGGCCCCCAACCTCCTGCTCAAGAAGCAGCTCCGCATCATCGTCGGCGGGCTGGCCTTCGGCGTCCTCCCGTCGACGGTCTTCTACATCGTCCCGTTCGTCGCCGGCGGACGGCCGTCCACGGGCGCCGAGCTGACGGTCTTGCTCCAGGCCCTCATCCCCCTCGTCTTCTCCTATTCCATCTCGCGCTACCGCCTGGTCGACATCGAGGTCGTCCTCAAGAAGGCGGCCACTCTGACGTTCTCCTTCTTCGTCATCGCCTCCCTCTATTTCTTCGTCAGCTCCCGGACCCGCGTCTTCTCCGAGAACAGGCTCAACGCCGTCGTTCTCGGCGTCCTGGCCATCGTTCTCGGCGCGACCTTGTTCACGCCGCTCAAACGGATGTTCCAGACCCTCCTCGACCGGGCTATCTATCGAAGGAGCTACGAATACCGGAAGACCCTGCTGTCGATCACGCGCGACCTCAACCGGGAGCGGAACCTCGGCAAGCTGGCCGGCTCGCTCCTCGAGGCCATCGCCAACGCCCTCAACCTCAAGCGGCTGGCCCTCTTCCTGGCCGACGAGAGCGACCGGCAGTCGTTCCTGGTCCTCAAGACCAAGGGGGAGGGCCCCGAGCTCGCCGGGCGGACCGTCCTCGACGACTGGCTGGCCGAGCAGGTCCGGGAGAGGGACTGGCTCGGCTTCATCGCGGCGTCCGAGTCGGAACCCGCCCGGGCGGCCATGGAGAGGCTCGCGGCCCTCGGCTTCTACCACGTCCTGCCGCTCAGGGTCGAGGACAAGGTGGTCGGTTGCCTGGTCATGGGCAAGAAGCACGACGGGTCCTACTTCTCCCGGGAGGATTGGGAGCTGCTGACGACGATCTCGGGCTCGGCCGCCCTGGCCCTCGAGAACGCCGACCTTTACGGCCGCGAGACGGTCCGGGCCATGGAGATGCAGCGGCTCAAGGACTACAGCGAGAACATCATCGAGAGCCTGACCGTCGGCGTCTCCGTCATCGACGAGGCGGGCCTGGTCATCGGCTGGAACCGGGTCCTCGAGGACCAGGTGGGCATCCGCAAGGAGGCCGCCCTCGGCCGGGGTCTCCGGGACGTCTTCGGCCCCGGGCCCTACAGCGCCCTCTTCCCGGAGGAGGGCCAGCCGGACTTCCGCCTTCTCAGTGAGATCACGATGGAGACGCCCGCCGGAGGGAAAAAGACCTTCGACATCGCCCGCACCCCGTTGCTCGACAACGCCCTCCAGCCCTACGGGACGATCATCGTCTTCGAGGACATCACCGACAAGATCCGGCTCCAGCAGCAGCTGCTGACCTCGGAGAAGCTGGCCTCGATCGGGCTGCTCTCGGCCGGCGTCGCCCACGAGATCAACACGCCCCTGACGGGCATCTCCAGCTACATCCAGATGCTCCAGAAGAAGCTCACCGACACGCACTACGCCCAGATCCTGGAGAAGGTCGAGGCCCAGACCGACCGGGTCGCCCGCATCATCAAGAACCTCCTGGCCTTCGCCCGCAGCCCCTCGGAAGCCGAGTTCCAGCGCGTCGATATCAAGAGCAGCATCGAGGAGATCCTGTCCCTCATCGACTACAAGCTCAAGACCATGAACATCCGCCTGGTCCTCGAGCTCGCGCCCGTCCCCCCCATCTACGTCCAGGGCGAGAGGCTCCAACAGGTCTTCATCAACATCATCCTCAACGCGCTTGACGCCATGCCCGGGGGCGGCGAGCTCCGGATCCGGCTTGCGGCCGAGGACGGGGCCCAAGTCGTCCGCATCTCCGACACGGGCACGGGCATCCGGCCCGAGCACCGCTCCCGCATCTTCGACCCGTTCTTCACGACCAAGGGCGTAGGCAAGGGCACCGGGCTGGGCCTGTCCATCAGCTACGCCATCGTCAAGGAGCACGACGGCCGCATCGACGTCCAGAGCGAGGTCGGCCGCGGCACGACCTTCATCATCACCCTGCCGGTCGGCCACGACGGCGGCGGACGGCCGGCCGCGCCGGCCCCGAGGACATGAGCCATGAGCAGCAAAGGCATCATCCACATCATCGACGACGAGCCGGTCATCCGCGACGTGCTGGCCCAGCTCCTGACCTCGGAGGGCTACGAGGTCGAGATCTCGAGCTCGGGCGAGGAAGCGTTGGAGAAGTTCCCCAGCCAGTCCTTCGACGTCATCCTCCTCGACCTCCTCATGCCGGGGATGGACGGGATCGAGACCCTGCAGCGGATCAGGCGGATCGAGCCCCAGGCGGCCGTCATCATCATCACCGCCTACGGCTCGGTCGAGTCGGCCATCGCGGCCATGAAGATCGGCGCCCTCGACTACGTCCAGAAACCCTTCAAGCACGACGACCTGCTCCTCGTGCTGGAGAAGGCCCTCGAGCGCAAGCGCCTCCAGGACGAGAACATCCGGCTCAGGGACGAGCTGCGCCAGCGCTTCGGTTTCGCCAACATCATCGGCAAGAGCCAGGCCATGAAGGGCGTCTTCGAGCTGGTCAAGGCGGCCGCCCCGACCCGGAGCACGATCCTCCTCCAGGGCGAGAGCGGCACCGGCAAGGAGCTCGTCGCCAAGGCCATTCACATGAACTCGAACCGGGCCGAGGCCCCCTTCGTCACGGTCAACAGCGGGTCCCTGCCGCCGGACCTCCTCGAAAGTCACCTGTTCGGCCACGTCAAGGGCGCCTTCACCGGCGCCGTGGCCCTGAAAAAGGGCCTGTTCGAAGCGGCCGACAAGGGGACCATCTTCTTCGACGAGATCTCCTCCATCAGTCTCGAGACCCAGGCCAAGCTCCTGCGGGTCATGCAGGAGAAGGAGTTCATGCGGCTCGGCGGGACCCAGACGATCAAGGTCGACGTCCGCATCCTGGCCGCGACCAACACGGACATCGAGGAGCTCATCGAGCAGAAGGCCTTCCGCAAGGACCTCTTCTACCGCCTCAACGTGATCAAGATCGAGATCCCGCCCCTGCGCACCCGCAAGGAGGACATCCCGCTCCTGGTCAAGCACTTCCTCGAGATCTACGCCCGGGAGAACCGCAAGGAGGTCGAGGGCATGAGCGAAGACGTCCTCGAGATCCTGGACACCCACACCTGGCCCGGCAACGTCCGCGAGCTCGAGAACCTCGTCGAGCGGGCCGTCGTCCTGTCCCCCTCCAAGCTCATCACCCGGACGTCCCTGCCCCCGTTCCTGCTGCGGCGGGAGGGCATCGACGACGAATCCATCCTGGCGGGGGAGGAATCGCTCGACCTGCGCGACCGGACCCAAGCCTTCCAGAAGAAGGTCATCCTAGCGGCGCTCAAAAAGACCAAAGGCGTCCAGAACAAGGCCGCCAAGCTGCTGGGGGTCAAGCCGACGACGCTGAACGAGATGATCAAGCGGCTGGGGATCGATACGTCGGGCTTCCCGGTCTAGCCCATTCGTCAGAACCCCGGTCTTGGGTTCCTGGACCTGGAGAGAAGCCCGACGTTTTTATGAATGGTCTAAGCTAATCGAACTTCCCCGGCACCGCCTTGTCCGGATTGATCCGGATCCGGTCCGGCTTCGCGGGCAGTATGAACGACGCGGCCTCCGCGGCTTCGTCGACGACGAGGAGGGTTCGCCCGCGGTCGCGACCGCGGGTCCATTCGACCCAGAGGGGAAAGACGAACCGGCCCTTGAGCTGGGTGACCCGGACGTCGATGCGGACGCCCTCGGGGACGGCGGTCTCGGTCCAGGCCGTCCGAACGTTGGGCAGCTCCCAGGAGGTGAACCAGCCCCGGACGAACTCCCCGAGGTCCCGGCCCGAGGCGGCCTCCATGGCGGCGAAGAACTGGGCCGTCCGGGCGGCCGTGTACTTGTGGCTCTCGAAGAAGGCCTTGAGTCCGGCCTCGAACGCCTCCGGGCCGATGAGGTCCTGCAGCATGAACAGGACGAGCGCGGCCTTGTTATAGACGACGGCCTGATAGGCCGCGAAATCGAAATAGCTCAGGCGCGAGCCCATGAGGATCTGCCCGCGGAAGGATTTCCTTTCGGTCCAGCGGGCGAATTTCCTCAGGATGGACGAGAAGGCCCCCTCGCCGTAGCGGTGCCGCAGGTATGAGGCCGAGGCGAACTGGGCCAGGCCCTCGCTCAGCCACTGGTCCTTGTAGGAATCGAACGACACGCCCTGGCCCCACCACTGGTGGGCGATCTCGTGGGCCAGGAAATACTCATCCCAGGCGGACAGGTCGACGGGCGTGTCGATCTTCGCCGGGAAGCCGGAATCGCCGATCCAGGGGACCTCGTTGAGGACGATGAACGAGGCCGGGCTGTGGCCGCCGAGAGCGGGCCAGAGCCGCAGCACGATGGCCAGCTTCTCGTACGGGTAGGGGCCGAAGGCCCGGCCGTAGAAGTCGAGGATGTCGGCCGCCTGGTCGACCAGGGCCGGCCGCGAATCCAGGATCTCCGACGCGATGTGGGTCGAGATGGGCACCGGCCCGGGCCGCTCCTTCTTCGGGAGGAACTTTCCGACGATGAACGACAGGTACTTCACCGGGGCGCGGGAGACGAACGTGTAGACGGCGCTGCCGGCCTTTTCGAGAGCGGCGACGTCCTCCATGTCCTCGCGCCGGCCCTGGGCCACCAGCTCGCCGTTGGCGACGCAGCGATACTCCGGCGGGACCATGACCGTCAGGCGGGCCGGGAAGTAGTCCTCCTCGGCCGGGCCGGGGTACCAGTTCCCGGCGTGGGTATAGAAGGCGGTCTCGTAGCGGGGCCGGATGCGGATCGGGGCGCCGCTCCCGGCCTGTCCGATGACGTCGGTCGTGGGCGTCGCCGGCGCTAGGCGGCCGCGGTAGGTGACCTCGATCGATGTCGGCGTCTGCGCCTCCGGCGGCGAGACGAAATAGACGTAGAGGATCCTGCGGACCTTGTCCACCGTGTAGAACAGCTCCCGCCCGGCCTCGTCCGCGATCCTGAGGATCTCGAGGTCGGGATTGAACCGGAACTTGAGGCTCTCGAGGAGGTCGACCTTGGGGATGACCTCGATCAGGGCCTTGGCCGAGAGGTAGTAGGAGGAGGGGACCAGGCTGAGGTCGAGGGTGTAGTGGCTGATGTCGAATTTCTCGGCGAACGAGAGGAACATCCTCTTCTGGGGCGAGCCCGCAGGCCCGACCGCGGCAGCCGGGCTGTAAAGGCAGATCGTGCGGTCCTTGCCGTGATCGTAGAGGCTGACCTCGTCCTCGGAAAAGGGATAGTAGATATAGCCCATCTCCCCGAACCGGCGGGCCTTGAATTCGAAGACCGCCTCGTCTCCCTTGGGCAGGAAGGACAGGCGGCCCCCGTCGATCGAGCTCTCGATCGTATACGAGCGCGGGTAATTGCGGGCGAAGACGGCCGCGGCCTTGTCCCGCTCGACGGCCGAGACAGCGGCCCCCGTGCCGTCGGCCTCGATCACGATGTTGGAGCCGACAGCGCCGGGCGCGCAGCGG
>Ga0209254_10005398_pt1 | contig 11758 bp, 12 predicted proteins | sample FrelakmetDIP11DI_FD_187148 | JGI IMG/M metagenome (GOLD analysis project Ga0209254, IMG submission 187148) | Freshwater lake sediment microbial communities from the University of Notre Dame, USA, for methane emissions studies - DIP11 DI (SPAdes)... | ecosystem: Environmental > Aquatic >... | reverse complement strand
TCTTGGATGAGCTTATAGAGTTCCTCATGGGTCATCTTCACGTTGAACCGGGGGAACATCAGGTAGGTGCCTTGTAACTCGGGTACGGTGCACCCCATTTCGGTGAACCGCTTCGTAGCGATTCCTCTGATCTTCGTGAGGTGGTTCATGATGTCCTTGATCCAGTATTCACCATGCCTGTCGAGGGCGGCGAGGGATGCAGCGATGCTGAGGGTCGAGGTTCCGCGTAGTACGCCCTTAGCATGTTTCTTGAGCCCTTCCATGGTCTTGGGGGTCGCCGTCAGGTAGCCACATTGTAGACCGGGTACACCCCAGGTCTTGCTGATTCCCCAACTCGTTACTGTGAGGTCAGCGACCTCGGGGCTGAGAGTCGCTAGGCTGACATGCCTCCTGCCGTCGAAGACTATGTCGTCCCATAATTCGTCGACCATGATGTTGATCTTGTTGTCGATGGCGATGTCAGCGATGCTTTTTAGTTCCTCCTTGGTCATCACGCGGCCGGAGGGGTTGTGGGGGTTGCAGACAAAGATGAGCTTAGTCCTTTTATTTACTATCTTCTTCAGTCCCTCGATGTCGAACTTGTAGCCATCCTCCTCATGGATCTTCCAGTATGCGGGCTTCATCTTGCAAGTCTCGACTGCAGCGAAGAATGGGTAATACATGGGGTCGGTGACGACGATCTCGTCGCCCGGCTTGGCTTCGCTGTTCTGAATGGATAGCCACATCGCCGGGGTTACGCCCTGAGTGATGTAGAGGTCGTCCTTAGTGATCTTGAAGCCGTTCTTCTTGTTGACCCTCTCCGCCATGACCTCTCTGGCCTTGACGTCGGTGTTGTAGAGTAAATCCTCGTCTTGGACGGCGTTGATTAGCGCCTTCTTGATGAAGGGAGCTGTCGGCAAGTCGGGGTCGGCGAGCCACATGCCGATGACGTCTGGGGGGTCGCGGTGCCACTTTACTCCGGGCGCCGCGAGCATGCCCTCAATCGTTGCTGAGTTGAGAACATCCTCGTTATACATAATCGGTCACTCTTAGCCAATTCAAGGAACTGGATGCTGGTAATAATCGTTTTGATATATTGGCAGATCTCTTGAGCGCCGGTAAACGATAACCATATAAGAGTAATGGCAAACGCTTACGAGAGAACAGGGATGAAGATACTCCTCTACTTCGACTGGATGGGGAGCAGGAAGGAGCTTAAGGAACACGACAATCGGATACAAAAGTCCTGTGAGGAGACCGGAGTCCAGTACCTTGGCATCCACGGCTCTATGAACCAGAAGTGGAACTACTGCTGGCTATTCGATGCGCATAGCTATGACCACTTCATGGAGATGACGACAAAAGTCCCGAGGCCTCTACAGATGAACCACTACATAACCGAGCTATTGATCCCCGTAATGCTCCCGGATGAGTATCCCAACCTAGGCAAGAATGGCTAGAACCGTCTCAGATTTAGGGGTTTTTAGAGGTTACCTTTGCACCCTCGCGGTCGATTCCAACCACGACGGCCTCGTACCCCGGAAACGATGACTCTATCAGCTTCGCAGCCTCCTCTGCCCTCTCCTTCTCCATTATGCTGAAGCTGACCTCGCCGAACATGGCCATCGTGAAGATGTAGCCCGCGGGGTCCAACTTGTCGAAGAGTGCCCTGAGTTTGGGGGTTACTAAGCCGACGTGCTCGGTGAACTGGCGGCTCAGGCGCATGAACCTCTCCGTCGTGGGATGCCGTTGTAGCTCGTCGACGAATTTTCCACCAATATCGTTGATCCTCACTCTAAGAGCGGAGTTAGTTAGCGCCTCCTTCGTTGGTATGGGGCCAAAGTGGAGGTAGACTACACGGAGCCCACTAGTATCGGGGTAAGATATTGCCTCGCCTATACCCGGTGCTCCCGGCTTAATCAGAACACCGAAGCCTCCACGCACCGCGGCGAAGACGCTCCCGAGGCCGGTCTTGCACTCGATCTCTGCTGTGTGCGCGATCTGCGCTGCCTCCAGTCTTTTGAGGGGGGCTCCCGTCGCCTCGTTTAGGGCCAACGCCAGACTTAAGGCCCCCCCGCCGCTGCTACCGAAGCCCGCGACGACGGGGGTCTCTACCCAGTGCTCGACATTTATTTCCTGAGGGCTGGTGTGACCGGAAAACCTGCGGAGGACGTTCTCAGAGACGAATGCACCCTGGGTGTCGATACCGTTGATCTTTATGGACCAGCTCATCGCCTCCGCTTGCCTGGCTGTGACCGTAGTGTGGACGCCGAGGTCGAGACTAACCCCTGAGCCCCTTGCCCCCTTCAGGAGCGGGTCGGATGGCTGATCACATATCTGGAAGAGTCCCGTCAGGTGCCCTGGGGCGTAGGCGGATGCTGTGCCCATGATGAACCGCGTCAGGGGTATGGCTTGACCGGGATAAGTTTTGCTACTTGAGGGACTTGTAGTCGAATGGCTTCTTTGGGTCGGCGATGGGGGCCTTGACGTCGAAGAGGTCAGTGTACTTGAGCCCTGAGCCCGTGTTGAATAGGACGATGCTCTCGTCCCTGTCGACCTCACCAGCCTCAACCATCTTCCTTAGAGCGGAGATTGTTGCAGCGCCCTCAGGGCATGCGAAGATACCCTCGAGGCGGCTGATGAGACGAACGTCCGCCATGAGCTCCTCGTCGCTTACGGCGATCGCCGTACCCTTGCTCTCCCTCACCGCATTGAGTATCAGGAAGTCGCCTAGGGCCTTCGGGACGCGCAGCCCTGCGGCTACTGTGTTGGCGCCTTCGAAGAATTGGCTCTCCTCCTTTCCCTCAATGTAGGCCTTGATAATGGGGCTGCAGCCCTCAGCCTGCACGCTGACCATCCTCGGGCGCTCGCTACCAATCCAGCCCATCTCTTCGAGCTCATCGAAGACCTTCCACATACCAATTATGCCGGTGCCGCCGCCCGTTGGATAGATAATTACGTCGGGTAGCTTCCAATCGAGCTGCTCCGCGACCTCGAGTCCCATTGTCTTCTTCCCCTCGACCCTGTAGGGCTCGCCTAAGGTGGCCACGTTGAACCAACCCATTTCCTGAGCCCCGTCCTTGACCAACTTGCCGGCGTCGCTGATCAGCCCCTTCACGAAGACCACTTTACCTCCAACGACGTCTGACTCAACGGCATTGACCTTGGGGGCGTCCTCGGGCATAAAGACGTAGACCTCAATGCCGGCTCTGGCGCCGTAGGCTGCTATGGCACCCGCTGCGTTCCCAGCCGAGGGGAGGGCGACACGCTTTATTCCCAGCTCCTTCGCCTTGCTTATAGCGGCGGAGAGGCCTCTCGCCTTGAAACTGCCTGTGGGAATTATCCCCTCATCCTTGACGAGCAGGTTCTTAAGCCCCAGGGACTCGCCGAGACGTCGCGTCGGGATTAGGGGGGTCCAGCCCTCACCTAGGGTGACCACGTTCTCGCTCCTCCGGACGGGAAGAATCTCTCTATACCTCCACATTGATGAGACCCTACCCACAAGATCTCGCTTAGTGAGTGTCTCCTTCGCCCTCCCCAGGTCATATCTCGCGAAGAGAGGCTTACCGCACTGCTTGCATACAGTCTGGACCTGATCAGCGTCGTGGCGTTCTCCGCACTTCGAGCACTCTAGATGTGTCAACTGGCTCATGGACATAACCTTGGGTGACCTATCCCCCGGTGGGTGTTAAGGGTAACGCACCAGGGCTGTGTTTATAGTATTTATTTTCACAAACCTTTTATTTGGTGCCGGGTTTCTATCCCCTACATACCATTTGGAGATAGGTGTTATGGGGTATTGTTTTATCATGGCCGCCGAGTGGAGGGTGGCGTAGATGGGGTATCGCTTTATTCGGTAGTTCTGCCCCGGTGAAGTTTTCCCAAAGAGTAGATTGGACCAGTTCCGTAGTACAGGACTCCGCCTCGACCATGCTGGGTCCCCGATTCGAATTGTTGGAGGCGTCTATGCATGGTTGAGATGGCGGGCACTAAAGCATTCGTAAAGTCCCTCGAGTTGGAGGGCGTTAAGCACGTCTTCGGGCTCCCGGGCGGGGTTGTCATCCCGCTCTTCGATGAGATACTGAACGGAGGCTTCAGGTTCATCCTAGCCCGGCACGAGCAGGGGGCCGCCCACATGGCGGACGGCTACGCCCGCGCCACGGGCGGTGTCGGGGTGTGTCTAGCAACATCCGGTCCTGGTGCAACTAATCTTGTAACCGGTGTAGCCACGGCGAATATTGACTCAAGCGCCGTCGTCGCCTTCACGGGGCAGGTCACACGCGCCGTGATAGGCACCGACGCCTTCCAGGAGGTCGACATCATCGGCTGCAGCGCCTCCGTGACGAAGTACAATATGCAGGTTCGGAAGGCCTCCGAGATACCCCGCGCGGTTAAAACGGCGTTCCAAATCGCCTCGACGGGGAGAAAGGGCGCGGTCCTCGTGGACCTACCAAAGGATGTCACCACCGACGTGGAGGACGTGACCTTCCCCGAGACGGTCAAGCTCAGGGGTTATCATCCCAACTACCAACCCGACCGGAGGGAGGTGGAATGGGCGGCGACCCTTCTCGCCAAGGCGCAGAGGCCGGTCTTGGTGGCGGGTGGTGGCGTCATCAACTCGGGGTCGACCCGAGAGCTAGTCGCGCTAAGCGAGTACCTGATGGCGCCGACGGCGATAACCCTCATGGGGAAGGGTGCCTTCCCCGCGGACCATCCCCTCAGCCTTGGCCTTTGCGGCATGCACGGCACACAGGCGGCAAACAACATTGTCCCCGAGGCTGATGTGCTCCTGATAGTGGGGGCCCGCCTCAGCGACAGGACGACGGGGGCTGTGAAGAGCTTCGCCCCCAACGCCAAGGTCATCCACCTCGACATCGACAGAAGCGAGATAGACAAGAACGTCGAAACCGTCACGCACATCTTAGGAGACGCTAGCCTCGCATTGCGCGGACTCCTCTACAACGTGAGCAAGCTCCGTGCTGGTGGCGACGTAGGCAACCAGTGGGGGAAGAAGGTGACAGAGTTCAGGTGCCAGATGAACGGAAACGGTAACGGGCACAAGGAGGGCTACCTACGTGCTCCCGACGTCGTCAGAGCGTTGCGGAAGACGCTACCACGGGAGGCGATCGTCACAACAGAGGTGGGTCAGTGTCAAATGTGGGCGGCCCTACACTACGACGCCTATGATCCGCGGACGTTCTTCACGAGCGGAGGCCTCGGCACAATGGGCTGGGGATTCCCCGCGGCTATAGGCGTGAAAGCGGCGAAGCCCGATGTACCTGTGGTCGATATAGCCGGCGACGGTAGCTTTGGCATGACGGAGAACAGCATGGCGACGAGCGTCGAGGAGGAGCTCCCTGTAATCGTTGTAGTTCTGAATAACCAGATGCTCGGCATGGTCGCCCAGTGGCAGCGCCTCTTCTTCGGACATCGTTATTCGGCGGTGAAGCTGAAGGGTAACCCGGATATGGTGAAGCTCGCCGAAGCCTACGGCGCCGAGGGAGTGAGGGTCGACACTCTAGAGGCCTTCGAGGCGGCTGTTAGACGCGCAGTGAAGAGCGATGTATCAACCGTCATCGATGTCCCTATCGACCCTGAGGAGAACGTTTACCCGATAGTCCCACCTGGCGCAGGGCTTAAGGACGCGCTGCTGGAGGCATAGATATGAATGAGAGGCACGTAGTCGCATTCCTCGTCGAGAACAGGCCGGGGGTACTGTTCAACATAAGTAACCTGTTCCGACGGAAGAACTTCAATATTCACAGCATCACGGCTGGGACGGTCCTCGACGACGATACAGTCAGAATAACCATCGTCGTTCAGGCTGACAGCCGTGGCGTTAACCAGGTCGTGGAGCAGCTCGACAAGATGGTCGATGTTGTGGAGGTGAAGCGCCTCGACCCGCTCCGCACGGTTAACCGGGAGCTGGCGCTTGTGAAACTGACGACGACCGACCCGATGGCTCGGGAGGAGGCCCTGAAGCTCGTGAATGACTACCACGGACTGATACTGAACATCGAGCCGGACAACCTTATAACCGAGGTCACGGGTGAGTCTGAGGAGATAGACGCGTTCCTCGAGGCCGTCAAGCCCATAGGGGTGGAGGAGGTGTCGAGGACGGGCGTCACCGCCATCGAGAAGGGGCGGCTCAGGCTAGAGAAGGGTGAGTACTGATGGTGAAGGTTTACCACGAGAAGGACATAGACGACAAGGTTCTGAAGGGAAAGACCGTGGCCGTCATCGGCTGCGGCAGCCAAGGGAGAGCGCAAGCTCTAAACATGAAGGACAGTGGGGTCAACGTCGTCGTTGGTCTCCGCCCCGGCGGTAAGAGTTGGAAGAAGGCGCAGGCGGACGGGGTCAAGGTGACGACGGTCCTCGAGGCCGCGCAGGCTGGGGACATAGTCCTCATGCTCGTCCCAGACATGGCGCAGCCCACTGTCTGGAAGGAGGAGGTCGCCCTCGTGATGAAGAAGGGGAAGACCCTCCAATTCGCCCATGGTTTCAACATCCTCTATGGCGCCATCAAGCCGCCTAAGGACGTCGACGTTATCATGGTCGCCCCTAAGAGCCCGGGTGCGGAGCTCCGCCGCCAGTACGTGGCGGGCTTTGGAGTCCCCGCCCTCGTCTCCGTCCACCAGGACGCGTCGGGTAAAGCACTACAGACCGCTCTCGCCCTAGCCAAGGCGCTGGGCAGCGGCAAGGCCGGCGTCCTCGAGACCTCCTTTAAGGACGAGACTGAGGAGGACCTCTTCGGTGAGCAGGCTGTCCTATGCGGCGGAGCCGATCAGCTGATCCGAAGGGGCTTCAAGGTTCTCGTCGAGGCGGGTTACCCGCCGGAGTTGGCATACTTCGAGGTCTGCAATGAGCTAAAGCTTATCGTAGATTTGATCTATACGGCGGGGATCGGTGGGATGTACCGCGCCGTCTCAGACACAGCGAAGTGGGGCGGCCTCACAGTAGGACCCCTAATAGTCGACGACCGCGTCGAGGAAAACATGAGAAAAGTACTGAAGGACGTCCAGAACGGCAAGTTCGCCAAGGAGTGGATGGCGGAATACAAGGACGGCTCGAAGCACTTCAAGGCCCTCATGGACGAGGTCGATGCCCTCGAGATTGAGAAAATCGGCAAACAGATCAGAAAAATGAGCGGACTCGAGAATTAGCCTCCATCCTCTTTTCCGAGAAAATGCGCGCGATAATACGTTACTACTAATGGCATAACAGTTATTATATCACATCGAGGTTGTGGTGTATCTATGCCTGAGAGGGGCCTCCACGCCGAGTTGAAGGAGTGGCTGAGGAGGCCCGGCGACGTGGTCGAGGGGCGTGTCTGGGGTTATAAGGCTGACCTGATCCGCGGCGACCTCCTCATAGAGATTCAAACGGGCAATTTTCAGCGGATGAGGGCGAAGATGTCGAGGCTCCTGAAGGGGTACCGGGTCCGGCTATTCTACCCCGTTCCGGAGAGAAAATGGGTGATCAGAGAGGTCGAGGGGAAGAAGCAGCGACGCGTTTCACCCCGCGTCGGCCGCGTCGAGGAGATGTTCAATGAGCTCATATACTGCCCGACGCTACCACTTGACCCGAACTTCTCGCTCGAGGTGCTCCTCATCCACTCTGAGGAGGAGCAAACCGTCAGGTGGAGGGGACGGAAGCGAACTCGATACACGGTGACAGATAGACACCTCGTCAAAGTGGTCGGCACTACAGTCCTCGAGAAACCAGAAGACTACCTGAGGCTGATACCAGACATGCACGGCGCTTTCACGGCCCGCCAACTAAGCAAGGCTACCGGGCTGAGAATCACACTCGCCCGTAGAGTCGTATACTGCCTCGCCAAGATGGGGCTGATAGATGAGGTGGGGAGCGTCGCTCGGGCCAAGCTCTACAGGCTCACCGCGGCAGGCTAAGAGAATTTGTGGAGGCGTCGAAGGGGCCGGCTCCGCTCTTTTGCTTTACTAGGATAGTTTTATTCAGATCCTTGGGGTGCTTCCCATCGAGGTCGTCTCGGAGCCAGTCGGCTATGTATGGATGGATTTCTATACCTCCTATACCTTCACGGAGGCTTATCCTGTGGAACTCGTTCTCAAGTACCCAGAGCTCCTTTGGGCAGGTAAGCTCATCGAAGAAGTCGACGGCTGCCTCCAAATGACAGAGGGGATCGTAATCCCCCATGGTGAGTAGGGTGGGGCAAGTGATCCTCTCTGCGTAGCCTGTGGTATCCCTCTTCTCCACCATCGCGTCGAACTTATCTTCATCGCTCAACCTCGTCATAAACATGAACATCTGCTTAAATCGGGGTGACGCTTCGCCGAAGATTGCCTTCTTGGGCCCACAACGGCGTAGGTGGTTGCGAGGGCCCTCACACGTTTATCGATGGCAGTGGTGCGTATGCCCCAGTGGCACCCAAAGCTGATTCCAGCGATCACGATCTGTGCGCGCGCGAGCGAATATTCGAGGAAATGCGGCTATGCCCTCAGCACAACTTCGTGATACTTATAAAACGACCATAAGCACTAAGCCGATTCAGCTTCCCTGAGAATGCATGGGTGGGAATTACCATCGATGGGAAGACCACTCCAATTGAAGGGATTGATCTTCTGCGTAAATGTGAAGCTACGCGCGCGCAGTTTAGCTCAGGATGCAGGCGTCCCCGAACCCGGTTCAGGCTTCAGGGGAGTTACACTCGCCCTGAACATGCAGAGCAGGGAACTCGAAAACGAGTTGATCGAATCCGTGAGGAGAAGTGGCGGAAAAATCGTTAAGGAGCCTGCGCCCGTCTTCTGGGGTGGTTATTCATCTTATTTCAGTGATCCCGACGGGCACCTCTGGGAGGTGGCTTGGAATCCCTTCACGGCTGTAGATGAGGTTGGTAAGCTCGCTGTCGAGAATAGTTGATTTAAAGTTCTGAACAGGCAACTGTGCGAGATGTCTCTTAAAGAAGAGCCTTTAATACATTTCCATATCAATCCGCGCGAGCGTGTGCCGTTATTAGTGACGGTTCATCGCTTCTACCCATAGTTAAAGGATCTATGAGACTCAAGCTGACGATATTCACGAGAGAGTAAATGTCGACGATCGTCGCGAGTGTGCGCATTCGTGAGAGAAGATACAGAAAAAATAACCTTAAAAAATATTTAAATCAGTTCTGGAGCGCAGAGATTCTCCGCCTTAGCCGCGGTTCTGCCGCAGCCCTTGCATATATATTTCGAGTTCTTTACAAGGGGCTTAAGCTTCTCAGTCGGGGTCTTATCCTCGACAAGCTTACACAGATGCTTCTCATGTCCCGGATGTGGTTGTGCCTTCGACATAATCTCACCGAGGAGACTCTGGAATCGCTGAATATATTCCTTATTCTCACGCGCAAATTCACTGAGGAGTCTCAGATTAAGGGTGCCCACGTCTATACATTATTCGCGCGCGCGCAATTAGCTATCTCATTATTAATCACCGGGTATATGTGAATCAGCAAAGGAGACATTCATTAACAAGAACTTCTTAGATTACTTCGAATAAAAATGAGTGAAAAAATGATCCTATACGTGCAGACAAGCGATCAACCCGAGAGACAATACTCCCCACTAGTACTAGCTCAAACAGCGAAGGCAATGGGGGTAAAGCCAATCATTTATTACCTCGGACAAGGACTCAGAACTCTCGTCCCTGGGGCAGCCGAGAAGATAAGGCTGGGCAACTTCCCAACCGTCAAGGAGATGCTGGATAAGACTATGGCGATGGGCATAGAGGTCCTCGTATGTGAGGCTTCGAAGCAGATGCTTGGTTGGGAGAAGGTAAGTCTGGTTCAGGGAGTAAAGATCGTGGGTGCAGCCACGTTGAATGACCTTGTACTCGAAGCCGATGGGGTAGTCTATCTATAATCTCGTGCGCGTGAAGAACCAATAAACGAATAATAGAATTACTGACAAAATGAATGGTATAATCAATCCAGCTAGCAGTGTGTAGCCTGACCAAAAAGATAAGATAAGTAAAAGAGGTTGAATCAGTTTTAAATCAAGAATCGCTTTATTCAAGAAGAGGATTATGATCCCGGCGTATATTACACTAGTAAATACCCAGCCTACAAAGTTGATAATTGGAACCCCATAATAAACACCGGGGTTAACCCAAAACCAGAAACCGGAATAAACTGCGGCGGGATCTAACACCAGATCAACTAGAAGATTCAGCGTAGCAGTCAAAAAAACAATGGCTGGGGCATTCTTCGCTAGTCTCTGCGCTATCGCATAGCTCCCAAATAATATTGGTGTAAAGGCAAATCCAACAGTCCATGGGACCAGCCCCAACAACTTATAACCCAAGTTATCTGAATAAGAGAAATTACCATACGGTAGACCAGATATTATAGACGCCGCCTCGACTACTATTGATAAGGTGAATATAGATAGAAACGTAAACAAACCCTTCAGCCCCATCTGCGTAGCTAAAACAATGATTGTAGGGAGCGCCATTATCACAATGAAAAAAGCTGAGACCCACTGATATTCAACTCCCAATCCAAACCTTGCCGCGAATAATCCTATTATCAAAAAGATTGAGCACAGCATGAGACTCAAACGCGTATCTTTAGCAACCATCTAAGATCTCCCAGTTAGGGGCAATTAAGTAAATTTCCACGTTAACGTATATTAAGGGGCTTGTAGGTAACTCGCTATGAATATTTCAGTCGTTGGCTGTGGCTTCGGAGGATTAGCCGCAGCTGCACTACTATCAAGAGAAGGCCATAACGTCACAGTATTAGAGAAAAACGATCAACCTGGAGGCAGAGCCAGAGTATGGAGAGACGCAAACTACACGTTCGACATGGGCCCCTCCTGGTACCTAATGCCAGACGTATTCGACAGATTCTTCAGCGAATTAAACGAGAAGGTAAGCGACTACTACGAATTAATGAGGATAGACCCATCATACCGCATAAACTTCGAAGGCGGTTCAACTGTCGACGTCTCCGCCAATCTAGAAGAGAACATGAAACTTTTTGACTCATTCGAGCCAGATGGCGGAGAAAAACTCAGAAAATACCTCGCCCAGGCCGAAAGACACTACAACCTCGCGATGGGGGAGATGATGTACCGTGACTACGACAGCATACTCGATATGGTTAGCGGGAAACTCGCGCTTGAGGGATTCAAACTCCCGCTCTTCAGCGACATGGACAGTTACGTTGGCAAGATCTTCAAGAGCGAAAAAGCCCGTAAGATCCTCGAATATAGTATTGGCTTCATCGGGGGTAGCCCAAAGAACACACCAGCACTCTACTACATAATGAATCACGTTGACTTCAAACTAGGTGTCTGGTATCCAAAGGAAGGCGGGATGGGGAGACTCGTAAACAGCGTAAAGACGGTGGCTGAAAAAAATGGGGCCGAGTTCAGATTCAACACACCTGTGACTAAAATAGAGGCAAGTGGGAAAAAGGCGACGCATGTTCACACGCCGCAGGGAAAAATAGATACTGATTTAGTAATTGTGAATGCCGACTATCCCCACAGTGAATTAGACCTCATCGATACTGAGCACCGCAGCTACGATGAAAAATATTGGGAGAAGAGAGTAATAGCCCCATCAGCACTCGTAGGCTACATAGGATTAAATAAAAAAATTGACAGCTTCCACCACCATAATCTATACCTCTCAAAAGACTGGCTCAGTGACTTCGACGCAATATTTAACCCGAAGACGGCCAGGTGGCCGGAGTCTCCATCCTACTATGTTAACGTGCCCTCAAGAAGCGACCCTACGGTTTCACCTCGCGGAGGAG
>Ga0209254_10005397_pt1 | contig 11758 bp, 5 predicted proteins | sample FrelakmetDIP11DI_FD_187148 | JGI IMG/M metagenome (GOLD analysis project Ga0209254, IMG submission 187148) | Freshwater lake sediment microbial communities from the University of Notre Dame, USA, for methane emissions studies - DIP11 DI (SPAdes)... | ecosystem: Environmental > Aquatic >... | reverse complement strand
CATCAATGCAATGATCATCTCCCAGCCATACATTACCACGAAGCCGTACCCTAAAAGCTCCCATGCACCTTCGGCATAAATAATATAACCTAATCCGATCAGTATGATATTAAGCCAGTCAATAGTAATATCAAGTGTAAACCCATAGCGTTTTCTTGGCTTATTCCTGTAATAGGCCAACCTTCCGTCCAGCGAATCTCCAAACCAGCTAATCATAAATCCCGGGACTGCCAGCAACAGGTAATATTTGCTGAAATAAGCCGCAAGTATGAAGCTTGCAGCCACTATAATGCTTCCAAAAAAACCGATGCCCGTCATCGCATTTGAAGAAATGGCAGGAGGGATGCGCTGTACCAGCCAGGTAATTGCCTTTTGTTCATATTTCTTCAGAAGGTTTGTCCTGTCTCTGTCGCTGAAGACAGATTTCATTAATTCTGAGGAGCTCAGTGAATTAATCGTTTTTTTAGGAGTATTATTCGGCATTTCACCTGGATTGATGTCTTGTTATTTAAACTAATTTTCCCCTTCAAGTTTAAACATTTTTCGCGGCATAAATGAGGTCGGCATGGGCATTTTATATACGCATTCCCTTAAAAAAGCTCCAAGGGCTTCCGGGTCGGCAAATTGCTCCCGCTCCTCAACAGAAATGATATTGCCAATCCCTATCCGGAGCTCCTGGCCCCTTTTATTAAAAACCTCATATGGTAACCTGAGCGAACGAACCCACCAGTGAATAATTCCCAGAAAATAGAAAAATGCGGAATTCTTATCGAAGAAACGAATAGGTAAAACCGGAACTTTCACCGAGTAAATCAAATGAAGAATGCTGCTCTGCCATTTACGGTCCCTGATGCGGAAATCCCTCAGTCTGAAATCAGAGACGGCCCCTGACGGAAAAAAACCCATCGGGTGGCCGTTATGTAAGTGCGCCAGCGTCTCCCGGATCCCTTTGATATTTGCACTGCGAATACCTGTCTTTTTATTGCCTGCAGGTATGACCGAAATAATATTATCCTGTAATGTTTTAACCCTGGAGATCATTTTATTGACCATGAACCTGTAGTCAGGCCGAATCCGTGATATCAGGTCTATAGACATGATCCCGTCCAGTCCGCCGTAAGGATGGTTTGACACAGTGATAAATGGTCCCTCCGGCAACAATTTCAGCCGCTCGGCATTGCCAACAACGTAATTCACGCCAACGTCATCCAGTAATCTTGAGGTAAATTCAGCTCCGTTATATGCCCCTGAATTATCATATACCTGATTAATTCTGTCAAAGGCAAGCAACCGCATGACATATTCAGCAAGACGGTGTCCTCTTTCTCCTTTGTATAGAGAAGAAAAAGCTTCAAAATCCTTTGGTTCAATTACCTTCATAGCCAGTCCCAAATTTAGCAATAATCCGTTGCTCAATCCAGGCAGGGCGATTCAATTAAAATGAATAAATTGGTGTTTGATTTGATCTCCGGTTGTTAATATCCGTCCTTTAAAGATAAAAACAACTTTATTTAAAAACATGAAAACACTGAACTACGCTCAAATACAGCCAACGTCCATCGATGGTAACCTGATCAAAAAGATTGCATCTGACTGGATGCTTGTTACTGCAGGTGACAAGCATAAATTTAACACCATGACAGCCAACTGGGGAGGGGCCGGCTACCTGTGGAACAAGCCTGTCGTGTTTGTATTTGTCCGTCCTGAGAGATATACATATCAGTTCATTGAGAGCACTGACGGGTTTACGCTGTCTTTCTTTGATGAAAAATACCGCGATGCTCTTGACCTGTGCGGAGCCAAGAGCGGAAGGGACTGCGACAAGGTTGCTGAAGCATCGTTAACACCTCACTTTACGGAGCTGGGGTATCCCGCATTCAAAGAAGCAAGGCTGGTGCTCGAATGCCGCAAGCTCTACGCTGATACTCTCAGTAAAAATGCTTTTCTTGACAATGAGCCCCTCAAAAGCCACTACAGTACCAGGGGAGGTATACATAAAATGTACATCGCAGAGATTGTCAAAGTATGGGTAAAATAACCGAATCGCATGGCGTCTTTCACACGGTGTGGAAGAGACAGCCTGACGGATCATGGCGGTTTGTGCGGGACTGATCCGGGTTATTACTGGAGTGAATAGAGGTAAGCTATCTCTTCTGCCCAGAGAGATTCTTCGGGTGTTTCAAGTATAAGAGGCATATCATCAAAGCGGGTGTCGTTCATTATAAGACGGAAGACCTCATCGCCAAGCTCACCCTTGTGCAGATTATCATGACGGTCAACCCGCGTACCGAAAGCTTTTTTGGATTCATTGAGGTGCATGCCCTTCAGGTATTTAAATCCAACAATCCTCTCAAACTCGGCAAATACTTTTATAAATCCTGCAGCTGTTGACAGGTCATAACCGGAGGTAAAAGCATGGCATGTGTCAATACATACTCCTATCCGGCTTTTGTCATTAACCCCGTCAATGATATGCTTAAGGTGTTCAAACCTGTAGCCGAGATTTGTGCCCTGTCCTGCCGTGTTTTCTATCACGGCAATGACCCCTGATGTTTTTGAAAGGGCAATATTGACCGATTCCGCGATCAGGTCAAGGCATTGTTCTTCGGTGATCTTCCCGAGATGGCTGCCGGGGTGAAAATTGAGCCTGTCAAGTCCCAGCAGTTCGCACCGCTTCATCTCATCATTGAAGGAATAGCGCGACCGTCCGAGGCCTTCCGTGTCAGGGTTTCCAAGGTTTATGAGATAGCTGTCATGCGGAAGTATCTGGAACGGCTTGTATCCCAGTTTTTCACAATTTTCCCGGAAGGCTGTTATGCCTTTCCTTGTAAGCGGGGGAGCTGCCCACTGACGCTGGTTCTTAGTGAAGAAGGCAAAAGCCTTCGCTCCTATCTCATGTGCATTGAGAGGAGCATTTTCAACTCCGCCTGATGCACTTATGTGCGCGCCTGCATATTTCATCCCGTTCAGATTTTACCGTCTGTCAATCAATGGTTTTTCGTATACATATATCTCTGTGAAACCCATTCCGGCAAGCTCAGGATAATAAGGATATGTCTCCTCCCGCGTATAGAATCCTGGAATAATGACCTTGTAGCTATCCCATTCCTGTATAATCTCAGCCGGACGTTTAATCTTATTTTCAATCTTTCGCTTCGCCTTTTCTGCCTGGGCAAGCTTATAGTAACTGCCTGCATGTAAAATAAAGATCGGTTCAGGGGGCAGGGTTTCTTCAATTATTATTTCAGGTTCTGCAGGCTTTTCAACTACGATCTCCTGAGGTTCTGCAGGCAATTCAGGCACTTCAACCTGAGCCGGTTGTCCGGGCTGGATTTGTACGGTCTGCGAGACAGGTATCAATCCGGTCTCGGTTTCATGCAACACAAGTATGTCGGTAAATCCGTGTTCTTTAAGCAGAGGAATAAACTCCCTTACGTCATTTGTGTCTGCGAAACCGGATACTTGTACCTTATATACACCTTCTTCCTTTCTTATGGTCACCAGCTTCTCCGCAGCGGCAAGCAGCCTGTCTGTCATCGACGATGTCTCCTCTTCACTGCCGAAAGCTCCCAGCTGAATTGTTGTACCCGAGATTATAACCGGAATAGCCTGTGTTTCGACGGTCTCTTTCACCAGCGCCAGGGAATCCTCACGTTCCTTTATAAGCCAGTCGCTACGGACAGCTTTATTTGTAATAACCCATACCTCGGTAATACCCTGCCCGTTTATAATCGGGACATACCTGTTAAGGTCATCGCGGTCATTAAAACCTGTGATTCGCACCTTCCAGAAACCGTCCTCTTCAAAGAGCTCGACATTCTTATCAAGGACTGCTTCGACCTTTTTCTTCATGATCTCGGCATACAGCTTGTTTTTGAAGGCTCCGAACTGAACAGCGTAATAATCTTCTGTGATCGTTACAAGCTCCCGCGTGACCTCATGAACGACAAGGTAAGATGTATCTTTTTTGACCGGCGGGACCAGAGCGGGGGGTACTGTAACACTGTCAGTGTGAACGGCGATCTTCCTTACCGTGAAGTTCAGGTCCTCAACGTAGTCTCCTTCTGTATTTGCCATTATGCTGAAAACCAAAGAATCCGGTGTGGAAATCATTTTTAGTTTTCTCAGCTGGGATGTGTCGACACGGGCATAATAGGAACCCGGAGTGAGGCCGAAGTAGCTGAAATACCCGTCTTCTTCGGTCAGAGCCCTGCCGGAAAGAGTATTGGCGCTGTTATAGAAGTTCACAATAATGCGTCCGAGACCTGATTTCACTCCTTTGTCTTCAAGATCCACCGTACCGGTTGCCTCTCCTTTAACCAGAATCGGTATCTCTATCAATTTCAGCATGTTGGCATCAGTGATAACTGCAACGGATTTTTTGTCAATCCTCCAGGAGACATTGTCAAAACTGCCCTCATCAAATTCAAGGAAGTATTTTACATACGGCTCAAGTCCGAGGATATGTATTATCGTGTCCTTTTCACTTCGTTCCATCCTTCCTCCGTTTGCACGGACATTCAATCCACTCGCTTTAGGTTCTCCGGCATCGCGGATACCATTTGCGTTAAGGTCGAGGAATGCCACAATTGAAATGCCTCCTCTTCCAACATTAGTGCGGTTATCTGCCTTATGATAATCTGTCTGTCCGTCATTGATGAGGCTGCCCCTGGCGTACTGAACAAAAGTCGTTTCTTTGTTGATCTGCCTCGCCGATACCCCTGTCTGGGCGAATGAAAAGTCATACCGCAGCCCCACCTCGGCAATACTGATTTTGTTGTCGAAGTATTGTTCATATGAAATATTCATATACCCTTTTTCAAAAAGGCGCTTTTCCAGGCTGACCTTTCCGGAAATAAATTCATGACCTGTATAGGTGTACTGGACCTGTGGTAAAAGAACAAATCCTGCTGGCAATCGGACGCCCAGTGAAAGGTTGCTGTATACATTTGGACTGAAATATTCTGAAAAGGTTCCGTATGTGGTCAGGTTGGTATTTACTCCAAGAAACGATCCTGAAAACAGCCACTCTGCAGTAGAGTATTTGGAGCCCGGAAAAATAATCTGATAATAAGAAAGCCTTGAATAGGCTGAAAACTTTTTGATCATTACAGGAAGAGAGACTGAGACCTTGCGTTCCTCCAGGTAATTATATGATATGGCCTCCTGGTTCCTGTCGTAATACGTATAATTAAGATCCAGCTGTATGTTTGATGGAAGCCGGTATGTCAGGGTTCCCTTTGCCCTCACTCCATAGGTATACTCTCCTGACAGAATGAGATTATTGGTTATCCTCAGTGATGCATCCATAAAAGGCATAAGCGGACCGGAGGAGACTGAGGAAAGATACTCGGCGCCTCCGCCAATGGTTAGAAACCGTGTTGCGCCATAGCTGACGCTTGCCCTCGAAAAACGGCTCCAGAGCGTGTCTTCCACAACACCCGCACTCACGGTATACTCAAACTCTTTATGAGGCAGAAAATTATAAGGAATGCTTATGTTCTGTTCCCGGGTCCGCTCCTCTCCCCATGGGCCATAGTATCTGAGTTTAACCTGTGTGTTACCGTAAACGATAGGCACTTCGAAGGTGAAAAATCCCGAGGCATCAGCTTTGACATAGTCAACAAGAATGTTGTTTACATAAAGCTCAACTATCCACCCGGGTTCAGCTTTTTCCGAAAGTGTGTAGCTTCCGAAAGACCGCCTGAAGGTAGTTGGTGCACTGGTGAGTTGAATGCCTATCACCGGATTATAAATGGAAGCTGTTGCATGGGTTGCTATCTTTCCGGCCATGATCTGCCTGAGGAATGTACGGTCATTGTCCACGTAACGCCACAGGTAATCCTGCTGTTTCTCGGAAAATGGACTACCCGAATAGTAATTAATTGATGCCATGGCTTCGCCGCCCGCAATCACTGCCCCAAGAGCAAGATTGAAGCGTCCCTCTGAAACCCCGCTATTTCGCTCACTGGCATAAACAGACCAGTCGGCCATGCCAAACCTGAATCCCGGGTAGCTTCTTCCGATTGTTGTGTCAACATGCACTTCTCCCTTAAGACGGGTTATGTTTTTCCTCATCTCTTCCTGACGCATCTCACGTATCCCGGGTAGTTCAAGCTTGGTATCAATAGTTACGGTCAGATCACGGAAGCTGAAATTGCAATTGAACCCGAATATTTTCCCATAATAGGCCGACTTCAGATAAAGATTGGTCTCTGACCTGACCAGATCTCCTTCTTCAAGCTCATAGGTCTTGCCGGAATAGATAATACTGTTATTCTGTTTATCAATGGTGTACGTGGCTTCGGGTTGAATAAAATAGCCGGTGATAAGATCCAGATTTTCCGAAGGAACATTCCTGATTTTGAGGAAATCAAAAAGATCAGTAACAGGCAGATAAATATCGTCACCCTTTATCGCTGCATCAATCTCGCCTATACCGACATACGGTATTTTGATATAGACCGTTAACTCATCGTATGGCGGCTCATCCTGTCCGGCAAGAGGCTGAGAAGGATAGAAGGCAAGCAGAAAAAGCAGAAGCAGGTAATAGTGCCATGGAACAAAAAACATACATCCTGAATGCGCGTTTCCGGAGTATGCTTTTCGTTTTGTCATTTTATTCTTTCTTCAGTTTTCGGGGTTATCATTCCTGCATACAGGTTACACTGAAGGTTCCATTATATTGTCCCGCCGCATTCGATCCGATAGGACCGATGGTGAGCGTGCCTCCAACCAGCAGGGTGGTCTGTTGCGGCCAGGGTAAAGTGGTGACAAATGGCGATGCCGGCTGTGTGCCGCCTAAATTTAGTGTCAACGAACCTCCTCCACTTCGTGTCAGTGTAACCGGAGAGCTGATCATCAGGGAGATCACAGAGCCACGGTTTGCTCTTATATAAAACATTGCCGATGAGTATGTAACGCCAAGGTTCAGCAATACCACATCGCCGGTCGACGTTCTTGTGCCGCCCGGGCTTATTATCACTGTGCCTCCGCCTGCGCCTGGAGAGAATGCTCCAAAGGCAAGGGGGAATGAATTATTTGCAGTCAGCATGACGGGCCGCGGAGGATTGGGCTGTGCAATTACGCCGGTGATAAATCCGCATAAAAAAGTTAAGGTGATGAAAAGAAATTTCCTTTTACTGAAAACGAACATGCTTTCTTCTTTCTTCATTAAAATCCGAGTATCAGTTTTAGCGTGCATCTCTGATTGCCTGTTATATAACTAATAATATATATGCCCTGGTTTACTCCGGGATCAAATTCATAATAACCGGTCTCATAAACTTTTTTGATATAAAGAGGCCGGCCAGCCACATCATGGATGGTTATTATGCCTTTGCCGCCGGAAATAGTATTCACCGTTGCTTTGACTTTACCCGAAGATTCGTATGCGCTGAAAATCCCGCCAGAGGAAGGAGGATCATCAATCCCGGTAGCGTTCTTCAGGAAAGAAAGGCTGAACCTGTTGTTATAATCACCGGCGCTGAGAGTAACCCGGTAGTCCTGGTCCGTCAGCATATTAATAACCGATCCGGTAACTGCGTCATGGAAGTATATATTTACTCCTCCGGGAAGGTTCTCAATATCCCTGATCTTAAATCTTACCTCTCCGTCTCTGTAGATCATCAGCCCCAGCGGAACGGTCAGTGTGGTATCAAACAGCTGTGCGGGAAGAGCGTTTACAGACAGTTTTTTATCGCCTGCAATTATCGAATATAAGTTGGTAACAAGCCCGTCCGTATTCATTAGTTTCAGGGCATCCAGCCTGCCGTCAAAGGAGGGTTGCGCGAAGTCATCAAAGTAAATCACCGAAGGATCCGAAGATGCATTATCATCCGTAAATGCCGCGATGGCTCTTATCAGGAAGCGGGAAGAACTGGTTGCCGATTTCAGGAATGGATGGGTCAGATCGTTGATCCTGACACTGTTGCTCACCCCAAGGGTGCCTGTGACAGGATATATTCCATCAGAAACATGAACAAAGAATCCCTGCATTGAGGGGATAATGTTTGTCCCAACCCCCGGTTCTGAAGGGATTCCATTTACATAGCTGCTGTACGTACCTCCGTATTGATCAGTGGCGCTGGCCTTAAAATAATAAACCGCATCATCAATGTTTGGCCGTGTCCACCCTGCCGGAGCATCCCAGTCAACCGGTGATGGATAAGGATTGCCGACCAGGTTGAATCCCTCTGTGTATATGCTGTCGTGGTTAAACAGCGTAAGCGAGAGGTTGCCGTTATTCACCTCCCCGGTGACATCCACTGTTTTTGCTGCTGTCACATCTCCAAAGTTAACGGCATATCCTTCCAGGGGATTGAGAATGTTTGTGCCAGCGGTATAGCTGACCCACCCTGTGCTCCTGTGGTTCTCATTAAACCTGTAGAACAAAGGAAACGGCGAACCAAGATCCATGTCATCGCCAAATTCAATCACAGTAGCTGCCTGGAACGGCGAGCTGAAATATTTATACCCGAAGCCGGCCGGAAGATAGCGTTGCATGGTGACATTGCCTGTCACATTACCGGCGCCGGACCCATCTATAAGGGCTGTCTGCGTTGTATCCGAGACAAGGGTCAGGTTGCCATCTGACACAAGGTTACCATTCTGAACCAGCACAACGCCACTGACATTCAGCTGGCCCTGAAGCGTAACTCCCGCATTGTTATTTACGGTCAAATTCTTAACTGTGTTGCCGGTGAATATATTGTTCCCCACACTCTGGGCTGCCGGTCCGACAAATGCCACGGTGCCGTCAGAAACATCAATTCCGCTGTTGCTTGTGACCGTGCCGTAAATCATTATAGTACCCGATGACACAGTGAGAGATGATCCGTTTTCGATTGTAATATTTCTTACCACTGCCGTAAGCCCGCTGTTTATGACTGGCTCGTTGGCAATATCAGGTATCTGCACGTTTGTTGCCTGATTAGGCACAGCCCCACATGACCAATTGGACGGATCATTCCAGTTTATGCTTGTTCCCCCTGTCCAAACCATATCGGAAATAATTGTTATGGGGCTAGTTGCCTCAACCCCTGCGCAACCTCCAGCGGCAGCTATAGTGTTTGTCACAGTATAACTTCCGGGAGTACTTGCGGCCAGGTTTACCTGTCCTGTTGCGGTGCTAACAAAGACCAGCCCGGCGGTGGATGAAAATGTACCCGCTACTCCCCCTCCACTGAATGTTGGCATCGGATTGACTGCGGTCTGACAATATGGTGTTCCTGTGTAACTAAATGCTGCAACCGGCTGTGTGGTAACCGTTAAAAGCGCTGCTGAGCTGTTTACGGGTGATGTACCGCAACTGGAAGAGATAACACATCTGTATGAACTACCGTTTTTCGTAATTCCCGGATTTGTAAGTGTAAGTGTTGGTGTCGTAGCACCGCTGTAAATTCCGCCATTAGTTATACCGGAGAAACCGCTGCCGCTATTTTCCTGCCACTGATAAGTCAGATTTAACCCTGATGCTGCAACAGAAAAAGAAGTGTTGTCTCCGTTGCATATTGAAACCGGTTGGGGTTGTGCTATGAAGGTAATACCGCTGTAGATTGTCAGGCTTACGGCCGTTGCAGCGCTTTCACATCCAGTAACTGTTTGTGTAACAGTATAATTATAAGTGCCTGCGGCAGTTTGACCGGTTGAAAACGGATTTGCAGTACTTACCAAGGTGCCCCCGCTATACCAGCGTATATTAACACCGGAAGAAGCTTCCAGGTATGCTATCTGATTTGTGCAATACTCTTTATTTGAAGCGGAAGGAGCCGGTGGGGCCGGAGTAATAATGAAGTCCTTTGTAACGCTTATCGGTCCACAGCCGCCATTGTACGTATATGTTATTGAATACGTTCCTGCCGACGGAGGAGTAAAAATATTTCCGGAAATATATGGATTTCCTGAATAGGTCCCTCCTGATGGATAACCAAATGTGAGTGTTATCGGCACGGAGCAGGTGCCGGCTGATGGAATATTGGATGACACAACTCCAGTAGCATCCAGTGTATAGAAAGTTGACGGGGAAGATTGATTGTTATATTCGGTTCTCATCCACCCGTTTGATCTTACTTTATCAGAAATTCTGATCTCATCAAACCTTCCGCTAAAATAATAGTCTGACAGCCAGGGTTCCTTACCAACAGTTAATGTGTTTGACGCTATTCCGAGAGTACCGGTTTTTTTGAATGGTCTCTCAGGAATACCATTGACAAAGGTTTTTATTGAATCAAGAATATCGGAACTTATTCCTGCCAGATAATACCATTGGCCGGTGTTCAATACCGTTCCTCCGGCTACATCCCTGTTCAGCGAAGGTGTGTTTGCAGAATTCCTGATCTCAAATTCAACTTTATTATTTGTGTAGATACCAAACTTATAGCCTCCGCTCGAATTATTCTGGTTCCCCGCAATCTTCTGGTCGCGATTTGCTGCATTCATATAGACCCACGCTGAAACAGTTATGTTCCCCGCAAAGTTTGTATTTGGGGCATTAATAACTTCGACATATTGATTCGTTCCGTTTAATTCCATAGAATTATAAATCTCCCCCGCAGGATATGTGGGTGAATTATACGGCATTCCTGATTTATTGAATGAAGTGAAATCATTCAGGCTGTTGTTATCAAGATGCCAGACTCCTTTGTAATGGCTATCCCAGACTGATGTAGTTGAGGGATCGATGGTTATCTGGGGATTTCCATAAAGTATTTTGATTACTGTATTTGATGAAGAAGAAAGGGTTGGAATACGAATCCATGCAATAAGATCTCCACTGGTTCCATTATAATACTCCAGCTGATGATCAAGCTTATTGTAATTATTGTCGGTAAAAATAATGTCATATCCGTTCGCATTTAATATCTGACCTGTTGGTGAAGTCTTTAAGAAATTCTGTCCGGTAAGATTAACTAATACTGGAAAACTATAAAGATCTGCCCCTCCTGAGACTTTGGTATAATCAATTGTAATGTTCCTTGAATTACCATAGCTCATTAAGGTCGTAAGACATCCTGTTGCCAGGGCAAAATCAAAAGATGTAGTATTAAGGTTTGAAGCACTGGTCCGGGTGACAACATTGCCAGACTGTGTGCCATGTACCCCCTGGGCCCTCCACGATGTATTATCGCTATCTCTGCCGGTAATTCTTGTATTACTGTTAATTGCATAACTGGTAAATCCATTGCCGGTTAAATCAAGAGTATAGGTGGCGGCAGGAAGGCCGGAACTGAAAAACCTCCAGTAACCTTCAGTAAATATGCTGTTAAGATAAATTACATCATCCGTGTAGGCGGCAAAGCCTGCGGGAGGAGTGGAAATAAATTCAGCAGTTATATTGGTCCCCGCAGATAATGAAGAAAAATTCATAATAGCCGGTCTGTAATAAGCGGCCGTTCCGACAGGAAAAATGTAATTAGTAGACAGGGTAGTATTAATGGCACGCGTTAACCTGCCGATAATGGTTCCGGAAACATAGTTTAAAGAACCGACAACACCATTAGAAATTATCAGTGTATAGGTCCCGGTTGTAATATTGCCCTGCATCATTGTTAGGATACCTGCAACTGTTACACCACCTGATAGTGTTATTCCCGAGGAATTATTAACTGTGAGATTATTCAGGTTTGAAACACTGGAGGGTACTGAAATTCCTGCTGCTGTCCCGCCAAATACAAGACTGGATGAGGATGTTGTCGCCAGATTGGCAGGCGTTCCGGCTATGGTCGGTCCGTTTAATGTAAGCGTGTTAGCCCCAACG
>Ga0209254_10005396_pt1 | contig 11759 bp, 11 predicted proteins | sample FrelakmetDIP11DI_FD_187148 | JGI IMG/M metagenome (GOLD analysis project Ga0209254, IMG submission 187148) | Freshwater lake sediment microbial communities from the University of Notre Dame, USA, for methane emissions studies - DIP11 DI (SPAdes)... | ecosystem: Environmental > Aquatic >... | reverse complement strand
GTTGGATCCTGCAATCTCTCTTACTGGCGGCTACTCCTGCGCCGGTGTGGTGAAATTTTGCAGATCCGAGGGTCCAAAAGACCCAGGCAGCAAACCTGCCACGGTACTTTCCATCGTTACCTGACCGGTCGCATCTACGATCCACACAACTGTATCCAGGCCAAATTCCGCCAGTACTTGCCGGCAAGAACCACATGGAGTGCCTCCATTCTCTGTCGCCACGGCAATGGCTGCAAACGCCATTTCCCCCTCCGAGACAGCCTTGTATACAGCCACGCGCTCCGCACACATACTGGTTGGATAAGCTGCATTCTCTATATTGACTCCCAGGTATATTTTGCCCGACTTGGTCAACAAAGCCGCCCCCACCCGGTACTGGGAATAAGGCGCGTAGGCGCGTTGTCTTACAGATACAGCTTGCTCGATAAGCTCCCGGCGTTGTTTATTTGTGATCATCTTGCTCTCCTTCAGTCCGTGGCAAAGGGATTATTCTCCTGGCCCTAATTTTTCGGATTCGTCTTCCACTCACCTGCTCTACTATTAATTCCATGTCATCCACCAGGAGGCTTTCTCCACTTTCCGGAACTCGCCCAATCCGGTTGTACATGAAACCTCCGATTGTATCTGCTTCATCTTTCAGTAAATTCGTTCCCATCAGCTCATTAAAATCGTCCAAATCGACCCGCCCCAGAAAGATCGTTTCTCCATCCCCCACCTCCTGGTAAGGCGATTCCTCTAATTGATCGTATTCATCGCGGACTTCGCCAATGATCTCCTCAACAATATCTTCCAGAGTCACCAGACCCGCCACCCCGCCGTACTCATCGATCACAATCGCCATGTGAATGCGTCTTGCCTGCATTTCATCCAACAGATCATTGACTTTCTTGGCCTCGGGCACGAAATACGCCGGGCGGGTCACTTCCCGCAAAGACCCCGATTGATCTCCCTTTAGCCACAAGCTAAGCAAATCCTTCGCGTATAACAAACCGACAACATGATCGATTGTCACTTCGTAGACTGGCACCCGCGAGTGACCCGAAGCAAGCAAAGCCTCCACTGCTTGAGGCAAGGGTAGTGAAACATCCAAAGCAGTAATATAAATGCGCGGCACCATGATCTCCCTTGCCAGGGTGTCTCCCAGCTGGAAGATTGAATAGATCATCTCGCGCTCATCTTGTTCCAAAACCCCTTCTTCCTGACCCGCATCCACCAAGCTCTTTAACTCATCCTCCGTAACTGTCCCCTCGCGTACTTCTTCCTCCTGGTGATGGAGCGACAAGAACAATGCTGTGATCGGAGAAAGCAGCACCGTAATCCCCTTGGCAAATAGAGCTAGACGGATCGCCCATTTCTCTGGGGCTCTGTAGACCAGCGCTTCTATAATCTGTTCTGTTCCCAATAAAAGGGAAGCAGCCAAAATGATTATTCCGCTCCACGCCAGCCAGCTCATAGAGGGTGCAAGATATGACGTAAGTAGAAGGATCAACAAGCCTGCGATCAAGAAATGCAGTAAACCTTGCATGATCTGCAGGCTGACTTTCAGATGCCGCTGAGCGTGCAGCAAATCTGACACGCGTTTGACACCTGCTTCTTTCTCATCGCGCCATGTAATCAGCCGGGACAGGTGCGTTTGAAAAAGAGCAGCCTGCGTGCTCGTCACAAGTAAATCTACAATGACGAACAGAGCCAAGGCCAATAAGATCAATGCTTCAGGAAAACTCACGTTTGTTCTTTTTTAGCGATAGGCCGCGCCGGCACGCCCACCACAACCGTATTCGGTGGTACATCATGCGTCACCACCGCCCCCGCCCCGGTTTTTGCCCCTTCTCCCACTTTCACGGGGGCAACCAACATGGTGTCACTGCCAATAAAGGCGCCCTTACCGATCCAGGTCGGATTCTTATGCACGCCATCGTAGTTACAGGTCACGGTACCTGCACCAATGTTGACATCGCCTTCAATCGTGGTGTCACCCAAGTAAGAGAAATGTCCCATCTTCGTGCCCGGCCCCAGGTAAGAATTCTTGACCTCGCCGAAATTCCCCATGTGCACGCCTTTCGCCAGGTGTGCACCCTTTCGCAACCGGGCAAAGGGCCCCACATCCACATCATCCTCCAACCTGGCTCCTTCCAGCATCGATGCCAAAACAGTGCAGTTGTTTCCAATACTGGTATTGCGAATCATGGTATTCGGTCCCAATTCGCAGTTTTCACCTACCCGCGTATTTCCTTGTAGATAGGTATTCGGCCAGATCATCGTATCCTGACCGATTTCTACGCCTGGCTCGATGTAGGTTGTCGCGGGGTCCACGATGCTTACACCCGCCAACATCCAATCCTGGTTGATCCGGCTGCGCAAGATCACCGCCGCCTCCGCCAGGTGGACCCGGGTGTTAATCCCGATTGTCTCATCTTGATCAGCCGCCCGAACAGCCTGGATCGAAAGACCATCCGCCACAGCCAACCTCGCCAGGTCAGTTAGATAATACTCACCCTTCAAGGAGAGTGGGATGCGCGGTAAAGCTTGCCATAACCAATCGACATTAAAACAATACACTCCCGCATTCAGCTCCCTGATCTGCATCTCTTCCGGCGTGGCCTGGGTCTCTTCCACAATCGCCCTCACCCCCCCAGCTTGGTCGCGCACCACCCTGCCAAACCCGCGCGGATCATCCACAACCACAGTTAGCATGGTCATTGGCCCCTGGTGATTAACCTGGGTTTGGATCATCTGTTGGAGGGTTGCTGTTTTCAACGCTGGCATATCGCCATAAGTCACCACCACAAAGTCCGATTGGCCTTTTAAAAGGGCTTCAGCCTGCTGAACAGCATGCCCCGTACCTAATTGCTCCTCCTGCAAGACAAACTCCGCCGCATCACCAATCGCCTCATGGACTTTCTCTGCCCCATGCCCGACAACCACCACCGGTTTTGTTCCTGTGGCCTGGCGTGCCGCCTCGAGACAATACCAAACCAATGGCTTTCCTAAAATCGGGTGAAGCACTTTTGGCAGGCTGGAATTCATCCGCGTCCCCTGACCAGCAGCTAGAACAATAGCTCTTATTTCCATGCGAAATCTCCTGGGTAAAAAAACTCATGCACTGCCACACCAGGCAGTGCATGGTTATGGATCATCACATGATCCAAAATAGAGGGCTCTTCTTCGTGCACGATCAAACTGAACACCTAACTCAGGCTGGGGCATCCGGACTCGAACCAGAATAAACAGATCCAAAGTCTGCTGTGCTACCGTTGCACCATGCCCCAATAATTCCCGCGAACAGAGCGGGGTGTATTGTAACATAAGCATCTCAGGGATGGCAATGGTTTACGAGGAAATCTCTACGTTTACTGTGGCGTTAATCCCATCTTCCGGGCTTCTTCATAGGAAAGGAAGCCATTTTCTTTGTCACCAGTGGATGCGCTATTTTCTACCAGCGAACCCCAAAAAGCGTCCAAATCGGTCGATTTCACACCTTTTTCTGCCTCCTGGCTGAATAACACCTCCACAGCAGCAAGATCCTCGGGTTTCGCCTCCTCTAAAACTTCTTCTAACACCCGGTTCTCCTCAGCCGGGGGGACTCCTGTTTCGGTCACTACTTCTGATACCTTTGCCGCCTCAGCGAGTTTCTGAATCTCCCCCGCTGCAGATGTGATCCGTCTCCCGGGGCTTAGAAGCGACGCCTGGAACGCCTGCCCTCCCACAACCAGGAGTGCCTGCGAAGTTCCAACCGGTGCCACACAAAGGTAATGATCAGCTCCTGAAAAACACAACAGACTGGAGGGAGCACCCTGACTTAGAGAGCTGGATACTTCCAGGCTGTTCTGCAGCGTTGTTAGCAAGCGGGAAACCAGGGCTGGGTCGGTTAATAATGGAATATCTCCTACCTGAGAAACCATTTTGCCCTGGGCATCAATCACTGCCACAGCCTGTGCATTCAGTTGGTCCCTCAAAGTGCCCAAGGTTGTTACCAATCCAGCATTCTCAACTTCCTGCGTTTTGACTGCCACCGGCTTGGTTATTTCGGCTATCAAAGCAGCATCTGTCTTTACTTCTTCTTTTTCCTCACCGGCTGGCGCTCCGTCAACAATCCCCAGGCACCTCTGCGCTGCATCCAGCAATTTCACTGCCCCCACCGGCTTATAAAAGAAAGCATCTGCCCCAATCTGATCGACTTGTTCTTTAACTTGGGGATCCGTCAAGCCAGTAATCATGATGATCTTCAGATCGGGATTATTCTTCCTGATCCGTCTCACCAGGTCCAATCCCGAGATACCCGGCAGCTTGATATCCGTGATGAGCAAATGCACCTGCTTGCGGAAAGCTACCAGCAAGGCTTCCTCGCCGGAGGGCAGCTCGACAATATCCATCCCTGGCCCCAGCATTTGCAATCCATCTGCAATCATGCGGCGCACATCCCGCTGGTCATCAACAATTAATATGCGGAAGCTGCTCATATCTTTTTCATTCTATCACAGGATCCAACCTGCCCTGCGTTTCTTACGAGTGCAGCACCTTGTTCCCAGCTTACTCTATTCGCCAGCAGGCAATCCAGTGATTGGGGCTGGGTTCCCTGAAAGGCGGTTCCTCAAGTTTACAATGCTCCATGGCCACCGGGCAGCGGGGATGGAAGCGGCAGCCTCCGGGTGGGTTCAACGGACTCGGCACATCTCCCTGCAGAATAATGCGCTCGCGTTTAATGGTGGGGTCGGGGATCGGGATCGCTGACATCAGAGCCTGGGTATATGGATGCAGTGGATTACGGAAGAAATCCGCACGGTGCGCCATCTCAACCATTTTTCCCAAATACATCACCGCCACCCGATCTGAAATATGCTCAACAACGCTCAGGTTATGGGCAATGAACAAGTAGGTCAGGCCAAACTCTTTCTGCAAATCCTTTAAAATATTCAGAACCTGAGACTGGATCGATACATCCAAAGCCGAAACCGGCTCATCTGCCACGATAAACTTCGGTCGCAGCGCCAAAGCCCGGGCAATTCCTATCCGCTGCCGCTGCCCGCCCGAAAATTCATGCGGATAGCGCCGCGCATGATAATCCTCCATCCCAACCTTGCGCAACATTTCAATCGTGGTTTCATAACGCTCGCGCCCTGTACCAATGTTATGAATCTTCAATCCTTCAGAAATGGAATCGCCAATGGGTACGCGCGGGTCTAGCGACGCATAGGGATCCTGAAAGATGATCTGCATATTGCGCCGCATCGCCTTTAGTTCTTTGCCCTTTAGCTTAAAGACATCCTGCCCGTCCAAAATGACCGAGCCTGCCGTCGGCTCCACCAGCCGCAGTAAGGTGCGTCCTACGGTGGTTTTTCCACACCCTGATTCACCCACCAGGCCCAAGGTTTCGCCCTCCCGCACAGCGAAGCTCACATCATCCACCGCCTGCACCCAGGCAACAGTCTTCTGCAGCACGCCTCCCCGTACTGGAAAATACTTCACCAGATTCTTTACCTGGATCAAAGCCGCTTTACCATTGCCCGCCTCTTTTATTTCTTTTACAGAAGTTAACGATTCTTTCATGAATGCCTCTTATATCGGCTTCTCAGCCTAATGATCTCATGCCCTCCATACCGCACGGTGGTCTTCATGATCCTGGTACATCCAGCATCGCACGGTATGTTTAGGGGCATTCGGCAGCAGCTCCGGTTCCAACTCTGTACAGATTTTTAGCTGGTACTCCATCCTGGCACGGCAGCGCGGTGCAAATCGGCAGCCGGGAGGCAGATTGATCAAGTTCGGCACACTGCCCGGAATCACATCGAGCAATTCCTTGACCTGTCCCAACACCGGAATGGAAGCCATTAAACCCTGCGTATAGGGGTGCAGCGGCTTGGCAAACAACGTTTTTACATCCGTTTGTTCAACGATCCGTCCTGCATACATCACAGCCACACGGTCCGCCATCTCGGCGATTACCCCCAGGTCGTGTGTGATCAGAATAACCGCTGTATCCATCCGGTTGCGCAAGTCGCGCATCAAATCGAGAATCTGCGCCTGGATAGTCACATCCAGAGCTGTGGTCGGTTCATCCGCAATCAAAAGCTGAGGTTTCAGGGCCAGCGCCATAGCGATCATCACGCGCTGTGCCTGCCCGCCGGACATTTCATGCGGATATGCATGCGCTTTCTTTTCCGGGTCTGGGATCCCCACCAGGCGCAGTAAATCCACGGCGCGCTCCCAGGATTGTTGTTTGTTCATCCCCTGGTGGATGCTCAGCACTTCAGCCACTTGATCCCCAACTTTAAAAACCGGGTTAAGACTCGACTGCGGCTGCTGGAAGATCATCGACATCCGGTTCCCGCGCATTTGAACCATATCTGCCTCTGAAATCTTGAGCAAATCCTTGCCTTCGAAATAAATTTCCCCCTCCAAAACTTTGCCCGGCGGGCTGATCAAGCGCATGATTGAAAGTGAAGTCACGCTCTTTCCACAGCCGCTTTCCCCCACCAACCCCAGCACTTCCCCACGGCCAACGGTAAAATCAACTCCGTCTACCGCTTTCACCACCCCGTCTTCGGTGAAGAAATACGTCTTCAGATTTCTTAGCTCAATCAAGATTTCCCGGTTGCGATCAATCATACCTGTTTCCTTCAGTCAGTGGAGACCATCCCATAGATTTATCCATCCATTTTATCAAAGATTGCTGTTAATACTCATATTTTTCGCAACCTGGGGTTGAAGATACTATCCAGGGCAAAGCCAAACATCGCAAAAGACAACCCGGTAAGAACAATCAATCCCACCGGCTCCAAAACCCAGTATAAATTCCCTTGAAATGCGCCTTTTTGGACCGCATCGTAAATCACTTTTCCCCAAGTTGGCATGTTCGGCTCGCTGACATTCAAGAACGCCAGGGTAGCCTCAAAACACACATAGGTTGGGATCAAAATGATCATCTGGGGTATTACCAAAGGCAGAATGCGCGGAATCATATACCGGAAGATGATCCTCCAGTTGCTGCTGCCGTAAGCCTTGGCGGCTTCAATATAAGGGGCATCTTTCATCTCAAGAAAGGCTGCCCGGTAATTCTTAATGGCACTGCTGAACACGTTGAGAATCACGACCACTGTCAAAACCACCCAAATACTTTGGGAGTAGAGGTAAAAAACCATAATCGCCACAGGCAGCACGGGGATGATCATGTTGATATCTGCCATCCGCTGGATGACTTGATCAACCCGGCCCCCAAACCAAACACCCGCGGCTGCCAGCGTCATCGACGTCAGGGTGGTGGCAATCGCTCCCAGGAACCCGAAAGCCAGGGCAATCGGCGCTCCCCATAGCAAAGCCACCATCAGGTCTCTGCGCATGTGGTCTGTGCCTGCCAAGCCGTAAACCCCACCATACAGGATCATCTCAGCATCCAGATCGGATTCATCCTCAAAAACCAGGCCATCGATCTGCAGGAGATACCGGCCGGCTACTGGGGTGGGCTGCTCAAAATTAGGATTAGCAAACAGCACCTCAACCGCCGGATGCCCTCCTTGCCCTCCCATCAAGAACTTCTGTTGGTTTTTCTCCGGGTCTAGCAATTCTTTTGGGGCATCCTGGGACAGCACAAACGTTTGGAGCGGTTTCAACGAAAAACTCCCCAAATCGAATTTTCTACCATCCGGTGTTTTCCACGTCAGCGTGACAAAAGGTCGTTTCGCAGTGAACTGGCTGTTAAAGTCAATTGCCAGGTCCTTGGGAAAATCACCATAGGGATATTTGAAGCTGTAGAGCAGGGTGATTTTCTTTACCCCTCCCTCCGCCGATATCACTTTCTTGATCGCCGTACCAGCCTGGCTGCTCAGGACGATATTCGGAGGTAGATCCTTGCTTCGGAAGAAGTTGATCCAGGTAGGACGCGCATTCTCCGGCAGCCCACGGCTTTGCGGTCTATTCGCTTGCCACAAATGAACCGCCTCTGGATAGGGGATTGCAAAAACCGTGTAAATCGATACCCCGATCATCAGGAAAATGATCATCACCCCCACCACAGCCAACGGGTAACGGGCAATCTCGCGGAGGAAATCATGCAAAGCATGGGATTTTCTTTTCCGTACTTTTGGTTTGGGGCTTTTGGCCTCTTTGCGCGTTGACTGCCTGCTTTGCGGGCGCTCTGGCTTACGAACCGAGAATGCCGGGCGCTTGCCCAGGTTCTTGAGATCATCCCGGAGCTTAGAAAACCCACGGCGTCTCCTGACCGGCAGCACGGTTTGTCCCTCTCCAGTGATCCTGATCCGAGGGTCTAAAAATGCATATACTATATCCAAAAAGAAAATCGAAAAAGCCAGCAAAAATGCAAAAATGACGATCAGGGCGAGCACTACCCCTCTTTCATAAAGAGGTACAGCCGTAATAAATAATTTTCCGATGCCCGGCCAATTAAATACTTTTTCCAAGACGATGATGCCCTGCCAAAAACCGACCAGCAAAAAAGTAAAATTCGTCACTAAAAATGGCAGGACGGGTCTGAGGATATATTGCCTATCGATGGTCTTCCTCGGTAAACCCATCGCCACGGCCATTTCCACGTAATCTTCACCTTGATGGATTAAAAAGTAGGTCCGCCAGGTATACACGCCCTGGAAGAAGGTGCTCAGGATAATTGCCAGGAATGGCAATAGCATGTGTTTAGCCACAATCGGGACATACCCGAGCTTCGTGGCCGGTGGAAAATTATCATACATTCCCCCATATGGCAGAAGATGCAGTTGAGAGGCAAAAATGACGATCAAGAGAACCGCATAGATCCAGTTCGGGACCGATGACAAGGGAGAAAGCGTGAGAAAAAACCGGTCCCAAAAGCCGCCATAGTGTTTTGACAAGGAAAGCGCCACGGCAACACTCGCCAGGAACACAAACGCGTTTGCCACCCCCGCCAGGAGCAGCGTATTCGGCAGCGCCTCCAAGACGATTTCCCGGATATCGGTTGAGTCCCCCTTTTGGGTCTCGATCGCATTGGATTTTCCCCAATTGAAGGTGATCCCCTGGTAAAACCAGCGAAAACTACGCAGCAAGAAGGGTTGATGCAGCCCGAGGGATTCCTCCATCTCCCACTGCATTTTTTCGTACAGCTGGGTCTGTTCATCGGGCGACAGCATGGATGTATCAGTCGACATGAAATAACCCCCCAGGGCATCATCGATATTGGCCCGGAAAATTTGGTCAATATAGCCCCCATAATTGATGACTACCACAGCCAGGTAAATCCCAATGCTGACCGTAATAACCAGCAGCCCGGCCTTCACCAGGCCATATTTCACCAACCTGGCAATTGTGCTGGTGGAAGGCATTCCACCCGGGTCCCTCGGTGAAGGCTGGTTAAGATTCTGAGTCATAAAAAACCGTTTACAAAGTGCCCGGTGCCCACAGTACGCTGTGTCCACAGCCCTTTGCACCCACAGGTGACTGTGTAAAAGGGCCTAAATTATGCCGCTAATTACAGAATGCCGGTCAACGATCCCTGCGCTTACGAATATACATGAGGGATCCGATCAACCCAAGGATCAAGCCCGACAATGAGGCAGCATAGGAGAGAAAGTTCAAGGTAAAGGTCGAAGGGACGATGTGCATGACCATCAGGAAGGGCGCTACCGCTCCAAAAAGGACCAACAAAAAGCCTATCCCAATAAGGATCCCGGGAGGCAGGGATCTCATTGTTCTTCCCCCGGCTTATACAGCCAGCAAGCCGCCAGGTGATTGGTTTCAACTTCAAAATCGGGCGGTACCTGCACATTGCACAACCTATCCATAAATTGAGCGCAGCGCGGATGGAAGCGGCAGCCTGCCGGCGGATGTACCAGGCTCGGCGGCTCGCCCGGCGGGACATCCCGGTACACCGCCGCGTTGCGTGCATCCGGGTCAGAAGAGGCCGCCAGCAAGGCGTGCGTATAGGGGTGGCGCGAATTACGCAGCAAATTATAGACCGGCGCTTTCTCAACCAGGTTCCCTGCATACATCACAAAGATGCGCTCAGAGAAATACCGCACCGTAGAAAGATCATGTGTGATGTAAATAAAAGCCAGGTTGTGGGTGGTCTGCAAGCCGCGCAGCAAACGCAGGATTTCCACCCGCACCGAGGCATCCAGCATCGAGACCGGCTCATCCGCTACGATCATCTTCGGCTCCAGGATCATCGCCCTGGCAATGACCACACGCTGCTGTTGCCCACCGGAGAGCATATGCGGGAATTTATACAGGTAGTCATCCACCGGAAACATCTTGATCTCTTCGAGGGTCTTGTGGATGCGTTCATTGATCTCGTTTCGATCCTTGATGCCATTGATGACTAAGGGCTCCGTTAAGATGCGCTCGACCGTCATGAACGGCGGCAGCGCACCATAGGGATCCTGCTGGATATATCCCACTTGAGAACGATACCAGTGCAGCTCTTTTGGATTGAAGGAGCTAATCTGTTGGCCATCGAAGAAAACCTGACCACCCGTGGGTTGGTAAAGACCCAGGATCGTCTTCATCAGGCTGGATTTCCCGCAGCCGCTCTCTCCGACCACAGCAATCGCTTCCCCCTGGTGCAGGTCAAAGGTTACCCCGTCCACTGCTTTGACATAGCCAGCATGCCCAACCCCAAAGCGCTTGAGCTCGAACCACACTTGCAGGTCTTTTACAGACAGTAAAACATCTGATTTTCCGCTGACCGCTTGCGCTGGGGCTTTCTCTTGTTTTTCTTGGGTGAGCACCATTAACCACTCCTTCTAGACGTACTTCCAGCAAGCAACCTTGCGTTCTTCCACTTTTACCAGCGGTGGATCCTGATCGCATTTTTCAAAGCGCGAGGGGCAGCGATCCGCAAAGCGGCAGCCCGGCTGAAGGTTATACAGGCTGGGCGGTTGGCCGGTAATAAATTCCGGCTCCTTATCGCCTCTCAGGCGCGGCACAGAGGCCATCAGCATCTGCGAATAGGGATGCAGGGGTTTCGTGAAGAAATTCATCGCATCGCTGTCTTCGACGATCAAACCCGCGTACATCACCACCACCCGGTTGGCCAGCTCAGAGGAGGTGGCAATGTCATGCGTGATCAAGATATAACTGACCTCAAGCTCTTTTTTAATGCGCTTGAGCACGTTCATAATGTTCGCCTGGGTGAGCACATCCAGCGCCGAGGTGGGCTCATCCAGGATGATCAGGCGCGGCAAGGTCACCAGCGCCATGGCAATGGCGGCGCGCTGTCGCATCCCGCCCGACAGCTCAAAAGCATAGCGCCCCAGAAAATCGACCGGCACCCCTACGTTTTGGAACATCTTTGCCGCCTGGGCCAGGGCTTCGTCTTTCTTCATGTTGCTGTGCACAATCATCGGCTCAGCCACCTGGTTGCCAACTTTCAGCACCGGGTTGAGCGAGTTCATGGCTGCCTGGGGCACCATCGACATGCGCACCCAGCGCACCTGGTGGCGGAACTCTTCATCCGTCAAAGCCATCACATCCTGGCCTTCCAGGAATACCTTACCCGAATAAGTCTCCACATTGCGCGGCAGCAGACGCAGGATAGCCTTCGCCAGCGAGCTCTTGCCGCAGCCCGACTCTCCCAACACCACTACCGCTTCTTGATATCCAAGGTCGAAGGTCACGCCATCCACGGCGCGCACAGCGCCTTTGCCAGTGCGGAAGTGCAGCTTTAAGTCTTCCAGATGCAGTAAGGTTTTATCAGCCATAGCGTTCACATACCTCGCAAACGGGGGTTGAAGACCCGGTCCAGTGCGAAGCCCACCAGGGCAAAGGCCAGGCCG
>Ga0209254_10005395_pt1 | contig 11760 bp, 9 predicted proteins | sample FrelakmetDIP11DI_FD_187148 | JGI IMG/M metagenome (GOLD analysis project Ga0209254, IMG submission 187148) | Freshwater lake sediment microbial communities from the University of Notre Dame, USA, for methane emissions studies - DIP11 DI (SPAdes)... | ecosystem: Environmental > Aquatic >... | reverse complement strand
TGAAACCGGTCATGACCGAGTGCGGCACAAAGCGGATCAGCGAGCCCAGCTTGAGCAGGCCGGCCGCCAGCATGAACAAGCCGGTCAGAAAGGCCAGGGTGAAGAGGGCCGTGTTGGGGTAGCCGCCCTGGGCCACCTCCGGCACGCTGGCGATGACAAGCGCCATGGCGCTCGTGCCCTGAACCGACATGAAGACGGAGCTTGTGAAAAAGGCCCCGGTCAACACCCCCACCATGTAGCCGTGCAGCCCGTAGATGGGATTGACCATGGCCAGCAGCCCATTGGCCATGCCCGAGGGGATGCTCTGAATCCCCAGGACCAAGCCGGCGCTGAGGTCCGGAATCAAGGTTCTGCGGTTGAAGAGATGCCGGTCCATGTTGTACGACCTCGGGATGGAGCGATCAGAGCGGCAAAATAATAGCAGGTTTGCAGTGGATGATAAAGACTCTGCCGAATGGCAGGCTAGAACTGGAACGGCTGGGCGATCATCATCTGGACCCCGACCCCTTCCGTGGAATAGGCGGCGTCGATGCGGGCCACGATCCCCTTGGCCCAGACCCGCACCCCCAGGCCGGCGCACCACTGCATGTCCGAGTGCAGATCCTCCGCGTTCCACTCCGGGGCCACCCGCCCGATCTCGACAAAGGGCGCAAACTGGAGCCACTGGATGCCGACATGCTGCTGGACCCAGGTCCAGCGGTCGAAGGGGTTCCAGTCGGGGATCATCCGCAGCTCGGCCGCGTAATAGACCGCGGCCTTGTCGTTGAAGCGCTGGGTGGGGAAGCCGCGCATGCGCCAGAGGCCGCCCAGGGTCGATCCGGTGTAGGCCGGGGGGTTGTTGGCGATGGAGCCGTCGGGCTTTTCATCCCAGGTCGGTGAATAGGACGTCCAGGTGCTGAGAGCGAGCACCCCCTGCCGGAGCCAACCGCCCGATGCGAACGGGATGTAGCCGTCCAGCTCGCCGTCCAGATTGGTCCAGGAGGTGGAGCTGTTGAACCAGCCGAAATCGCGCGAGGAGCGGCCGCGCAGGCCGAAGCCGCGCGAGGGGTTGGCGTAGAAATCGCGGTTGTCCCAGAAGAACGAGAGATCCAGCCCGTTGGTCTTGAGATCGGTCTCGAAGTCGTCCGCATCGATCTGCAACGAGCGGTAGAAAGGCCGCAGCTCCAGGTAGCTCCTCCCGCTCTCGAGCGGGTTCAGGGAGTCTCCGCCGGCCGCACCCGACACCAGGAGCCCGTCTTTGATGTGGAAAGCGCCGATGATCCGGTCGCGGCCATGGCCGATCGGCAGGAGGTATTTGAACCGCAGCCGGAAGAAATTGTCCCAGCCGTCGCCTTGGATGAAATCATCCGGGTCCGAGTCGTTGCTGCCGGCGCGCTCGTTCGGAAACTTGGGGTTTCCGTCGATGAACGCCTCGGCGTCCTTGAAAAAGCCCACCGAAACGATCGGATCCATAAACAGGCGGTCGACATAGGGCATTTGAAGGTCCCGGCCCGCGAGAAACCCCATGGCCGAGCCCTTGGTGCCGGCGATGGCGGTCGCCAGGAGCGTGGCCTGCTTCTGCGGCTGCCCGACCACCCCGTAAACATACCCGGCCGCAAAGCCGAAATTCTCGTTGTAAAAGGCATAGGGCAGGCTCAGGGTGCTTTCGGTGACCTGGCCGTCGGGGCCGATCCGGATGCCCTGGCCGAAGGCCGGGGAAGCCGCCGCGAAAAGAACCGCCAGAAGCAGCAGCATAGAAGGGAGAGTTGGTTTCATGCCGGCTTGTCGTCTCATCAACCAATGTCCATCGATCGGGCGGGCCTGCGTTCCTAAATAGCTCATTGTGAATCGCCGATCCCGGCCGCCTGCTTCGCCCGTTCGACCGCCTGAACGCAGGGATTGGAGCCGACGGTGCCCGTGTCCACGAACGCGGTGAGCAGGAAGAGCGGGTTGACGAGGCCGGCGAGAAGCCCCGTGCGCACCAGCCGGCGCCGGCTGGGAAGCCGTGCCGCGGAAACCTCGGGCTGCGCGAGCGTGCCGCGGATCCTCACCGGGTTCGCCAGGCTGACGAGGCTCGCCCGCTTGGGCCGCGGCGCGATGAGCAGGTCGAGGGCCTCGGTTTCCAGGTTCACTAGGCCGCTGCCGGCCACGGTGATCCGCCGGGTATCGAGCAGAAAATCCTCGACCTGCGCCAGCCCCTGGCTCAACGTGACGTGGGCGACGGCGCAGTTCATTTCGGTCACGTTCTCCCGCTGCCAGCGGGGCGAGAGCATGGTCGGCAGCAGGTCCGCCGCCCACAGATCCACCCGGCGGTCCGAAATCCGGCCGGGTCCGCCGATGAGGGTGAGGCGTCCCTGCGCCCCCTGGAGAACGCCGCGCACCGTCTCCCCGGCGCCGGCGAGCTCGACATGGAGCGCGATCCGCCCCTCGATCAGGTCCCTCTCCCGCCCGGGCGGCTGCAGCAGGCGGTAGTCCAGCTCCTCGGCCTGGAGCCGTATCCCGATCGATGGCGGGTCGGCGGCGGCGTCGATCGTCACCTCCCCCTGCATCCGCCCGCCCATGACCCCGGAGACCCAATGCACGGAATGGTAGCGGCCGTTTTGGATTTTGACGTCTGCGGCCAGATCACCGAGGGTTTCCGACCCGGCCGCGATGCGGCCGGCATGCAGGTCGAGGTCGATATCCGCCGCCCGGAAGATCTCCGCCGGTATCGGATGGTCGGGGATCACGCGCGCGGACGTGGGGGCGGGACCCGCATCGACCTTTTGGCTGGCGAGGATCAGGTCGCTCGTGTGCAGCTCTCCGACCCGGATGCGGCCGGCGATCAGGGGGCGCGCCGGGCCGGGGGTGACGGTGACGACCGCCTTCAGATCGCTGCGGCCGACGCGCAGCTCCTCCTCGTAGGTGAATCGTTTGCCGCGGGCCGAGACCTTGCCCCTGGCATGAAATTCACCCTGAAGCGGCAGGACGATGTCCATCAACGGGTCGAGCCCCTCGATCTCCCGGCCGGTCAGCTCATGGGTGAGATCGAACTCCTGCCGGCTGAAGGGGCGCGCGACGGCGCCCTCGGCCTTCAATTGCACCTCCCCGGCCCGCAGGGCGAGCCGCACCGGGAGCGGGGCGGCCGGGTCGTAGAGCTCGGCGATGGACCCCGTGGCGATGGTGGCATCGAACGGCACCTGGTTCAGGCTGCCCGCGAGCACGGCGGTGACCCCCCTTCCCCTGCCCGCGGAGGCCTCGAGCGCGGTCAGGTCGAGGTCCACCTTGCGGCGCAGGATGGTGCCGGCGCCCTTCAATCCGGCGGGTTCGGCCCGCACGGAGAGCTCCGCCTGCTCCAGCAGCGCCCGCGGGGTTCTCCCCGAGCTGCGGCCGTCGATGTGGAGGGACTTCACGGTCCCGGCGAGCACCAGCGGCAGTTTGAGCTGACGGAGGATGCGGCCGGCGTCGACGGCCCCGATCGCGGCCTTCACGGAAAGGTGGGGCACATCGCGGCGCCGCGCGAACCCCACCTGCCCCTGGAGCCGGGCCCCGGCCACCCGGCCGCGAATCGATGCCGCCAGGGCGCCCTCCTCTAAATTCACATCGGAGCTGATCTTTTCGATCGGCACCGGGCTGCCGGCGACTTCGGCCACATCCAGCCGGACCCGGGCGTCGAGGGCCTCCAGCCAGTCGGGCCGCAGGGGGCGGTCCAGCGCAGGAGTTCGGCCCGCCTGAGGCGGCGGCTGCAGTTCCTCCGGCACCAGGCGCTCCACGCTGAGATTCCCGGTGAGAAGGGGCCGGGGCCGCTTTTCCTCCCACTGCAGGGATCCGGACAGCCGGCTGCCCCCGAGCCGCGCGGAAAGATCCCGCAGTTCGTACCGGCCGGACGCGTGGGCCAGCGCCCCGCGCAGATCGTAGGCGGCGATGGAGGGGAGCGACGCCCCCAGCAGCACGCCCAGCCGTTCCAGGCGGCTGCCCGATACTCGGACGGCGGCTTCGAGCCGGCGGCCGTCCGGGCGGGCGGCGACCGTTCCGGCTGCGGTCAGCGCGGCTCCGGCCGCCGAGGCCTCGAGCTCGAACGGCCGGGCGCTCCCGGCGGGCACGCCGCCGGCCCCGGGACCGGCCTGAAGCGAAAGGGAAAGCGGGACGCGGTCGAGCTCGGCCGCCAGGGAGGCCGAGACGGAGCCGTCCGGGCGTAAAAAACCCCGGCCCTGCGCGAGCCGGACCTTTCGCCACGGTCCGAGATCCTGAATCTCGCCTTCCAGATCGGCGAACTGCCAGCCGCCGCGCTCGATGACGGCCTGCGAGGAGGCCCGAAAGCGGCCCGCCGCAAACGTTTCGCCCCCGAGCCGCCGGGCCAGGGCGCCGAGGTCCTCCCCCTGCAGAACCGCGTAGAGGTCCACGCGGGAACCGGCCGCGGTCGCCGCTCCCCTCAAATCCAGCTCGGCGCCTGCCACCCGAACCCGGCTCTCGAGGGGCCACGCGGCCTCTTCAAAGAAGGCTAGCGGGGGCCGCTCGGAAGTCAGGGTGACGGACAGCGGACCATCGCCGAGGCTGCCCTGCAGCGCGATCTGCAGAGGCGTATCGCGCCCGCCGGAGGCGGTTCCATCCGTGACGGCGAGAATACGCCCCCCGTCCGACCCTTCAATATTAACGCCAAGCTCCGTGGCATGGTAAACCCCGTCGGCCGCCGCCAGAAACCCGGTGATCTCGAAAGCGCCGATCCCGCCCAAATCGACATCGAAGAGGTTTTCGATCGTTTCCGCACCCTCCCCGCGCACGGCGATGCGTAGGTCGAGACGGTCCCAGTCGAACACCCCGGCCACCCGCCCGGAGGCGATCAGCGCGAGATCCGGGCATTGCACCTCCAGGCGCGCGGACCAGGGCAGGTGCGGCCCCGAGGCCTCCGCCGGGGCATCGGCGGCCAGGAAGATGCGGACGGGGACGCCCTTGGCCGATCCCTCGGCCTCGACCCTCTCCGGCTCTCCGGGGAGGTTCCACAGCCGGGCTGCATGGATTTCGTAGCGGGTGACCGCACCCGTCACCGGCCGATAGGCAAGGGCGGCATCCCGGATCAGGATGCGCTCGATGGCGGGCAACGTTCCGCCCCCGGACCCCGGCGTCCCGGAATCGCCGAAGGGATAGGCGCCGGCGCCGTCGGAGGCGGCTTCGAGAAAGATCTTCACCCCCGAGAAGCGCACCTCCAGGACCTGCAGATCCCCCCGCAGCAGCGGGAGCAGGGCCACCTGGACGGCGACCTCTTCGGCCGTGGCGAAGTCGGCATCGCGGTGACCTTCCGGGTTGGGGATTTTTATGTCGCCGATGACGAGGCGCGGTGTGAGCGAGCGCTCGAGGCGGATCGGGCCGCCCAGTTTAACCGGCCGGCCGAAGGCCGCTGCAGCGCGGGCCTCAAGCTGGCCGCGGAACATGGCGGGGTCCACGGACATCAACGCCGCCCCCACCCCGGCCAGAAGAAGGAGCGCGCCGAGCAGGAGCCAGGCACCGAGCTTTAGAGGAGCCATGATTGCGCCGCCTCTCTCTCCCGGGCCTCTCGATTACGGCGGGGAGGCCCGGGGGGAGAGAGGGTGGATCGATAAGGTTGAGATGGAGCGAATCAGCCGACGGCCGCGGTTGCCTGCGGTGCATCCTGAATGGTTCGGAACAGGAGCAGGAGCCCGAAGATCAGGGCGAAAATCTCCCCTCCCAGGGTCAGGATCACGGACAGCAGGTTCATCATGTCCACCGCCGAGACCCAGGTGGCGACCGCGGCCCCCGTGGTCTGCACGGTCGGCAAGCCCGCCTGCGGGGCCGACAGGAAATAGAACAGCAGGGTGCCCACCTCCAGAAGCAGCACCAGCATCGAGAAGAGGATGGCGACGCTTGCCGCCACCACCCCGGTCCAGACGGTCTTGCGCAGGGAGGCGTCGGAGGGCCGTGATGCGGGATCCTGGAGGCGTGCGGCGATGCGGGTGTAGCGATGGAACCACAAGGTCAGGAAGACCAGGAGCAGGAGGCCGGCCGTTGAAAAGAACTGGACGAGAGGCAGCCCGGAGCGGGCGCTGCCGGACGGCCGGCCGGTGAAGACCAGCGTGTAGACCATGATGACCAGGGGGAGCGCCCCCATCACTATCAGCGCCCAGAAACCGCTCCGGCCCCATCGCGAAAAGGCCTTGGCGAGAGTTTCGGTCCTGGACGGCTTCAGCGTTTCAGTCAGTTCTTCCAGCATCTTACGGTCCCTCCTTCTCCTGGTCGGGCGGCAGGGCAAATCCCTGGCCTTGATGCAGAGACCCGGGTGGCCGTCTAGCCCTCAAGCACCTGGCGCAGCCTCTTCTCGCTGTCGATGCTGAGATTCGTCTTCAGGACTTTGCCCTTGAAGTCTTTCAGCCGCTCCAGCACCTTGTCCGCCGTCGCCTGGCGAAACAGCACGAACAGGGCCGATGCACCGGGGGTGAAGTCTTTGGCGAACTCCTTCATGAATTTGTCGTCGATCCCGATGTCGGAGAGTTTGCCGCTCAGGGCGCCGGCGCCGGCGCCGACCGCTGCGCCCAACAGCGGGTTGAGGAAGAGAACGCCGATCAGCATGCCCCAGAAGCTGCCGCTCACGGCACCTGCCAGGGTCAGGTTGGCCGCCTGATGGAGCTTGACCTTGCCCTTTTCATCCTTGGTGACGACCACCACGTCTTTCATGTCGATCAGGTACTCTTTCTGCATCTTGGCCAACTCCGCACGCACGGCGAATGCGGTGTGCTCATCGTGAAATTCGACTGCGACCAGTTGGGACATAGTAACCTCCTTCGGGTGGATAGGGTGGATGGTAAAGGCCTGCTGCGCAGGTTGCGTACACTAAGTTCCTTTCTGAAGCAAGTCAAGAAGGCTGACCGAGAAGAAAACATCCCTTCCGGAAGCCTCGGCATCAGTACGGGTTCGGCTTCGTCCCCGCAGGCTATGCGCCGGGCTTTTCGACCCAGGCCAGCACCCGCGCTTCGAGATAGTCGTAGAACGGGTTGTACCGCAGGCGCAGCAGCCAATCGAGGGGCAGGGTGAGCAGACCCCTCTCCCCCTGGATGGCCATCTCGCCCAAGAAAAGGACATTCTCGCTTTCCGGGGGCCGCCTGCCGTAGAGGGGGTCGTCGGGAGGAAAAGGCAGGGCCACGTGGGAGAGCGAGATCACGCCGGCCGGCCAGGAGAGCCCCAGGGGCTCCGTTTCCGAGAATTCTGAGGAGAAGGGCGCCTGCCGTCGGGCGACGACCACCGGGCTCTCCGGGCCTTCGTTGGTGACGAGGGTCACGGCGAAGGGCAGGCTGCCGTCGCCGACCAGACGGATGGTAAGCGCGCGCGGGTCCGTAAACAGCAGGATGGACTGGGCCTCGCAGCGGTTGATATCGAACAGCACCAGCTCATGGCGATGCGGGTCGAGGCGTCCGAGCAGCCGATCCACCACGGCATCCGTCGCGACGGTTGCGTCCGCATTCGATTTGATCACCAGAGTCGGCGGCAGGACGCGGTCGGGGTGGGAGCGCGCCCGGGCCTCGACGCGGCCGGCCAGCGACCGGGTCAGGCGGTGAACCTGCTCCCCGGCATTGGTGGTGAATGAGTTGTACTTGAAGGGGTCGAATTCCCGCTCGACCAGGAGCCAGGCCAGGCCCCCCAGGCCCGGCACCGCAGAAAGCCGGCGCTTCCAGACCGCCAGCGCCGCCGCCGGGTGAAGGCCGATGGCCGGCGAGATCAAGACCAGCCCGGCCGGAACCGGCGCGGCCTTGCCCTCCAGGGCGTCGAGGGCGAAGTCCAGGGCCAGGGGGGCGCCGGTCGAATAGCCGATGAAGTGGATCGGGAGGGACCCCACCTTGGCGGCAAGATGCGCCGCACCCAGGCGCACGGCGGCGGCCATGTCCTCCCATCGGACGTCGAGAAGCCCCGAGGGGGCCGTACCGTGGCCGGGCAGGCGCAGGCCGATCACCCAGTAGCCCCGCTGATTCAGGCGCCGGCCGAGCACCCGCAGACTGTAGGGCGAATCCGACATTCCGTGCAGGAGGAGCACCCCGCCGGCCGGAGCCGCGGCCGGCAGCTCGAAGCTGCGGTTCCAGTTGGCATCCTGCTTTTCGGGGTCGGCGGCGCTGCCCCGGCTGTAGCGCACGAGCGCATACGCCGGCCCGGTGGGGGTGGCCGCAACGACTTTTTCATCCAGCTCGGCGAACAGCCGATCTTCGAGGCGGCGGTAGTCCTCGAAGGTGCGGACCTCGGCGGCCTTGGCGGCGGTGAATTCCGCGGTCAGCGCTTCGGTGTGCCAAGGCTGCAGCGGCTGGTCGCTGCAGCCCATAAGGAAGAGCAAGATGAGAACCGCCGCGAGGCCGTAACTGCCCGAGCGGGGAAGAAGCGGTCGGCGGCACAAGGAACTTGCGGTAGGGGGCATGGGGTTCTCCGATTATCGGCCGCGGGTCAGGATCCAGTAGACGGTTCCGTTCGGCGCCTGGACCGGATAGATGAGCCGGCTGCGCGGGGTTTCGGCATTGGTGAGCCGCAGATACAAATCGTCGAAGAACTCGGGGGTCTCCAGGCTGAAATTGTGGAAGTTCCGCGTGCGGTTCACCGGTGTGACATCCACCACGTTGACGCCCTCGGCGTTCGGATCAAGGTCAGCGACCCGAGCGGCGGTCTCAAGCTGCCGGGGGGTCAGCGTGCTCTCCCCGCGCCGCCGCCCGCGGTTGAGGATCCGGCTCGCCAGCAGGGCCCTGTCGTTCGAGGAGACGTAGACCGTGGTGGTTCTGGCGAGGGCCTCGAGCGCATGCCGGAACTTTTCGTCGAACTCGTTGTAGTCCACGTCCGGTGCGGTCAGCACGACATCCTTGATCTCGGTTTCCGTGTCGGCCAGATCGGCCTGATCGTAGAGCAGGCGGAAGGCGTCGACGACGACCTGCGCCCCCATGCTGTTGGCGATCAGCCACAGCCGGTCGGGCCGGATGTCCCGAATGGTCAGCTCCAGGCTGCGGGCCAGATCGGGCGCGGATTCCTTGGCGACCTCTCGCGCCCGCCGGTAGCCGCTCGGGGAGCTGCCCTGGTTGCCGGGCCAGTCGAAGAGCAGCACCGGCGAGTTGATGTCCAGCACGTGGCCGATGAAGGTGGTCTTGCGCAGGGCCGACGGGAATGCCTCCCGGAACCCGTGGACGACCACCAGGAGCGAGCGCTGGGCGGATTTATCGACAAGGGCCTGCATCTGTTCGATGAAGGCGGCCTGATCGAGCTCTCCCACCGCCTTGAGCTTGATCTCCTCGTTTTGGAACCATTCGGTCGGATTGATGATGATTCCCAGCCCCAGGGTCGGTTCGATCTTCACATCGAAGTAGCCGAATTTGAGGGTTTCTTCGCGCTCGGTCCCGAAACGCTCCTCGACCGGCCCGGCCGTGCTCATCAGGCGGCGGTTGGTAATGAAAAAAAACCGGTACTCCCCCTCGAGGCTCAGCCGGGCGACCTGCATGCGGCGGAACAAGAACGCTTCGGCCCGCTGCAGGGCGTAGCTCGTGGGAGAGAGGTAGAATTTGTAGGCCAGGAACCCCAGCCCGGCCAGCAGCAGCAGGACCACGCCGAGACCGATCAACAGGCGCCGTTTGAAACGGGTCATGGCATCACCTCATGTGGCGGCGGAGCGCCGGCTTCCGTAAAGGTGGGCGTACACATAGGAGAACTCGCATCCCAAAAAGACGATCTGGCAGGCCAGAAAGATCCACAGCATCAAGATCATGACGCTGCCGATCACCCCGTAGGAGAGAAATTTGCTGAAAACCGAAACGACGCCGCCCGTGGCGAATTGCTGCAGACCGACCAGCATGAAGGCCGTGATGATGGCTCCCAGCCAGACGTCCCGCCACTGGGGACGGGCCGTGGGCAGCAGTTTGAAGATAACGCACAAGGTCACGCTCAGGATGAAGACCGAGGAGCTGACCTGAAGCCCGCGGGTGAGCAGCAGCTCGTCCACCTGCTGAATGAAGTCGAGGTGTTCCTGGAAGTGATTCACCACCCCGATGAGGGCCCGGATGAGAAGGTTCGCAAAGAAAGAGAGCAGCAGCAGCAGGGCCGTCGCCAAAACGAGCAGGTAGGCCAACAGCTTGTTGAGGATGAAGAGGAGCACCATTTTGCGAATCGAGCCCGCCTCCGAAATCCGGGACGGAGACTCCCAGATTACGTTCACCGACTGGCGCAGCACTGTAAACGACTTGCTCGCCGCGAAAAAGAGCAGGCTGAACCCAACGATTCCGGCGCCGACGCTGTTCTGGTTCAGCGCAATGATCGTTCCGACCACCATGTCGTGTACGGCCGGCGGCAGATCCCGTACGATCAGTTTCTGGACATAGAGAAAGGCATGCGTTTCCGGGCCGATCAGCGCCCCGACGATGCTCAGGATCACTAGAAGCAGCGGGAAGAGGGAAAACAGGGCGTAGTAGGAGAGGGCGGCGGCCATGCCGGGGCAGTTGTCGCGGTCCCATTTCAGGCCGGTCTGGATCAGCAACTGGACCGGCCTCGAGGGCAGCACCGTGAAGCGCAGGTAGGTCCAGATGGAGGCCCATAGGTGAAGCTTTCGCCTCATATGGTTGCGTTGGATGTCATCCCGCATTTCAATATTTGGCTTTGCGAAAACGAAATCAATGTTGCCGCTTATCGATCCATATCGACCAGAAAGTGCCCATTTGCATTGAGCCTGGAGCGGTCGATGACATCGAATACACCCAGTCCGAAGCCCAATCCGGCTGCATAAACGCGGCTCGCCAATCCATATACACTGCGGGTCTCACCGGGCGTACTGTAAGCACCAACGATGCGCATGGATCCGGGTTTACGGATATCGATGAGTTGGAGGCCGTGGGAGCCGCCGGCGACGACGAGAAGATTGTACAAGGGGTAAACGCTTTGAGCCTCACCGGGTGTAACTAGAGATCCGACGACTTGCGGCCGGCTAGGGTTTCTGATATCGATCGCAGAAATACCCCCGGCAAAATCTGCCACGAAGGCATGGTTGGATATGACGTGCACCGAGCGTGCATCGCGGGCTGCACTGATTGAAGCAACGATTTTCGGTTCGGTAGGTCTGCGGATGTTGATAATCTGAAGTCCGCCCATGCCGTCCGCTACATAGGCATGGTTGGCGGCGACCTCTACATGATACGCTTCACCCGGAGTGTCGATTGTCGCCACGATTCGCGGACGCCCCGGGTCACGGATGCTGATGATCTGAAGACCTGCCTGAGCATCCGCCACGAGGGCATAATCGCTGAAGACATAAACATCGCGTGCGTCTCCCGGAGTATCAACCGAACCGACAATCACCGGATCAGCCGGGTTGCGGATACCAACGATTTGAAGGCCTGCGGAGCCGTCCGCCACATAGGCGAAGCTGCCGGCTGCGAAGACACCCTTCGCCTCACCGGGCGTATTAATTGATGCCGCCCGCTTTAGGTTCGCCGGTTGGCGAATATCAACCACGTATAGCCCGTTCTCCCCTCCCGCAACATAGGCATGATGCCCGAGAACATATACATCCAGTCCGGTCAGTTGCCTTTCCCCGGCGTTGGCTGCAGCCCATATCAAACACTGGGAGAGCGCCAAGCACATCAACAGCAGAAAAAGTTTTCGCATCACAAGTCCTCTTCATCCTTTATTTTAGTCTTTGAATCGGCGCGGATGTCCATCTCCTGACACAGCTGCGCGGTCGTGCGCCGCACGCCCCAGATCGAAAGCACTGCGGTTATCTTATGCTGCGGGTCGAAGACCCGGCAGGGTTGTTTGATCGTATTCATAGACTATATCCTTTCT
>Ga0209254_10005394_pt1 | contig 11761 bp, 14 predicted proteins | sample FrelakmetDIP11DI_FD_187148 | JGI IMG/M metagenome (GOLD analysis project Ga0209254, IMG submission 187148) | Freshwater lake sediment microbial communities from the University of Notre Dame, USA, for methane emissions studies - DIP11 DI (SPAdes)... | ecosystem: Environmental > Aquatic >... | reverse complement strand
AAGCCAATCATCCAGTTCATCCAACCAATCGGCGTATTTCCAGATCATGTGTTCCGATGTAAACATATAGTTTGGTACCTTTCGGACGCGGTTGCAGGTTTACTTGGTGCGAGGATCATGGCTTTTGGCGGCCGTGGATTGGCACTACTTCCGCGCCAGTTTCCAGCGCGTCACAGGTATCAGCCCACGCTTGCATCATGAGTCGCCGCTCGGGTAGGTGTTGGCTCCGGGCATAAGCCGCCACTGTGCCGTCGGCTTCCTTGTGGTCTAGCTGGCGCTCCATCGCTTCCACACTCCAACCCTGCTCACTGAGGATTGAGCGCGCCGAGGCCCTGAATCCATGCACACATTGGCGGCCTTGGTAGCCCAGATTGTTCAGCAGTTTGCCAACGGTGTTTTCACTGATGACCTCGGCGTCCCCATAGCCCTTGGATTTGGGGAACAGGTACGCAGTGTGCCCAGTCAAGCTGTGCAGCTCGTCCAGAAGTTCCAGCGCCTGCCGCGACAACGGAACGGTGTGCGCAGGCAAGTGTTTTCCCACCTTCATGCGCGTGGCCGGAACTTTCCACTCTTGCGCGTCCCGGTCAATCTCCTCCCACTTGGCGAAACGGAATTCTTGCGCTCTCACCATCGTCAACATGGCGAAATAGGCTGCATGGCGGGTTATGGGGTCGAATCGGGTAGCCCCACGCAAGTCACGCAGGAACTGGCCGAATTCGCGCCGCTCGGTAATGGCGGGCCGATGCGTGGTGCCGGGCTTGGAAATAGCTCCGACAAGATGCGCCGCCGGGTTATCTTCTGCTTTTCCTGTGGCGACACCATAGCGGAATATCTGACCGCACATTTCTCGGATACGGGTCGCTGTGTAGGCGACTCCCTTGGCTTCCACCTTGCGCAGCATGTCCAGCAACACGGACGCCTTGATGCTGGCGATGGGCAAATGACCGATTTCCGGAAAGACATAGGTGCCCAAGTGAACCAGCGCCTTATCTGCCGTCACCTTTGCCCACTTCTTCGATTTCATGGTGTGCCATTCCAGCGCGACAGCCTCAAAGCTGTTGGCCGCCATGCGCGCTTTGTCGGCTTTCACGGCCTTGCGATGCACTCCGGGGTCTACTTCGTTTGCCAGCAGCTTGCGAGCTGCGTCTCGACGTTCCCGGGCGTCCCTAAGACTGACTTCGGGATATTTCCCCAACGCCAAAACCTTTTCCTTGCCGCCGAAACGGTATTTGAGGCGCCACAGCTTGCCGCCAGGGGGTGTGATCTCCAGGTAGAGACCGCCGCCATCGAAAAGGCGGGCAACCTTCTGGCCCGGTTTTGCACTACGGACAGCCAAATCGCTAAGCGCCATGCGGGTTTCCTCCGTATTTGGGGGTATGCGGTTTTCGACCTGACGAAATGCCCCCGTTTATACCCCCTGTTGCGGGGGTATTTCGTTGGATCATATTAGACGATTCTGGACGACCGGACAAACAAAAAGCCCGGTTTTACGCGGGCTTCAGGCTGATACTGGACATTATTGGATGTTTAACTGGTGCCGCTTGTCGGATTCGAACTGACGACCTACCGCTTACAAGTCTGACGATTTAGGCATTTCTCGCCGTTGATTGTCATTCCGAAAACACACCAAAACCATACTAATCAAGGGTTTTAAGACTGCCACCTTTTTTTAAGTGTTGAAAAGTATTCAACCATATACCGGTTTTGTGGTTACATACTGGTTACATGGTGACCTTCAGCTTCCCCTAAAGCCGGGACGGTAGGTCAGTAATACAGACCATAACAGACGACCTACCGGAGGTGGAACATGGCAAAGGTTAAGGTGATAGTCAAAGCGGAAAAGGTGAAACTGACAGCCGGGCGAATTGCTGGCTTTCAATGCCCCGAGGGTATAGCGCAAGCCTTCCTGTGGAGCGATGACCCGCTAGGGCTGGCCGTTCGTGCGACGCCCACCGGCACAAAGGCCTTCATATATCAGGCCAAGGTAGGCGGAAAATCAGCCCGCTTTACGATAGGTGCCGTGGATAAGTGGAGCATTCCAAAAGCCGAAGCCGAAGCCCGACGCCTTCAAACCGTAATAGACAAAGGCGACGACCCGCGCCAAGTGAAGGCCGATGACAAAGCCGCCAAGGAAGCCGCTACCGCTGCCAAGGTGGCCGAAGCACTCGCACTCGCACAGGCACAAGCCCGCGATACAGTGACCGTTTCCGAAGCGTGGCAAGCCTACGTTAAAGACCGGAGCGCATCGGTTAAAAACGGCAAGCCCGAATGGGGCGAGAAGCACAAAGCCCACCATGCCTATTTTGTGCAAGCTGGTGGAGAGAAGCGCACCCGAGGCCGCCGCCCGAATGAACCGGAAACAACGCGCCCCGGCGTGCTGGTGCCACTTATGGGGATGCGCCTTGCTGACCTTGATGACGATGCCGTTTCAGCATGGCTAAAGAAGGAAACCGCCCAAGCCCCCACCACTACCGCCCAAGCCTTCCGCGCCTTGCGCGCCTTCCATAAATGGTGCGCCAAACAAGATGCCTACAGCGCCGCCGCGCATTCCGATGCGTGCCAGTCCGACAACGTAAAAAAGCTGGTGCCTTCACCCCGAGTAAAGCCGAATGACAGCCTTAGACGGGCGCAAATAAAGCCGTGGTTTGAAGCCGTGCGCAAGATTGGGAATCCGGTTATCAGTGCCTATTTGCAAGGCCTGTTGCTGACGGGGGCACGCCGTAACGAACTGGCCGCGCTGCGCTGGGCTGATGTTGATTTTCAGTGGAAGAGCCTGACCATTCGCGACAAGGTTGAAGGCGCGCGAACCATTCCCCTAACCCCTTATTTGGAACACCTGATAGCCGCCCTGCCCCGTCGCAAACTTACCGTTAGACAGATTGGGGAAACGGCCGACAAGGCATTAAAGGACGTTCCAAACGAGTTTGTTTTTAGCAGCCTGACCGCCGCATCGGGAAGGGTTGAAGAGCCGCGCAATCTGCATAACAAGGCACTCGCCGCCGCCGCACTTCCTGCGCTGTCCCTGCACGGTTTGCGCCGTTCCTTTGGCACGTTGTCCGAATGGGTTGAAGTCCCTGCCGGAATCGTTGCGCAAATCATGGGGCACAAGCCAAGCGCGATTGCTGAGAAGCATTACATACAGCGGGAACTCGACTTGCTGCACTTGTGGCACGTCAAAATTGAAAAATGGATCCTGGAGCAGGCCGGTATCGAGCAGCCCAAAGCCGGGCAAGCCGGTTTGCGCGTAGTGGCATAACGATTTAGCCCCCGCCTAGCTTTAGCGGGTGAAAAGCCGGTTCCTTCACCGGCCTGACGGGGGCACCTATTTTGAAGGCGCATTTTGAAGGAATGCCGTGAAAAACTATCTGCCGAAACACGCAACAGCGCCCGAGGCCTGCGAATGGCTGGCGACCGAAACGGGCGAGCCGTGGACACTGGCGCGACTACTGGAACAAGGCCTGGTGCCGTGGGTATGGCTTGACTACGAGCCGCGCTTTCCCGAAATCTTCGGGGACAGGCTGGAAGGATTCAACACGCCGATGCTATTTCATGGCGACGTGGTGCGCCTGGCCGCTGGTGGCGATGGCGTGCTGCTGACGATGATTCAAACGCCAGATGGAAAACCGCCCATTCGTTTGATGCCGGGATACAGCACCGGGATAGACGACCTGCGCTTTCGCCGGGATGACGTAACGCGATTGGCTGGCAAACATTCCGCGCCACCCGGCACGCCTGCCGCGAAGGTTGAGGCCGCAAAAGGAATTGAGAAGCGGGATGTTATGGCCGCATTCAACGGGCTGAAATGGGACTATGACCACTGGGGGAAAAATCTTGCATCGCCTTCAGACAAATTGAAGAAATGCCGGGTGGCACCGGGTAGCAAAACAGCATCCGCACTTTGGAACCCTGCCGATATAGGCGTTTTTTTGCTTGATGAGGACGTACCGCTAAAAAAACTTGATGCCGTGTTTGTCGGCCTGGGTGATTGGCTTGATGAATGGCGAGAAAAAACAGCACTAGAGCGCGATTAGATACCGCCCCACCATACCGGACGCATACCGGACACCAGCCCGCGAAGCCGCATAAAGCCTAGCGGTAGCATACCGCCGCATGATTGAAAATCGAGCGGTAAGCAATTGTGAAGCCTCGGAAATAACAAGCGAGGTAACACAATGGAAAACGCAACGACTCAACACTTCCCGCCGCTGGAGCAAGTCACGCGCCCCACGGTTCCCACGGCAGACGCCGCGCATTACCTGAACCGCCAACCGCAAACAATGCGGGCTTGGGCTTGCCTTGAGAATGGCCCGCTTCGCCCGGTGCGTATCAATGGCCGCTTGGCTTGGCCTGTTGCTGGAATCCGCGAATTGCTGAACGGGGGCCAATAATGAAAAACGCCCCCATTGAAAAAGCCGCACGGGATTGCGCCCCGGCGGCTTTAGAAAATACTGATTGCAAGCTGCATTCTAACGGATTTTCAATCGCGATATTGCTTTGGCGCTTCGCCTATTCGCTTGAGGAAACCAGGCAACGCCATGCCGCATTAAGTAATTTTTGGCGTGAGGCTGGCGCGTGCGTTTTGCTTGCCATTCTGAAAATCGGGCGGCTTGCATGAATCACGTTCACGAATTCCAGGACGCCATCCGGCAGGCCGGACTGAATCCGCCTACTGAGATAGAACCCGGCAAGCTGCACCGCTTCGCCACCAACGGGAAACGCTTGGACGCTGCGGGCTGGTGCCGCTTGTTTCCTGATATGGACGGTGGAGTTTTTGGCGACCACCGAAGCGGGCTTTATCAGGTATGGCAGGCCAAGCAGGACAAGCCATTTACCCCAGCCGAGCGCGAAGCATTCCGGCAAAAATGCGAGGCCGAACGGCTGGCGCGAGAAGCCGAGGACGCACGCCGCAGGCTCGAGGCGCGGGAACAAGCAAGCCTGATTTATGCGGAAGCCTATCCCGCGACAGAACACCCCTATCTGACAGCCAAGGGCATCAAAACGAACGGCGCACGCATCCATGATGGGAGCCTGGTTCTACCTGTACGCGACGCCGCGGGAACGCTGCATTCGCTTCAATTCATCGACGCCAAAGGCTCTAAGCGTTTCCTACCTGGCGGAAAAATCTCGGGTTGCTATTTCGGCATCGGCACAGTTAAGGGCGCTGGATTCCTTTGCATCGCGGAAGGCTTCGCCACTGGCGCAACCATCCATGAGGCGACCGGCTATCCCGTGGCAGTTGCTTTCCATGCCGGAAATCTGCAACCAGTAGCGCAGGCACTACGCGAGAAATTCCCCAGCCTGCATTTGATCGTTGCCGCCGATGACGACGCCGCGACCGAGGGCAATCCGGGCATGACCAAGGCGACCGAGGCCGCGCTTGCCGTCGATGGGCTGCTGGCCGTGCCGGCGTTTGGTGCTGATCGACCGGACGGGGCGACTGACTTCAATGACCTGGCGAAGCTGCGCGGCCTTGAGGCTGTCCGGCAATGCATCGCCAAGCGTGCAACCGTAGCAAAAATAGCAACTTTTGCCGTAGCAAGTGCCACAAATCCAAGACCGCTAGTTCACAAGGTGCCGCCGGAACCCTATCCGATTGATGCGCTACCCGGCACCATCAGGGCGGCTGTTGAAGAGGTGGCGGGCTTCGTCAAAGCGCCTTTGCCGATGGTGGCATCGTCGGCGCTGGCTGCGCTGTCCGTGGCGACACAAGCCCACGTTGACGCAAAGCGGGCGGAACGGCTGCAAGGGCCAGTCGGATTATTCCTGTTGACCATTGCCGACAGCGGCGAACGGAAGTCGACCTGTGACGGATTCTTTTCGTCGGCAATCCGCCAATATCAGGAAGAACAAGCCGAGGCGGCAAAGCCTGCGATCAAGGAATATCAAGCCGCGTTTGATTCATGGGAAGCCGAGCGCGAGGGGATTCTAGCGGCGATCAAACAGGCCGCAAAAACAGGCAAGCCGACCGACAAGCTGCGCGCCGACCTTGCCGAGATTCAACGCCACAAGCCCGAAGCGCCGAGAGTGCCGAGGCTTTTACTTGGCGATGAAACCCCGGAGCACCTGGCCTGGGGACTTGCTAAAAATTGGCCGTCGGTTGGCGTGGTATCTGCCGAGGCCGGGATCGTGTTCGGGGCGCATGGCATGAGTGGGGATTCCGTTATGCGGAACCTCGGCCTGCTGAATGTCTTATGGGATGGCGGCTCGCATTCAGTCGGACGGAGGACTTCAGAGTCCTTCACCGTCAAAGGTGCGCGGCTCACCGTGGCATTGCAGATACAGGAAGCCACCCTGCGAAGTTTCTTCGAGCGATCGGGCGGGCTTGCGCGTGGGACTGGATTCCTTGCACGGTTTCTAGTGGCGTGGCCTGAATCGACACAAGGCTCTAGACCCTTCACCGAAGCGCCGGCGAACTGGCCGCACCTGGCGACTTTCCATAAGCGCATCGCGGCCATTTTGGCAAACCCTGTTCCCATTGACGAGGATGGGGCGCTTTCCCCTGCACTGGTAATGCTGTCGCCGGAAGCTAAGGCGGCATGGGTCGAATTCCACGATGCAATCGAGCGCGAGCTTGCCAGCGGTGGCGAGCTTTACGACGTGCGCGACGTGGCGAGCAAATCCGCAGACAACGCGGCACGCCTGGCGGTGCTGTTCCAGATATTCGAGCACGGCATCGGTGGCGCTGTCGGGCTGGAATGCTTCGAGTCGGCAAGTCGGATTGCAGCCTGGCACCTGAACGAATCCCGGCGATTCTTCGGAGAGCTTGCGCTACCTGCTGAACTGGTGGACGCAACGCGCCTTGATACCTGGCTGGTCGAATACTGCAAACGGGAAAAAACTCTAAGCGTCGGAAAGCATCACGTCCGGCAGCATGGCCCGATAAGGGACGGCGCGCGACTTGATGCGGCGCTTCGTGAGCTGTCAGAGCTTGACCGCGTACAACTGGTGAGGGATGGCAAGCGGCTGTTTATCGAAGTCAACCCGGCGCTTGTGGGAGTGACTCCATGACCCTTGCCGCACTCATTCGCAAAAATCAATTTCTGGGTGTTGCTACGCAAAAAGTTGCTACGTTTGCTACAGATGGCACCGAGACACCCCCAACCGTAGCAACTGTAGCAACTGTAGCCGTAGCAAACCCCACGGATGCAAAAACCGCGCACTGGCATTGGATTGTGCAACTGCCTGACCGCGTGATCGAAACCTATCACCACCCAGCCGCCACCCGTGCCGAGGTTCTGCTTGCCTACCCCGAGGCCTTAGACCTGGAACCCATGCCGGAACCATCCAGGCGGGAGACACCCGAGCTTGGCATCGAATGGGTGAGCACATGACCAGCCCGACCAGCCTGCAACCGTGCCAGCACCTACCGGGGGGGTATGGCAGGGTAAATCCTTCCAGCCTCACCGGCTAGAACGGGCCCCAAAGATCGTACATGTTCAATCGGCAACCTTATGGAGACCACACCATGAAACCCAGCACCATACCCCCCCACCTCGAGCCTCAAGAGGCCGCGCTTTTCGATCAAATACGGTCGGAATACGGGATTGATGACAGCGCCGGCCTGGCACTGCTTACGGCGGCCTGCGAAAGCCACAGTCGCGCCCGGCGCTGCCGCGAACGCATCGCTGTCGATGGCGAACTTACCGCCGAGGGCAAGACCCACCCCTTGCTGCTGTGCGAGCGCGACGCCCGGAAGGCCTTTGTGTCGACGCTGAACACCCTTGGGCTTGATCTGGAGCCGGCAGGCAAGGTCGGTGCACCCATCGGCAATACGAACCGCTTACAGAGGGTCAAGTGATGGGGCGCTCATATAGAAGGCTTCGATCTGCCGGCCAGGATGCGCCGGCATATTCGCTGTACTTGGCTGAAGCCCTGATTTTGGGCGTCGAGCTGCTACTCGGCACGTCTGGAATTGCCGACGACGCCGGCGATCTTGACGAAGACGCTGCGCGGGCCGCGTGGGCTGCCCATCGCGAAAAGGTGCTTGCCTATGCCGCCGAGTCCCGGCCTGGCGAGACCGTGTGGGCGATGTGTTTTGACGAACTGGAGAACCTGAAATGAGCCTCAAAAACACCCTTCTCAGCAACTACACCCGCCGCCTCAACAGCCTGCCACCAGAGCGCCTGGCTGCCATCAATGACGCCCTACAGCAGCAGCGCCATGTGGTAATGACCTTCGATCCCACCAGCGTCACCAGCATCGCCACCTTGACGGGCGATCCCGCTGAGCGCCTGTGGCATGAGCCGATGACCACCGACGAAGTGCAGGCTGTCGGCGACGCCCTGGTCACACTGTTAAACGAGCAGGACGCCGACTTTCAAGCCGCTGTCGGGGCGCTGCTTGAGACCGGCGGGCGGCTGATGCTGGGCATGAAGGCTTCGATCCTCGCCCCGGAGCTGGTTGTGATGTTGTACGTCGACGGCCAACTCAAGCCGCTTGGACGATGGATTGATGCTGTCACAACCATTCATTGACTTGATTGATAATGTCGATAGAATTGACTTATCCCGGTTGTGCCGGGATCGGCCAGGGGTCCGCGACCGCCTGGCACCATCCGCAAGATGACCAAGCTGGACACCCGTGGTGGGCCAGAAGGCGCGAGCGACACATGAGCACTACGCAAAACGCGTAGTTGATTTTGTGCGTCCGCGCCTTTTTTGTTGCGCGTGACGCCTCGACGAAAGGACACGCAATGAACACCACCACCGACACCCGCGAGCGCCTTACCAATCGCCTCGACTCCCTCACCAACCGCGCGCAGCAAATCTTCGCCGAAGCCGATGATTCTGCCCGCGACCTCACCGAAGGCGAACTCGGCGAGGTCACCCGCCTCGCCGCCGACGCCGACAAGCTGCGTGCCCGCCTGGACCTGACCGAGAAGCTCGGCACGCACGACGACTACCTCAATCAATCCGCAGGCCGCAAGGTCAAGCCCGAGTTCGGCAACCACGTCGCCCAGGGGCAGCCCGACCTGAGCGCGAAGCGCGGCACGTTCAACAACCTGTTCGGCGCACCGTCCGGTCGCAACGAGTTCCGCGACCTCGGCGATTTCGTGAAGGCCGCGATCCTGCGCGACGGTCGCGATCCGCGCCTGATGAATGCGACGATGACCGAAGGCGTAGGCGCTGATGGCGGATTCGCAGTCCCCATGCAGTTCGCCGCGTCCCTGCTTGATACCGCGCTCGAGAGCGAGATCATCCGCCCGAGGGCGACCCTGGTGCCCATGACCAGCTCATCCGTTTCCATGCCGTTTTTCAACACCACCGACCGCACCGGCAGGGCGCGCGCTGGCCTGGTGATGCAGATGATCGGCGAGGCGTCGACCTCGACCGCGCAGAAGGCGATCGTCGGCAACATCTCGCTGCACGCGAGGAAGGGCGCGATCTTTGTCGACGTGTCAGGCGAACTCGAGGCGGATGCGCCTGGCTTCGGTCAGTACCTCGGCGCGCAGATGGCATCCGCGGTCGCAGCCGGTTTCGACGCCTATTTTGTGGGCGGGTCTGGTGCTGGAGTACCACTCGGCATCGTCAACGCACCGTGCACCGTTTCAGTCGCGAAGGAAGGGTCGCAGACCGCCGACACCATCGTCGAGGCCAACATCCTCAAGATGGCCGCGCGCCTGCATCCCGCCTGCTGGGCTAATTCGGTGTGGCTGGTCTCGCCGTCCGCGCTGGGTCAACTGTTCGCCCTGTCGCAGGCTGCTGGTCCGAGCACTGGCGGTCGTTCGGTCGAGCTGGTGGACCGCGACGGCACCATGCGCCTGATGACCCGCCCGGTCATCGTCACCGACGCCTGCAACGCGCTGGGCGACAAGGGTGACATCATCCTCGCGGACCTGTCGCGCTACTTGGTGGGCCTGAGGAAGGACGTATCGCTCGAGCGCGAGATCGGGTCCGGCTGGAAGGATGACTTGGTCGGCTTCAGAACGATTGTCCGATTCGATGGAATGCCGGCCTGGCCGTCCGCCGTCACGCCGCGAGCTGGTGCCGACACGCTGTCTGCCTTCGTCACCCTCGACGACCGAGCCTAAGATGGCTGCCGCCGCTGAAATTCTGCTGTATGGGGAAATAGGCGCGGACGTTTCTGCTCGGGATTTTGCGGCACAGCTTAAAACTGTGTCGCCTAATCAGCGGCTTGATGTGCTGATTAACAGTCCCGGCGGCAGCGTCCCGGATGGCGTTGCGATCATCTCGCAACTGAAAGCCTATGCAGGCCGATGGCGGGCAGTCATCCAAGGTTATGCGTTATCAATCGCAAGTGCGATTGCTGCCAGTGCCGACACAGTGCTGATAGGCGAAGGTTCACGGATGATGGTGCATCTACCTCATGCTGCGAATACTAGCGGCAATGCAAGCGATCTTCGACGTACTGCTGACGTGCTGGATGGTATCGAGTCCGACTTGGTGAAGGTTTACCAGAAGCGCACCGGGAAGCCGGAAGCAACTATTCGCGAGTGGATTGCTAATGAAACCTGGTTTGATGCTGGCGAGGCGATTGCTGCCGGACTCGCTGACCGCATGAGTGGAAGCGGTTTGATGATGAACAGCTATGACTTGTCGAAGCTGGGTTATCGACATATCCCCGAACCGCTATTGCGTCCGCGCTACGCCACCGCAGCGGCGCTGCTGCTCAGGAAGTCGTAATTACTCAGAGGCCAGCGCTGGCCTTGAGTGGTGCTGGTGTCCTTAGGCCCGCCACCAGCACAGCCGGCAGCATCGCGGGATGCGTGGCCGGCACCTATCAAACGCCGCCGTGGTGCTGATCGACGCGGATAGGCTACGACACCAACCACCCCGAGATAATCGCGCTGCGTCGATCCTGGCGCGGCTGTTTGGCTTTTCCTACAGCATGGCGTATTCTGAAAGCGTGGTAGTGAGCCACAAGGCAGCCGGGCCTGTTACCGGAACTGAAAAGGAAACGGAAAAATGAATGAGCATATCCTCAAGCGCGACAACGAGCGCGATCTGCAATTTACCGGCGTACTAATCGCCTCAGCATCATCATCAGCTAACAACGCGTCAAGCAGCTATTCCGGCAGTACAGGTCGATGGACTGAGCTTTTTCTGTACAAAACCAAGGGAGGCAAGTTTGTCTGCAAGTCTGTAGGCCGCACTCAATGGGAAGGCGAACACGACCGCCATAAAGCGGAAGTCTGCGCCGATGTTGAATGCGTCTGCGACTTTTTCGGATCATCCTGGCTGGCGAAGGAATTGTACGAAAATGCCGGGATTGACTGTGTTGAGTCTGTGGACTGAGGGGGGAAATCATGGACAAATTCGACAACCCCAAACACCCGAACTATTCCGACTTCGAGCAAGGCCGGGAGGATGCTGGTCAATGGAATCCCTACTTCACACCCGGCGACCGCACGGGTGACGCCCTGGAAGCCTACAAGGCCGGCTATGCTTTCGGCAGCGAGTGCATGGACGAATACCGCGCGGAGTACGGCTGAATCCTGACGACCCCACAACGACCCGGCCGCGTGCCGGGTTTTTTGTGTGTGACCGTCAAACAGCCTCGGCGCACCCGTTCCGATTCTTTCATGCGTGGCGAGTGATGCCGTCAAGCTGGCCTGAATGAAAAAGCGTGGTTACATACTGGTTACATGGAAACAAACAAGGCAAAAAGACCACCCCGGAGAGTGGTCTAAGTGCTTGATTTTATTGGTGCCGCTTGTCGGATTCGAACTGACGACCTACCGCTTACAAGGCGGTTGCTCTACCCCTGAGCTAAAGCGGCGACGGGCGACATTATAGCGATG
>Ga0209254_10005393_pt1 | contig 11763 bp, 9 predicted proteins | sample FrelakmetDIP11DI_FD_187148 | JGI IMG/M metagenome (GOLD analysis project Ga0209254, IMG submission 187148) | Freshwater lake sediment microbial communities from the University of Notre Dame, USA, for methane emissions studies - DIP11 DI (SPAdes)... | ecosystem: Environmental > Aquatic >... | reverse complement strand
CACACCAGCCGCAATTCGCTCGATTGGGCCGGCGTGTACGAGGGCGTGCTGCCTTGCGCAGACTGCCCCGGCATCCAGACCCGGCTCACGCTTGCCAGCGACGGCACATTTGAGCGCCAGACCCGGTACCTGGATCGGGAGACCATGCCGCGAACCGTACGAGGCCGCTTCACCTGGCACGCCAGCGGCAACGCCATCTCGCTCGATGCAAATGGCGACGGCCAGCAATATGCCGTGGGCGAGGGTCGCCTCATCCAGCTCAACCGCGATGGCACGCGCCCGGACCCGCAAGCATCGAACCGCGTGCTTACGCGTGTTGCCAAGCAGACACCGGCAGGCGGCGACCTGAGCCAGATATTGGAGAATCATCGCTGGACGCTGGTGTCCGCAACCGATACCGAGAACCGGCGCAATGACATCCTATTTCCCGTTGCTGACCATCCATTCGTTTTCAACTTTTCCGACACCGCCCTCAACGCCAGGGGCAGCTGCAACAGCTTGCGCGGAAGCTACCAGATCAATGCCGCGGGGCAGCTGAACGTTGGACGCATGGCGGCGACGATGATGGCCTGCGAACCCGCGTCGATGAAAGCCGATGCGGCCCTGGCGGCGCTGCTGGCCCAGCCATTGCGAATCGACCTGGTCGAGGGCACGCAACCGCAATTGCGACTGGTGGCCGCCTCGAACGAGACACTGCTGCTCAGGGGGCAGGCGACACCCGAAGCGCTCTATGGGCCCGGCACGCTCATCTTCCTCGAGGTCGCTGCCGAGCGGGTGGCTTGCAATCACCCCCTGCGTCCCGAAACAATGTGCCTGCAGGTGCGCGAACGGGTCTACGACAATCAGGGGCTCATGGTCGGAACTCCCGGCGCCTGGCGGCCGCTCTACGAAAATATCGAGGGCTATCAGCACACGCCGGGGCAGCGCAATGTCCTTCGGGTCAAGCGTTTCCAGCGTCAAGCTGCACCCGCTGACGCCTCGTCGACCGTTTATGTGCTGGATTTGATTGTCGAATCAGAAGTCGTAACCCCCTGACCACCTGGTGGTGCGCGTTTGACGGCACCATGCATGGGCCGCGATTAGCGGGTTGGGTCTGCCATGTACCAGTCCATCGCTTCGGTAGGCCTTCGCCGATGTGGTGGGTGGGCTGGTAGCCGAGCCGGGTTTGCGCCTTGGAAATATCGGCCAGCGAATACCGCACGTCGCCAGCTCGAAAGTCGCTGTAGACCGGTTTGGTATTATTGAGATGAGCGAAGCGCGGCGCGAGGTTGACGCGGATGGCAGGGTCAGTGAGGTAACCTCAATACCAGCGCCTTCGTTAGGCAGAAATCCGACAAGGTCGCTTTCACCGCCAGCGAGACTCTCGGTGTCGGTGTCGATCTCGGTTCGACGGTATTGCTCGACTACTTCGATTGCAGGCCGTTTAAGTTCGACGGCAAGGTGGAAAGAGTATCAAGGTGAAGCTGAAATAGTGTGAGCCTGCGGGAATCGCAGGCAGAGGCACCTCCACGCATGCTTGGGATCGGGCATCAACGCCTTGGGGCGGCCTTGAAGGCCGAAGTGGGATCGGGGGAAATGTTCTGGTAAGAATGCCTGCCGGAAGATCACCAGCGTGGCAGCCATAGGCGAAGGGTGCGCCAACTCCGCCAGACGACAATCGTGCGGCCAAGCCAGCGCAGCACCCGGCGAGGTTTCAACGTGATCAATGCCGCAACCAGTCCCGCCGTTGCAGCAGGATGACGCTGAACCAGTTTGGAAGCTTGGCTGATGGTGTCCCGGACCGTTGTAAGCACCCTATCCGTGCTGTCGCATGCCGCCTTGAACGGTGCCACCTCACGAGCGAGGGTGGCACGCTGTTGGGCGATGCGTTCGATCAACTGGCCGCGCTGCCGATGAAGCTCAATCAGGCTTTTGCTCATGACCGCTGGCTGCCTTGAGTAGCCGCAAATCTTCCTTGAGTTCTGCGAGGCTGTTTGCGAACACGGATTCAGGTGGATGCAGGAGACGCTGAACCCTGATGTATAAATAGCCAGCAAGGCCCAGAAAGAATATCGCCATGCCTGCGATCACGAGAAGTCGCTGGTCCCAGAGCAGCAGCGCCATCAGCACCACCAGCAAGATCACCCCCAGGATCAAACAGAACATCATTGCCTGAGACAGCATCAGCAGGCTTAAAAAACGCTGCTTTTCCACAGCGATTTCGTTGCCCAGCATTTCCAGCCGGGTACGTCCCATGGCGACTAAAGTCGCCGCAAGATTTTTAACTGAAGCGAAGATCCCCCCGCTTCTGGCCGACCCTGTCATGAAAAATCAACGACGGCCAAGAATGAAACCCACGAGAAATCCGACACCTGCGGCTACACCGACAGCCTTCCAGGGGTTTTCATGCACATAGGCATCGGTCGCCTGCGCAGCAGCACGGGTTTTGGCGACCAGCACGGCTTCGGCGTCGGCCAGACGCACCCGCGCGGAATGCAAGCGCTCCTGAACGCGGGCACGCAGGCCGGCAATTTTTTCGCCCGTCTGGTCAGCCGTGGCATGCAGAATTTCCTCTGCGTCGGTGATGACGGCCTTGATGTCTGTGACGAGCTTTTCCTGCGATGCAATGGTGTGTTCATTGGGTACGGACATGATCGATCCTTTCAGTATTGGGATAGGAGTAGCGACAGTAGCAGCTTATTGTACTGTGCACCCTTTTACAGGGAAGAGCCCCCAACCTAATTTAAACGTAGATATATGGCGCTGATTTACAACCCGAATATGTTGCAATAGCCATGGGGTGACATTTCAGGTACGCAACCGCGAATCGCGGATTGCGTGCAGTGTTGCCGGGTAAAGCGGTTAGGCTACGGCAATCGTTAACCCAGATCCCTCACGTACCAGCCCATCGCCTCGGCCAGTCCCTCGTCGATACGGTGCGTCGGTGCATACCCGAGACGGGCGCGCGCCTTGGAAATATCGGCAAGCGAATGACGCACGTCGCCGGCACGAAAGTCGCGGTAGACCGGCTTGAAGTCGGCAAGGTGGGGATATTTCGGCGCGAGCAGGGCGCGGATGGATTCGAATAGCTGGTTGAGCGTGGTGCGATCACCGACGGCGACGTTGTAGACCTGGTTGGCTGCCTCCGCGTGCTGGCTGGTGGCGGCGAGCAGGTTGGCCTGGATGACGTTGTCGATATAGCAGAAGTCGCGGCTGGTTTCGCCGTCGCCGTTGATGTACACCGGCTCGTCATGGATCATGCTGGCGACCCATTTCGGCACCACGGCGGCGTAGGCACCATTCGGATCCTGGCGGCGGCCGAAGATGTTGAAGTAACGCAGGCCGATCGACTCCATGCCGTAGCAGCGGCCGAACACGTCGGCATACAGCTCGTTCACCAGCTTGGTCACGGCGTAGGGCGACAACGGCTTGCCGATGACGTCCTCGACCTTGGGCAGCCCAGGATGGTCGCCATAGGTGGAGCTCGACGCCGCGTAGACGAAGCGCTTGACCTTGGCGTCGCGCGCTGCGACCAGCATGTTTAGAAAGCCGGTGTTGTTGGCCGCGTGGGTGGCCAGCGGATCTTCCAGCGAGCGCGGGACCGAGCCGAGTGCAGCCTGGTGCAGGACGTAATCGACATCCCTGCATATGCTGTGACACGTGGCGAGGTCGCAAATGTCGCCGTTGGTGAAGCTGAATCGCGCCCAGCGCTCCGGACCGACGCTGGCCTGAACCTGGGCCAGATTTTTCTGGTGGCCGGTGGCGAAATTGTCGAGTCCGACGACACGCTGGTCGAGCTGCAACAGGGCTTCGACCAGGTTGCTGCCGATGAAGCCGGCGACACCGGTCACCAGCCAGGTTTTTGGCGCGGTCTGAAGCTCGGTATTAAGCGCGTCGAACGCGGCCATCACAGCCTCCAGAGCGCGAAGCCTGCGGCCTTGACGGTGGCCGGGTCGTAGGCCGATTTGACGTCGGTGAACGCGCCGCCCATTTTCAGCTTGGCGGTCAGTTCGGCAAAGGGTTTTTTCATGTACGCGGTGTGCGATACCGCCACCACCAGCGCATCGCACTGCGGCAGGTCATCCCAGGCCGTCAGGCTGAGGCCGTATTCATGCTCGGCTTCCTTGGCTTCGCCCAGTGGATCATGCACGTGCACGTCGCAGCCGAAGGACTTCAGTTCACGGATGACGTCGACCACCTTGGAGTTGCGCAGATCCGGGCAGTTTTCCTTGAAGGTGAGGCCCAGCACGTTGACCTTGGCGCCCTTCACCTGCACGCCGTTGGCGATCATGTTCTTCACGGTTTCCTGCGCGACGTAGGCGCCCATGCCGTCGTTGATGCGGCGGCCGGCGAGGATGACCTGCGGGTGGTAGCCGAGCATGTCGGCCTTGTGAGTGAGGTAGTAGGGGTCGACGCCGATGCAGTGGCCGCCGACCAGACCCGGGCGGAACGGCAGGAAGTTCCACTTGGTGCCGGCGGCTTTCAGCACTTCGAGCGTGTCGATGCCGAGGCGATGGAAGATCAGCGAGAGTTCGTTCATCAGCGCGATGTTGAGATCGCGCTGGGTGTTCTCGATCACCTTGGCGGCTTCGGCCACCTTGATCGAGCTGGCACGATGCACGCCGGCGGTGATCACGCTGCCGTACAACTCGGCCACCTTGTCCAGGGTGGCGGCATCGTCGCCGGAAACGACTTTCACGATCTTGGTGATGGTGCGTTCCTTGTCGCCGGGGTTGACGCGCTCGGGCGAATAGCCGACATGGAAGTCCTGCAGCCATTTCATGCCGGACTGCCTTTCCAGGATCGGGATGCAGACCTCTTCGGTGGCACCGGGGTAGACTGTCGATTCGTACACGACCGTCGCGCCCTTCTTCATGTACTTGCCGACGGTGGTGGAAGACCCCACCAGCGGCGAGAAGTCGGGGATGTGCGCTGCGTCGACGGGGGTGGGCACGGCGACGATGATGAAATCGGCTTTGGCCAGATCGGCAGGATCGGTGGTCACTGTCAGCTGCGTGGCGGCCTTCAGGTCATCCGCTGAAACTTCGCCGGTGGGGTCGCAGAATCGACGATAGCTGGCGATTTTTTCAACCGAAAGGTCATAGCCGATAGTGGGTGTTTTCTTGCCAAACTCCACCGCCAATGGCAGACCTACGTAGCCCAGCCCAACAACCGCAACAACGCTCATGCTTGGATTCCCCTATGAATATAAAGTCTTTGCTGCCGCCCGGATTGTATCGAATTTACATGACGCTGCCCGGCCACCTGCAGCGGCTAACCGCTTCATGGTTCAGCAAACGGCATACCAGCTGGACTTTGATTGGGCTGCTGTTCAGCTTTTCCGCCCTGGCAGATGTCGCAGACACGCTGCTGCTTGTTAAACCCGGCGTGGTGGGGGTGGGCACCTACAACCCTACCAGCAGCCCGCGCGCCAATCTGCAGGGTACCGGGTTTGCGGTGCTGGACGGCCGTTACGTGGTGTCGTGTGCGCATATATTCAGCAAGCCGCTGGACAGCGAGAAAAAGGAAACGCACGCCATTTTTCTCGGCCGCGACAGCCAGGTGACGGTGCGATCGGCAAGGCTGATCGCCACCGACAAGGCTCACGACCTGGCCCTGCTGAGAGTCGATGGCGACCCGTTGCCGGCCTTGAAGCTGGGGGATTCCGGCAATGTTCGTGAAGGTTGGCAGCTGTATTTCACCGGCTATCCGATCGGTTCGGTGCTAGGACTGAACCCCTCCACCCATCGCGCCGGGCTGGCCGCCATCATTCCCATCTACACCCCGGTTGCCAGAACGTCCCAGCTCAATGTGCGCACACTGAAGCAGGCAAAGGATCCCTATGAAGTGTTCGAACTCGATGCTGTCGCCTACCCCGGCAATAGCGGCAGTCCGGTTTGGCATCCGGAATCCGGCGAAGTGCTGGGCGTGGTCAATTCGGTGTATGTGAAGGGCGCAAAAGAGGCCGCGATGACTGCTCCGAGCGGGATCAGCTATGCCATTCCGGTCAAATACGTGCACCAGATGCTGGAGCAGGCGCTGCCGAAAATCCCGTAGCGCCGCATCCCTTTGCCCGGGATGATGGCCATGCAGGCAGACTGCTGCCAGCAGGTGGGGCGGTCGCAACTCGCTAGTCGAGGATGACGCTTTGGCCCGGCGAAGGCGCCACGGCATCCCAGCCGAACTGCGCCTGCAGATCGGCGGCGAATCCGGTCGCCACCGACGCTTCGCCATGCACCACGAATACCTGGCGCGGCTTGTTGCGGAAGTGACCGAGCCAGTTGAGCAGTGCGGTGCGGTCGGCATGCGCCGACAGCCCGCCCAGGGTGTAGATATCGGCGCGCACCGGGAAGTCCTCACCCAGCAGGCGCACCCGTTTGGCGCCATCGACCAGGCGGCGGCCGAAGGTGCCGGCGGCCTGGAAGCCGGTGATGAGAACGGTCGATTCGCGGCGCGGCAGGTTGGCACGCAGGTGGAACTTGATGCGTCCCGCCTCGCACATGCCGCTGGCCGAAATGATGACGGCGCCCCCCGTGATGCGGTCGAGCGCCTTCGATTCCTCCACGTCCTCGACGAAATCGAGCTTGCGAAAATGCGCGGCGCCGCCGTGCCGGCCCATCAGTTCGTGGGTTTCGGCATCCAGCAGTTCCATATGCTTGTAGGTGATTTCGGTGGCGGCGGTGGCCATCGGCGAATCAACGAACACGGAAAGCTTGGGGATGCGCGCCTGCCGCGTCAGGTCGGCCAGCAGATAGAGGATGTCCTGGGTGCGGCCCACCGCGAAGGCGGGAATGATGACGTTGCCGCCTTTCCTTTCGATGGTGTCGTTGATTGCCTCCACCAGTTCGTCCTGCGTCGCTTCCATGCTCTTGTGATCGCGGTTGCCGTAGGTCGACTCGACCACCAGGTAGTCAGCGTCGAGGATGTGTGTGGGGTCGCGCAGCAGCGGCCGCGCAGGCTGGCCGAGGTCGCCGGAAAACACGATCTTGCGACGTTGTGACCCCTCGCCCACCCATACTTCGACAATCGCCGAGCCGAGGATGTGGCCGGCGTCGCGGAAGGTGCAGCGCACCTGCGGATGCGGCGCGATTTCCAGGTCGTAGTCGACCGGGCTCAGCTGCTTCAGCGAAGCCTGCGCCTGCGCCACCGTGTAGAGCGGCGCGATGTCGCGCGGCGGCAGTCCTCGTTTCTTGTCGCGCCGGTCCATGTCCTTGCGGAAGCGGTTGAGGTTGGCGTACTCGGCTTCCTTTTCCTGGATGTGCGCCGAGTCCGGCAGCATCACCGCCAGCAGGTCGCAGGTGGCGCGGGTGGTGTGGATGGTGCCCTTGAAGCCCATCGCGACCAGTCGCGGCAGCAGGCCGGAGTGGTCGATGTGGGCATGGGTGAGGAGGACGAAGTCGACGCTGCGCGGATCGAAGGGAAAGGCGCGCTGGTTCTTGGCGCGCGTTTCGCGGCCGCCTTGGAACATGCCGCAATCGACCAAAAAGCGCACGCCGTCGGCTTCAACCAGATAGCTGGAGCCGGTGACTTCGCGCGCCGCGCCGAGAAAAGTCAGTTTCATGTCACGTGTCCTCGCGTGCAGGGTGGCTCGCATGGTGCGGTCAAACCGCCGGGGTGTCCAGGCAGTGCCGGATCGCATCCGCCAGTCCGCGCATGTCATCTGCCGTCGTCACATAGGGCGGCATCGCGTACACCGTGTGCCCGATGGGACGGATGAACACGCCCTGCGCGAGCGCCGCCCGGTGGAAGCGGGCGACGAACCCGGGCGTGGCGTCAGCCACGTCGAACGCCCAGATCATGCCCAAATGGCGGAAATGCCGCACCCTGGGGTGAGCGGCCACTTCCGACAGAATACCGGTAAATTCGCCAGACTTCACCCGGTTGGCGGCAATCACGTGGTCCTGCTCGAAGATATCCAGCACCGCCAACGCCGCCCGGCAGGCGAGCGGGTTGCCGGTGTAGGAATGCGAATGCAGGAAGCCGCGCGCGGTGGCGTCGCCATAAAACGCAGCATAGACGGCGTCGGTCGTCAGCACCGCCGACAGCGGCAGGTAGCCGCCGGTGATGCCCTTCGAGAGGCAGATGAAGTCAGGGCGGATGCCGGGTACGCCATCACCCGGCCTGCGGTTCCCCTCTCCCTGAAGCGGGAAGTCCGTGCCTCCCCTCTCCCCGGGGGAGATGGGCTGGGGGTGAGGGCGCGCCGGTTCGTGCAAGGCATTCCAGATTGCCTGGAGTACGGATTCCGTGTCCTGCAACACTTCATGGTTCCAAAATCGCAGCACCCTCAATCCGCGTTCGGCAAGCCATTCGTCCCGCCTTCGGTCGCGTTCCGAATCGGCATGTTGTCCACCATCCAGCTCGATAACCATTGCCGCGTCCTGGCAAAAGAAATCGAGCGTATAGGGCGGCATGGGATGCTGCCTGCGGAATTTGTAGCCCAGGTTGCGATTCCTGAGATGTCGCCATAGCAGGGATTCGGCCTCGGTTTGGTTGCGCCGCAATTGGCGGGCAAATTCGATCGATTCGGCTGGATGGTCGGAAAATCGCCATGCGTTATCGCTGCCATCGTCGGCGCCCTCACCCCCAGCCTCTCTCCCCAAGGGAGGGGGGGGTAGGGACTGCTCGCAAGCGAACATGGTCCCGGTGCGGCCGAAACCCACGGCGATCTCATCGGCGATCAAGTGCACCTGATAGCGGGTACACAACTCGCGCGCCCGGGTCAGATAGACCGGGTGGTACATCGCCATCCCGGCCGCGCCCTGCACCAGCGGCTCGACGAACAGGGCGGCGGTCGTGGCGGCGTGTTCGGCAAGGTGCGCCTCCAGTGCGTCGGCACAGCGCAGGGCATAGGCCTCGGCCGATTCCCCCGGCTCGGCAAGCCGCGCATCCGGGGTCGGTACCTGCACGGTTTGCCGCAACAGAGGCGCGTAAGTGGATTTGAACAGGGGGATATCGGTTACCGACAGCGCGCCGACGGTTTCGCCATGGTAGCCATTTTTTAGGCTGATGAAGCCGCTTTTCTCCGCCTGGCCTGCGTTGCGCCAGTAGTGAGCGCTCATCTTCAGCGCGATTTCAGTGGCCGAGGCGCCGTCCGACCCGTAAAACGCGTGGCCCAGCCCGGTCAGCGCAGCCAGCCGCTCCGACAGTGCCACCACCGGCTCATGGGTGGCGCCGGCCAGCATCACATGCTCGATCTTGCCAAGCTGGTCGGTAATGGCAGCGTTGATGCGCGGATTGCAGTGACCGAACAGGTTGACCCACCAGCTCGATATCGCGTCCAGATAGCGCCGACCATCCGTATCGATCAGCCAAGACCCTTCCCCCCGGGCAATCGCCAATGGCGGAAAGGCCTCCAGTTGCTTCATCTGGGTGCACGGATGCCAAACCGCGGCACGGGTGCGGCTTAATAAATCGTCCATGGACTTGAAATTGAAACTATCCGCCCCTATTATTAGCACTCGACGGCGGCGAGTGCTAACAGCGCCTTTGCCGCCTCCTTATTTTCGGACAGCCTGGGCTGCCCGATTTTCAACAATATCGCAATGGAGACTTTGCAATGAAAATTCGTCCTCTGCACGACCGTGTGATTGTCAAACGCATGGAAGAAGAGCGCAAGACCGCTTCCGGAATCGTGATTCCCGACACCGCAGCCGAAAAGCCCGACCAGGGTGAAATCGTTGCCGTGGGCACGGGCAAGAAAGACGACCAGGGCAAACTGATTCCGCTCGACGTTAAAGTCGGCGACCGCGTGCTGTTCGGCAAATACGCCGGCCAGACCGTCAAGGTCGAGGGCGAGGAACTGCTGGTGATGCGCGAAGAAGACATCATGGGTGTGGTCGAGAAGTGACGCAGATGTCCGCGTTTCAGCGCGGAAACAGCTGAGTCATCCCGGCACAAGCCGGGAACCCGCCCCAACTAAATGGATTCCGGCACTTGTGCCCTTCAGGGTATTCGCCGGAATGACGAATTCAAGAGATTTAAGGAGTTAAAACATGGCTGCAAAAGACGTACGTTTTGGTGATTCCGCCCGTCACCGCATGGTGGCCGGTGTCAACATTCTGGCTGACGCCGTTAAAGTGACCCTGGGCCCGAAAGGCCGCAACGTGGTGCTCGACCGTTCCTTCGGTGCTCCCACCGTGACCAAGGACGGCGTATCCGTCGCCAAGGAAATCGAGCTGAAGGACAAGTTGGAGAATATGGGCGCGCAGATGGTCAAGGAAGTCGCTTCCAAGACTTCCGACATTGCCGGTGACGGCACCACCACCGCGACCGTGCTGGCCCAATCCATCGTCAACGAAGGCATGAAGTTCGTCGCCGCCGGCATGAACCCGATGGACCTGAAGCGCGGCATCGACAAGGCCGTGCTCGCCATCACCGCCGAACTGAAGAAAATGTCCGTGGCCTGCACCAACAGCAAGGAAATCGCGCAGGTCGGATCGATTTCCGCCAACTCCGATTCCTCGATCGGCGACATCATCGCCGCCGCGATGGACAAGGTCGGCAAGGAAGGCGTGATCTCGGTGGAAGATAGTTCCGGCCTGGAAAACGAACTGGAAACGGTTGAAGGCATGCAGTTCGACCGCGGCTACCTGTCGCCCTACTTCATCAACAACCCCGACAAGCAGATGGCGCTGCTGGAAGATCCCTTCGTCCTGCTGTTCGACAAGAAGATCTCCAACATCCGTGACCTGCTGCCCGTACTGGAGCAAGTCGCCAAGGCCGGCAAGCCGTTGATGATCGTTGCTGAAGATGTCGACGGCGAAGCGCTCGCTACCCTAGTGGTGAACAATATCCGCGGCATCCTCAAGACCTGCGCCGTCAAGGCCCCGGGATTCGGCGACCGTCGCAAGGCAATGCTGGAAGACATGGCCATCCTCACCGGCGGCACCGTGATCGCCGAAGAAGTCGGTCTTTCCCTTGAAAAAGCGCAACTGACCGACCTGGGTCGCGCCAAGCGCATCGAAATCGGCAAGGACAACACCACCGTCATCGATGGCGCCGGCAATCACGATGCGATCAAGGGCCGCATCAGCCAGATCAACAAGCAGATCGAGGAAGTTACCTCCGACTACGACAAAGAGAAGCTGCAGGAACGCAAGGCCAAACTGGCCGGCGGCGTCGCCATCATCAAGGTGGGCGCAGCGACCGAAGTCGAAATGAAAGAAAAGAAGGCGCGTGTCGAGGACGCACTGCATGCTACCCGCGCCGCGGTGGAAGAGGGCATCGTTCCCGGCGGCGGCGTGGCGCTGCTGCGTGCGCGCTCCTCGATCACCAGCCTCAAGGGTGACAATCACGACCAGGACGCTGGTGTGAAGATCGTGCTGCGCGCCATCGAAGAACCGCTGCGCCAGATCGTCAAGAACTGCGGCGAAGAGCCCTCGGTCGTCGTCAACAAGGTGCTGGAAGGCAAAGGCAACTTCGGCTACAACGCACAGACCGGCGAATACGGCGATATGGTGGTTATGGGCGTGCTCGACCCCACCAAGGTGACCCGCGTTGCGTTGCAAAACGCTGCGTCGATCGCCAGCCTGATGCTGACCACCGACTGCATGGTGGCCGACCTGCCGGACGACAAACAGGGGGGTGGTTCAATGGGTGGCGGTGACATGGGCGGCATGGGTGGTATGGGCGGCATGGGCATGATGTAAGGCTTGTTGCTGATGCCCGCTTCGGGCATTCTGCCAGTCCAAAAGCCCCGCTTCGGCGGGGCTTTTTTTCGTGCACTTCCGCTATCATCGCAGCAGAATCTGTGAAAGGTTTGCCATGCCATCCTCCAGTCATGAA
>Ga0209254_10005392_pt1 | contig 11764 bp, 9 predicted proteins | sample FrelakmetDIP11DI_FD_187148 | JGI IMG/M metagenome (GOLD analysis project Ga0209254, IMG submission 187148) | Freshwater lake sediment microbial communities from the University of Notre Dame, USA, for methane emissions studies - DIP11 DI (SPAdes)... | ecosystem: Environmental > Aquatic >... | reverse complement strand
AACCCGGCTAATTGCCGCTTCTCAAGCGGACTCCCCAATAGTCGCTCGATCGTACGAACCATCGGTAAATCATCCTGGGTGACGAGAGTAAGCGCGGTACCCTGCCGAGCCATGCGACCCGTGCGTCCGATGCGATGGGTGTAAGCATCAGCCGTATCCGGCATATCGAAATTGATCACATGCGAGATCTGTGAAACATCGATCCCACGTGCGGCAATATCGGTGGCAACCAACACCTTGACCCGACCGGTGCGAAAGCTATCCATCGCCTCCTGTCGCCGGTTTTGAGATAGATTCCCTTGCAGCGAGGTGGCAGGTAGTCCAGCTTTGATCAGCTGATCCGCCAGCTTTTTGGCGCGGTGTTTCGTCCGGGTAAAGACCAGCACCTGCCCATTGCCAGATTTACGCAATAACGCCAACAATAACTCGGCTTTCCGGGTTTGATCCACAGGATAGACTGCGTGTCCGATTGTCTCAACCGGGCGGGATACCCCTAAATCGATCTTTACGGGATGGTTTAGGAATTCATCTGCCAGGGAGCGGATCTCTTCTGGCATGGTCGCTGAGAACAACAATGTCTGGCGTTGCTTGGGTAATGCTGCAAGAATTCGGCGGATATCCGGTAAAAAGCCCATATCAAACATCCGGTCAGCTTCATCGATGACCAGGATCTCAACCCAATTGAGGTTGACCGCATGTTGACCCATCAGGTCCAGCAAACGTCCCGGGCAGGCAACCACAATATCTACCCCAGCGCGTAAACGCTTGATCTGAGGCAGTGCGGATACCCCTCCATAGATTGTCATACTGCGTAAGCCAGTTTGATATCCGAGTACTCCAATGTTAACATGGGTCTGCTCAGCCAGCTCACGGGTTGGAGAAAGGATCAGGGTGCGCAGTTTTCCGCGCGGTCCGGAAATGAGGTGCTGTAGAATCGGTAACACAAACGCAGCAGTCTTCCCGGTTCCGGTTTGGGCTAAGCCCAGCACGTCATGTCCTTCCAATATGGGTGGAATGGTGTTAAGTTGAATGGCGGTTGGTGTTGAATAACCAGCACTAGATATCCCCGCATTGATCTGGGGATGAAATGCAAATGAAGTAAAGTTCACAAAAGGTCCTTTTAGGCATAAAATTGAGCCAAGGCGAACCCTGGCCCGTACGCATCTATTTTGGATAATGTTTATCCACTTCGGATACGAACCCCGGATTATACCACAATAAAATTGTTAATACGCCCGGCTTATGAGAACCTTTTTCATATGTGTACAAACCATCAGGCATGCCAAAATCTACTTGACAAGAGGGGCTACGCGATTAGATATATAATATATGTGAATTTTAATGGATTGATTCGGCTGTTCGAGAAATAATTCCCGCACCTAAATATTTAATGGGAGGGAGAAATGCGGATAAGATTTCTATTTATAATTCTTTTTTCAACGCTGCTCGGTTTGTCGGCTTGTGGGTCCGCTCCAACCACGCTTCCCACTATCACCGAGCCAGCCATCACTGCCACGGAGCCGATCATTTTAAAAGAAACCCAGCTCGTTGAAGTGACCCGTATCGTAGAACAGACCCAAATCGTTCAGGAAATTCAAGTGGTTACCGTTGAAGTAACCCGCATCGTTCAAGAGTTGATCATCACAACTCCCAGCCCTCAACCATTCCCAATGGTTGAATCATCGCAGGTAATATCGCTCCGCCTGCCTCGCGCCCAACATACTGCAACCCGCTTACCGGATGGAAGCATCCTGTTTGTAGGTGGCAGTACGAGTACTTACGAACAAACCAGCCAGGTTGAAATCTATGATCCTGGTACTGGAATTACTTTCTTGGCTGCCCCATTGCATACTCCGCGGCATGCGCATACAGCTACATTACTCCCAGATGGTCGTGTCTTGGTTGTGGGTGGTTCCAACCATAACCAGGGCTGGCTGGATGATGCAGAGATATACGACCCCTCCACGAATGAGTGGCTGGTTATGCCCCCACCGACCTCACACGGTGTTGAACACACCGCCACACTGATGAATGACGGTCGGGTGCTTGTCGTCGGAGGAGCTATCGGTGGTGGTCAACAGACGGATCTGGTTGACATTTTCGATCCGCAGACGAATTCATGGTACGCCGCCCTGCCATTAGCCTCTGATCGAGCCAGCCATACAGCCATGCTTTTAAACGATGGACGAGTTTTAGTGATCGGCGGTGGATCGGCTGCGGGTATTCCTGCAGGAGGTGAGGCGCTGCTTTATGATCCTCAGCTGGATACCTGGACAGCGACCGGACCGATGGTGATGCCGCGCGTCAATGGTGAAGCAGCAATCCTTCCAGACGGCAGCGTATTGGTAGCGGGCGGAATTAATCTGCAGGACACCTTAGGACCCGGAGCGACTCTAATACCCTCTTCCAGCTCTGAGATATTTGATCCCGTTTCCAACATATGGTCAGCAACCGCTGAACTTATCCAGCCTCGCAATGGATTTGTAATGCTGCCACTTAAGGATGGTCGGATATTGGCAATCGGAGGGGTGCATGACGCCGAGTGTTGCCTGACGGAAAACTCATACATTCTCGAGATTGAGTTTTATGATCCCAGCACTCAACTTTGGAATATTGCGGGTGATCTTCCACAACCAGCGATCCATTCAGCAGGCGTGCTAATACTGGATGGTCGGGTGTGGGTCACCGGAGGTAAGGCTGGCGAGTCTGGTGAATATTTCCTGGCAGACACCTGGCTGATATTTTATGCACCCAGTCAACCCTAACACATACTCAGGAATATTTATCTAGCTTTTATCCATTCTTTCAACTAATCTTGCTCACGATGCACATCGCATCCTCCCCCACACCACCTAGTAAGGCTGAGGTCAGGTCAGTCTGGAAGTGCAGACCCGGAAAGTAAAGTCCTGGTGCTTGTTGTACTACACCATGCTCGTGGCGTGGGATACCTAATTCTACAAAAACGGGCAGCTTGATCCAATGGTAATCCGGACGATAACAACCGCCCAGATTACCCCCCCAGGTGACACTTGATTGTCTTTTGTATCTGGCTTGACTTCCCTATCACTCGCAAGGCGCGGCGTGAATTCAACCCCAGCTTCGGCAACCTCCTTGCGATGGGTCCGGATGAGCGGATTGCCATGGGTGAGCACAGAAACTTTCATCCGCCTGCCCATGGGAGTATCGATGGTCATCATTTGGCGCAGGAAGCACCAGTAAGGTTTGTCACCAAATAGTTTGCCCAGCTAATCCACCCAAACGGTGCCCATCCCGTTTGGGCGCCGGATAAAGCTGCAGGCCACAATCTAACCGATCAAACCGATCAGGATATCAGCCCATGAACACATATTTATCTATAAATATTGCGGCCACCTGAAATATAAACACGCCACTTATTAAGTTGTATGATATAGTGTGTTTTAAGAAAACTCAAGGAGATTATGAAATGGCAAGCATAACCCAACCCCTCAGAGACAAGCATAAAGCATTTTCCCTGCAAGTCGAAACCTTGCGATTGGCTGGTGATGTTGTGAATGAAAGCCTCACCACCCTGGCCCATGACAAAATTGAACAATCTTATAATTTCCTGACCCGTCAACTCCTCCCCCATACTCAGGCGGAAGACAAAACGCTTTACCCCATGATCCAAAAAGCCATGGGAGATCCTCGGGCAACCGCTACGATGAGCCGTGATCATCTCGAACTCGATCGACTTACCCAGGAATTGGGGACTCTCCGCGTTCACAAGTCGACGCTTTCCATCACCTTCGAGCAGGTCAATGCACTGCGTCGTATTTTATACGGTCTCTACGCGCTGCTGAAATTACACTTTGCCAAGGAAGAGGAAATCTACCTGCCCCTGCTAGACTCAACGATTACTGCAGAGGAAGCTCAGGCAATGTTCAAAGAAATGGAAGTTTTAGAAAACGAAGCCAAGGCACGCCTGCCACGCTAAGCAGAATATCCTGTAGTTCAACCGATCAAAATCCTGTCAGAGTCTCCAATAAACGTTAAAACAATCAGTTTAACGGATCTCTTCACCCGTATCAGCGCTGGCTGCTGATATTTCCCGGGCAATAAAGATCGACAGGAAGGTGCTCAGGATCACAAACATAGCCACCATGGTAATTATAGGTCGGTCGCGCAAACCGACCTTTTTTTATTTCATTTCAGGCTTTTCAATCCGGTAGCGCTTCAGCTTAATTCCCCACACTGGTATGGTCTCCTGGTAAACCAGACCACACTTTTCGATAACCCTCTGGGATGCCAGGTTTTCCGGGTGAACCAGGGCGATGATATGATCCAGGCTGAAATTTTCAAAACCAAAATTAATAGAAGCCTGGGCTGCCTCTGTGGCGTAACCTTTGCCCCACCACGGACGATCCAGCAGAAAACCAACCTCTGTTTCGTCCAGCTCAGGGAGATATTGTAAACCTGCCCAGCCGACGATCTCCTGCCCGCCAACGGGTAGTACCCCCCAGTTCCCGTAACCATACTTTTCCCAATGTTCTCCTTGACCACGTATAAATCGCTGGACTTTCTCAAGCGGGGGAGGGATAGTGATGGGAAAATATTGTAAAACACCTTCCGATTGATAAATGCGGTACAGTACTTCAGCTTCCTTTGGCTGAAGTCGATGCAAAATCAAGTGTGCTGTTATGACAGCTGGAATTTCCTTGTTCATTCTTTAAGTGAATGAATTCTTCATGTATATGACTATCGACCGATTTAATTTTCAACCACCAGGTTTTCAGGCAGGTGAACGGCAAACCGGCATTGAAAATCTCCTTTGAGAACCGATTCTAACAGGTCAACCTGGAGTGTTTGCCCAAATATCACCTCCCACGGTTTTTTACTGAATCCTCCGCTGCAATAACAAAAGATTGGATTCAATTGGATTGCCTCGGTTTTTACGGCTTCACGCGCCCATGGGCAATGACAGGCATAATATCTCTTCATCGTGGGATCCGTCTCAGTCAGATATTCCTTGGTATTGTACGGGATTTTTGTTATGAACAATAGATTGCCTTCACGCACTCCACTCTCGATTTCCGGGTTGTTCTTCACGAAACGGACCACATCTTCTGTGACTTCCTGTGAAAAGAACAGTTCGTCATTTCGTTGGCATTTCTGCAATAATTCCACCAGGGCTTGATGTTTTTTCTTAAGATAACTGTCGATATCACCAGTTTTGATGTATTTCTCTCGTTCATCCATGAAGTAATCATCAGGCAGATCCCTCAGGCAGGCAGATAATAACCGCTCCATCGCCTCATAGCCTACAAGCTCAATTAATCGGTCAATGACCGGGAACATGTCATATGGCTTTTCCTGGGGAGGTACACCTAAAATCGATACACCTACTCCCGCAAAGGCTTCATCACGTACAGCCTCACCAAATTCTTCTCCAACTTTTTTAAACAAATTTGGCTGTGCTTCAGCACCGTCCAACAGTTCGAGCATCGCAACATAGATGGTATTATTCTTAATGAAACGACCATAGCGCGCTAATGCCAGAAAATGATCATAGCTGTTTTGTCCCTCTTCAATCAGGATTTTACAAAACTCCCAGGTTATATCTGCATCTGCCTTGCTGCTCGATGCTCTCAGGTAGGTTTCAAACCGCTCAGCAATTTCAATCGATGCTTCGATTTCCTCATCATTCAACTTGCGAGTTTTGAGCAGCTCGCGAAATCCCTCTCTATCCATTTCTCCTCCGTTTTATAAAAGAGCTAAATTAAGATCGCACTTTTTATACTTTTGTGTATTCGCTGAAGTTCATCATGTCAATCAGACTGCGAACCTGGTCTCGGGATCTACGCTGTGCACCTCCAGGAATTGGCGAATAGCATATCACTCTGATGATCAGCAATATTTTTTACTGAAATATAAATTGATACTCTCAATTAGGAAAATCCTAATCCCTGTTGAGAATATTAAGTCAAGGTAATATTTAAGTACTTCGGTTGAAATAAACTAGTAATTTATTGCCACTATCATCTCGCCAGGGGGTATATTCCGCCACTCGTTTGGGATCATGCTTGAGGAATTCAGAAGCCCACAGCAGCATGGTTGCAAATTGGGTTGCGACGAATAAATCGAGCTGAGCCCACTGTGCCTCAGGCAAGCTGCGAACTTGACGATAACCTTCCCGAAAGGCATCGCTCATTCGCTTCCAATCTTGACCCCAGGCCCACTTGCATAACGCCACCGCAATATCCCACATCCAATATCCATATCCACAATCCTCAAAATCGATTGGATAGGCATTCCCAGCTTTGTAAAGCACATTCTCAGGATACAGGTCAGCATGGATCAAGCCATATGCATCCGAATCCTTACCCAGCGCCCGCATGACTTGCTTGGCTTCCTGGGATATTTCCTTGAATGGCTCATGAAAATTGACAGGCATCGATTCAACCAGCTCTTCCAGGGGATGCTCAAACATACTCCCACCAAGCTGTGAATTCCAATCCCAATCCGGGCGAGTGAATTCACTCGGAGGATGCCAGTTCGCGGAAAAGTTGTGCATGTGTGCCACAGCCTTGCCCAACGCAGTCAGATGTTTGGGTCTTAAGCCATCACCAATACTTCTTCCATCCAGCCAACGCATCAGCGAGACAACCCGCCCATTCGGAATGCCAGGGGTAATGACGGTTGTCAGAAGCTTGCCATCAGCATTCGGGACCGGTGCAGGTACGGATAGACCCGCCTCCTGGCTTAATGCATCCAGCCATATCAATTCCGAGGCGATCGCCTCCGTATCCCCCATGGCATGGATGCGAAGCAAATATCGACCAGGGGTATAAGGCTCACCCATACTCGAGTTCGTAACTTCCGCTTTCGTATCCACGCGGTAGATGATATTTTCAAAGTATTGGATGAAATTAAGGCTCGCATCCGCCATATCATAGGCTTTTAGTGCCTCTTTAGCTAAGTCTCTCAACCTGTATAAGCGACTGCGACGGGTGAGCTCACGGAAGAGTTTCATTTTATTATCCAATTTTTCAAAACAGGTCCTTCATCCTAGCACAATATACAGCAATGATCAGTGCGGTCCGACTCAATCGTCCTTTGGAAAAGAGAAATGCATCTGCACGGTGACCCAAGTATTTCCCCGTTTCTCCAGCGTACCAGTCCAACGACAGTTATCCCATCCAGTAGGTTGGCCATTCCATTCCGCATGGTCGTCGAGAAAACACGCATACCAGGCCACGTTTCCCAATTCTGCAAAAGTGATTCTTAATTCCTTGATCTTATAGTCCGTAGCTTTGAAGGCATCCGTCTTCCACGCGCCTTCGCTCATGTTCTTAAATTCATTAAACCCAATGATCGTGCTTTTTGAATCAGGATGGAAGATAAAGAAGGTTTCGTCTTGAGCTACTGCTGAGTACAATCGATCAAAATCCTTGGTTAGTGCCCAGCCGATCGTAGCATGAATGGTTTGTTCAACAGCAATTCGGTCTTCATCGGTAATCATCGTGACTGCTCCTTAGAGATTTAACTGAATTCTTCAAATGCGCCAAAATTATTAGTACCTACCAGTATTCCTTAGAACATTTCATGCATAAAGGGACTCATCCTTGGAAACATTTCACACAGGATAGCCTGGACCCTGGCATCCGGATTCCCCCAATTACGCAGAGGGATATCCTGGGGGTCGTATATTCCGTTAACCAAAGCTGATAATCCCTGGATGGTCAACTCGCAATCCACCTTCTCTGTTCTCGATACAGCGAGTTTCCCTTCCGCTGATTCAAATCTCCAGCCACCTTCGTTCCACGGGCATAGCGGATCAACAATCCTTGCCGAAAAGCTGCTATTGCCCACCTTCATCCCACCCATTTTTTCGATATCCAAGACACGGTTCATGCCCGGGCGAATCGTGGATTCAAGCTTCACTTGTAGATCCGTCAGCCACGTTTCGGGATATTCATCATCGCTAAGCCAAATTTCAGCCCGCTCAGCCTGGTCAATATGGCGGGCGATCCACTGGAGTAATAAGTATCGCGCCCGGCTGGTTTGGTAGTAAAAACGATAAGCAGCAAAATTATATTTACTCACTTCTTCACCCAGGATGCGAAAAAGCATCAGCCCTTCAATATTCCCCTGAAACTCAGCCAGGGCAGTCCATAGTGTATTTTGATTGGCGCGACCACGGTCACCAAAATCGAAGAATGCCATACCATGCCTGTCCTGCCGCATCTCTGCAAGATATTCCCGATAGGTGTCGTATGCTTCGCGGATATACTGTACTTTGAGTTCACCATCCAGGTTCAGTTTCAGTAATGGAGCTAATGATTGTGTTGCCAGCCTGACAATTTTTAATAATGGGAAGGAAACGAAACCCATCCTTTCGTAAAACGATTCCCTGAATGGATAAAGATTTGAAAATGCCTTTCCCGATTCCCTATCTGTTGAGAATAGTTTTACCATTGCTTGCCGGCAATAACCCTTCCGCCGTGCTGAAGGTGCTGTGGACACTCCCCATACCCCAGATGCCGGGTATAACTTTCCACGCATATTCTGCGTCATGGGCGTGCTGACCGCGATCGAGACAGGTGACTCGCCTTCAAAAATAGCAAAGCAGGTTATACCCATCCGCTCACGCACGATCCCCATCCACTCATCTTTATTTTGGAAGGGAGGTGAGGGATGCAGAGAATATGAATTCAAGGCATACAGGGTTTCCAACATTTCCTCACCCTCAAGCTGACGTGTTGTAATTTCCATGGAATGACCTCCGCGTATCGCCAAATTAATGGGTTAACATTTAAAACACAACACTACCAATCCTCTGACCACGCCTTTATCCTGGCCACCTTTTCTCCCAGGGTTGGTACAAATCGAACACAGGACCCAATACTGCCTGGTATAAGGCATTTGCCGGCGTTGACCCACCCGTGGTCATTCCCAGGGTCGCACCCATGCGTTTCATTCGTCTCATTCCTTCACACATAAGCGTCCTGGCCAGGCCAAAGCGCTGGTGCTCCGGCATGGTCCCAACCGGTTCAAAACAACCACAGCGAGTTACATCATCGTACCAGAGGGTGGTAAACGCAGCCACTTCTCCACTCGGAGAAATGGCAACCAGGTCCAGGTCACGTCGATAAAGCGGTGCAGATTGAATATTCTGGTACCACGACCAATCGCGATCATATGTCTCCTCCGGCTCTTCAGGGTGGAATGCCCGCCAGGATGCCCAACTGCGGGCAGGCAGCTCTGAGGCTTCGCCCAGTGAGCGGATTGTATACCTATCGCGTGGTGGGCACTCAGGAATAGGCCGCTCCAGGTCGCACAGCCATTGATGTTCATCAGCTTCAGCAATATGGGTAAATCCCCTCCTTGCCAAAATCGCTTGTCGTTGGCTATCTCCCGCATCACACCAAACCCACAAAACCAGGCCACCCCTCCGGCTGGGGGCTTTCAAGTGTACTTCAGCTTGAACGATCATTTCTTCTTCCAGCTCGGCCGTTTTGAATGCCGGATGAACCTGCAAAAATGCCTGCCCGGCTCCTTCAAGGTTTAAAACAGCCGCCATCTGCCCGACCTCGGTTTCCCAGAGATATACGCCTGTTTCGAGTGAGCCATCATTCAAGTTCATGATGCCATGCCAGCGCCAGTAATCCCACCGGGCGACTGGCCAGCTCAACATGCGCCGGTTATTTAGCACAAAGACCTGCCGTAGGAAATCACGTACGCGCCAGAAGTCATCTTCAGTTTGATAGGAATGCATCAACAATTTCATTGAACAGATCTCCTTAATCGCCAAACATGGAGGCGGCGATGGACTTTACTTGCCCAGAATCAGGCTCAAAGCAAACCAAAATATTGGGTTCTCCTTGCGTAACAACCGTGCGTCCTTGCTCGGGTCCGGGGGAAGTGACGATATCAATTGCCAGTGGAATTTCCGGGCAAACCATCGGGTTTGTAGCCTGAACCGCTGCCACCAGGTCCCAGATGTAAACACCCTCCGGCGACCAGGAGTCCAGCATCCATTGCAGCAGGTTACCCGCCATATTTCCTTCGGGTGATTTCGACGAGATCCAGCCAGGTAAATCGGATGGTGTCCAGCTGACTTTCCGGGTGGCATCCAACGGTATCAAGTGCAGTGGAAGCCCGGAGGTGAAAACCGCCTCGGCAGCTACCGGGTCTGCCCAGATATTCCATTCCGCAACCCTATTATCGATAGCCGGCCAATCACTCTTGATATTACCTTCCACATTCACACTTCCTCCCATAATGTAGACATCCCGGATGTTTTCTGCGATTTTCGGGTCGAGGAGCAATGCCTCGGCTAAATTGGTGTGTGTGCCGCTGACGAACACCATCACTGCCTTTGGAGAGTTGTTGATCGTGTCCACGATCAGTTCAGCTGCAGGGGTAGGTTCCTGTGTGACAGCAGTAGTTGGAAGCTCGATATCCCAGAATTGATCACTGGCTTGCCGCCAGGGTTCCGGAAAGGCGTTTTCCCCTTCCAATGGCATGGGAGAGCCAGCCCCAACGGGAATGTCCTCCCTCCCCAACCCTGCAAGAAGTTGCAGGATGTGATTTGCAAACAGGTCTGGATGGGCTTCCCCGTTCGAAATTGTCACCGCCCTAACATCAAAGCCTGGGTTGTTCAGGAAGTAAAGTAAGGCAATCGTGCCATCCGGGCTGCCGTCATCATCCACAATAACCGGGATTGGAACAAGGCCGCTCTGGTTGGACAATGCGAGTGGAGTGACCGTCGGGAGAGCTGCCGTTGCATCGTTGCAGGAAACGAATTGAAGGTGAGGCCATTCTCCCTGGATGCACATGGGCTCAAATCCCATGCGAGACCATATGGGTGCCATCGGTCCAATGAGGATGAACAGGAAAACCAGTACACCGATCACGATACCAATAATTTTGAGCCTTTTTTGTTTCTTCATAATTACCCTTCTAATATCGTGTTCAGACCGATTCTATATTACCATTCCCAGCGGACGATTGCACCGGACTCCCAAGAAAATGCTTCCGCAAACATTGCTCCCCTATCCACAAAGACATCGCTTGACGACGCATTCTGCAAATTGCCTTGGGAGAGTGGTGTGCCGGTAGCCCTCGCCTTTAATTGTATATGATTAACCGACTCCTACCAGGATCCAAACAAAGTTGTTTATGGCACTGGTATCCAGACGGGACCAACCTCCTCACTCGGAGAGGTCGTTAACCTTTGCACCGTTGGCATCCCAATACCCCCAAGGAATCGTTCAACACTCATAACGTAAATATCAAAGCTTCCATTCCGATCGGTGGAAAAAGCGATTCGGGTCCCATCCGGTGACCAGGCAGGTTCCTTATCAAAAGCCTGGTTATCTATTAAACGAACTACATTATTTCCGTCTGAATCCATGACATAGATCTCCGAGTTACCATCCCGATTGGAAGAAAAAACAATCCTGGAGCCATCAGGAGACCAAGAAGAAACAAGATTCTTCATTCCGCTGGCATTCGTGGTTCGTGTCAGCTGAAGCTGTTTGCCAGCCTCCGAGCCATTAAGCACTTCTGCAACATTCAGGACATAAATATCAATATTTCCATCCCGATCAGCAGAAAATGCGATTGCTTTACTATCGTGTGACCAGACAAGATTTCCATCTCTCGAAATGTCAGCAGTATAAGTCAACCGCCTCAGATCAGTCCCATCGGGCTTGATAAGATAAATATCCCCCAAGGTACCATTTTCATTGTTGAATGCTATCCATTCGCCATCAGGAGACCAGGCTGGTTTTACTCTCCA
>Ga0209254_10005391_pt1 | contig 11764 bp, 7 predicted proteins | sample FrelakmetDIP11DI_FD_187148 | JGI IMG/M metagenome (GOLD analysis project Ga0209254, IMG submission 187148) | Freshwater lake sediment microbial communities from the University of Notre Dame, USA, for methane emissions studies - DIP11 DI (SPAdes)... | ecosystem: Environmental > Aquatic >... | reverse complement strand
TCCCGGGTTTCGTGGATGTTCTTGCCCGTGGACAGGTCCATCAGGGTGTCGCCGCCCCAGCGGGCGGACCAGACCATCTTCTCCACCTCTTCCTCGATGGAGCCGCCCTTGCCAGGATCATTTACGCCTCTGCCTCATTCTGCCCCGGCAGAAGATAGGCCTGTAACGCATGATTGGGCGATTCGGGATAGAGAAAGGCAAGCTCGCCAGCGCGCACCATCCCGGTGAGATGCTTGTTCCGGAGATACTTCAGGTCCTTGTGCAACAGGGCGGCAAGCTCCTCGCCCCGCAAGGGTCGCCACCCACAGAGGTCCTGGATAATCTGCCGCAGTCCCGCCGTACTGATGCGTTGTCCTGGCCGTGGCAAGCGGGCGGCCAGACTGGGTGGCAAGTCCGACAGGGTCCACTTACCACCTTGCAGCGACTGCTTACCACCTTCCGGGCGTCGGTTACCACCTTGCAACGACAACTCGCCCTGTTCGCGATGCCTGTCGAGCCCATCCCGCGGCGCAGGTAGGGTGTAGTAGGTGCGGCTCCCGGCCCCCTGCTTCTCCAGCAGTCCCCGGTCACGCAACCGACGCAGCAGACTGCTCGCTTGCAAGGTATCGAGCCCAGAGAAGTCCCGGCAAGCCGTGTTATCCACCACCCCGGTTTCACGCGCATAAATCAGCGCTTTGGCTTCGTCGCCACTGATGAGCCCATCACCCGCCAGCGTCTTGAGCCAGGCATAGTCCTCCTCCGTCAGCAAGTGATGCAGGAACAGGGTGACCTTGAATTCGTTCCTCTGCCGATCCGAGGCGAACTCCGGAAGCGGCAAACCGGCATCGCCCGCCATGCGGCGCATGGTGCGGATACCCGAGCCCTTGGTTTCCGCCCAGTTCAACTCATGGAGCACCGCCGCGATGGCCGGGTTGCGCAATCGGGAGCCCGGCATGCCCAAGCTGGCCATGTCCTTCAGCGAATAGCCCGGATTGAGAATTTCGATGCGATTGCTGTAACGGATGATCTGGATCGGGCTGTGTTCCTGATAGCTGCGGTGCATCACTGCGTTGGCCAACGCCTCCCGGATCACCTTGCGCGAAAGCACCGGCTCCTGGCGGCTTTGCAGTTCGCCTTCCGGCAGTCGAAAACCCTTGGGCAACTCATCGACGATGCTGGCCTCGGCCACCGCCAGCGCCAGCATCAGCGGCTTGCGAATATCCACCGACTGGAAACGCTGCTCCGGATCATCCACCCACTGGGTACCCACTACCCGGATGTAGTCGATACGCAAGGCCGGGAACAGCCGTCGCAACGCCATCGGTTTGCCGAACAACACGATGCCGGCCAGGGTTGGTTTCAGCGTGTCACCCACACGGCGAGCAGCGGACAGCGCTTCCAGCATGTCAGGGTTGTCATACCCCAGTTCCTCCGCCTGGGGATTGGCCAAGGCGCGCAGACGGCGATACTCGGCAATCGCCTGAGGATCGAGGTCGTCCATGCGCGCATCGGGCACAGGCGCCATATCCGGACCAAACTGGGGTTGGCTGGCCCCGCGCAACACCCACAAGTCCTCGTCCGTACAACGCTGGTCGGTGGAGCCGATGCGCCGGAATGCGCCCTTGGGCAAGCCAGTGGCCTTCAGATAAACAGGCTTCTGGCTGACATCCGCTTCCGGCACGAACACGACGATGACGGTCTGGCCATCGAGACGCTCCACCGACATTTCCGGGCGGATCGCCAGATTCAGCATCGAGGCGCACTGGCTGGCCAGATCCTTCTGAATCTTGTCGGGGTCAGTCAGCCCTTCCGGCCAATACTGAGTGTCACCCTTTGCATCCACCCGGCTATCCACGCCCAGCAAGAGATGGCCGCCGCCCAGGCCCGGCTCATTGGCATAGGCCAGCACGGTCTCGATGATCGACTTGCCGATTTCGCGCGAGCGCTTGGCCTCGATGCGCGGCGATTCGTCGGCCGCGTTGAGTTCAGTGAGCAAGTCGCCCGCGGAGCGCATTTACTACGCCGCCTTCCTGAAACTGCCCTGCATGGCCCCCACGACCTCCCTCAACCGCCCGTCGAACTGCCGGTCGATGTCCTCGAAACTGCCGATCAACCGGGCATAGATCGGATTGCCGAAGATGGCATCCAGATCCACCCGCCCCTGGGACGACAGGTTGGCGACAAAGGCGTCCTTGATCCTGCGCAGGGTCTTGGTCTGCGCGTCGTTGAAGTTGTAGAGCCCGAGGTACTGTTCAAAGCCAGACTCGATGCGCTCCCGGGTGGTAGGAATCTTGCGCACGCCCAGTACGGCCAAGAAGAAGTCCCATACTGAGCCCGCCGGGTAGTCGTATATGCGCTGCAACTGTTCCTCGCTCAGGATCACGTCCGGGGCCGCGGCCCAGGCCATTACCAGGGCCAATTCCTCCTCGCTCGGCTGGTAGTCCTTATCCTCCCAGACTTTGCGCCGCAACAAGGCAATCCGCGGGTCCATGGTCGATTTTACGCCGGTCTCGAATAGCTCCCGTGCCCGGGCAATCGGGATGTTGTCCACGAGCTTAAGCCCGGCCTCCGTCATCAAGGCGCGCTGAATCAGAGTCGCCGGGTCCGGGTTGTCCAGTATCCCATCGACCCGACCTCCGCCACCCCCACCGCCGCCACCCTTGTCGGCACCGCCTTTCACCACCTTCTCGTTGGGCTTGAGGCTGCCCTTGCCGTTGTCGTTCATGCGTTTGCAAAGGCCGACGAAATCCAGGATCTTGAAGCTGAACTTGCCTGTCTTGGGGTCGAGTCGGGTGCCGCGCCCGAGCATTTGCAGGTACTTGGCCACCGACTTAGTCAGGGCGCCGAAGGCGATATAGCGCAGGCAGGGGATGTCCACGCCGGTGCTCATGATGTCCACGGACACGACGATGCGGGGGTTGGAATAGGGCCGCTCGAACCAATCCTTGAGCGACTCGTTGATGTCGTCGTTGTCCGAGATGACCGCCTCAGCATAGCGCGGGCCCTGGCCGGAGTCGTTGAAGGAGGCGTTGATGGCCTTGACCAGCATCAGGCAATGGGCCTGGCTGGCGGCAAACAGCAGCACCTTCTCCCCGTACTCGGTCTCCTTGCGCAGGATCTCCGCCCAACGGTTGGCCTGCTCCTCGCTCAGAATGCGCTTGTTGAGCCGCTCCAGCTTGATTTGCTCCGCCTTACCCAGTTCGATGCGTGCCCGGGTATCCGGGTCCAGCAGGTGGTCATAGAGCACCCCCTCTGCCATTGCCTCCCGGGTCAGGGCCGTGATGTGCTCCTCCTTGCCATAGGGGGCCAGGAAGCCCTCGGCGATACCGCGGTCCAGGTCGAAACGGAAATCCGGCTCGCCGGACTCACAGCCGAAGAGGCGATAGGTGTCGTTGATGGCAAGGTCCGCGTCGTCGATCTCTGCCCCCTTGGCCGGTACGGCGATGCGCGGGGTGGCGGTGAGACCGATGCGGGGGCAGACGAAGTGGTCGAATACCAGATTGCGGTTCACCGTGATGGACCGGTGGCATTCGTCCACGATGATCAGATCATAGAAGTTGCTTGGGATGCGGTCGTAGAGCAATTCCAGGGTGTCGATGACTACCACATGGACATTCTTGTTGGCATGGGCGCGCCAACTGGCCGAGGTGATCCAGTGGCTGTTGTAAGTGGGCGAGAGCAGGCTGAACCCCTTGGCAATGGCCTGACGCGCGAGGGTGCGGCGGTCCACCACAAACAGGATGCGTCGGGCCAGGGCGTGGTCCAGCAGGGCCTTGCAAAAGGCGACCAGGGTGCGGGTCTTGCCGAGCCCGGTGGCCATGTGGACCAGCATTTTCATCTTGCCGTCGCGATAGAGTTCCAACAGGATGCGGATGCAGTCCAATTGGTAGGTGCGCTCCTTGCCGGCCGCCGGGTCGAAACCCCCGGCAATGGTCGTGTCGATGCGGATGTCCTGCGAGCGCCGCCGCTTCCGGTCCTGTTCCAGCTTGAGCTTCATCGCCTCCAGGGTCATGAGGCCGTCCACCGGGCGGAACTCCGCGGCGTCCACCCCGACCCAGGCGAGGTCGAAGAACAGCACCCTGAGCCCGCCCGCGCCATCCGCCGCGCAGGCGTAGAGGAAGCGGGGCCGCAAGACCCGGCTATACTTGAGCCGCAGTTTGGGCAGGGCCTTCGCCGGGTCGTCCAGCTTGTCCTCGACCACCGCGAGCGGCACGCCCTGGATGTCCTGCAACACGAAGTCCGGCCTGATGGACTTGCTGCCCGGGTAGTCCCGCTGCTCTTCCTCGGTCAGGGCATAGTTGGGTTGATAGAGCAGGGTGTCCCCTAGGCGCCAATCCAGGGCCTTTAGTGCCTCGAAGACCCGCAGGTCCACCGCGGATGCCTCGTTGTCGAAGACGCCGGTCTTGTTGGGCTTGGGCATGGTTAGGATTCCCAGATTGCACGGATCACTTCGAGCGCCCTTTCCTCGCAGCGTCTCGCACTGGCGTCCAAGCCGTCAATGAGCAAGAGGTCAGTCCTGTAGGCATTCACACAGCGCTGCTGATCTGGAATGCTTGGAACGACTATACGAATGGTCGCAAGCTGCTCTCGATTGACCTTTGGCATTCCTGCGCGTTCCTGAAATTCCCGCGTCTGCTCGCCAAACCAACTTGATGTCAACACAAGGGCAAGATATTCAGGCGTAATCTTGTCCGACTTGACGCTGTAAGGATAGATGTCGGAGCTGCATACGCCGTCGAATTCCGCGAGAAAGCACTTTCGCAGACTTGGTCGCACCTTGCTATAGACAACCTGACCTTTCGTGAATGGATAAGAGGGGCCGATAATGCCTGCCTCCCCCACCGTCTGGAATGTAAGGAGCCGTCCGGTGCCAGACTGTATATGCTCTCCGCCGATGTACCGCGCATTGGAAACGGAGTTCAGGTCCTTAATAACTGTAGCATCAACCTCAGCTAGTTCACCCAACAGCAGAGACTCGCCATTGAATGACAAGAAAAGGTCGACATCCCATGCAGCCATAAAGCTCTTGGCATGGGCCGTCATACCGGCAAGCTTTTCCAGTTCACAGGCGATGGCATCATGGTGCTCGACACGCGGTATCGGAATCTGCATGTCCAACAACTCATGAGGTTCCATTCGTCTTCGACCACTTGCGCCCGAAACTTTCTCCTCAATCTGCCGCCAAAACTGTTCACTGGTGAGCAATGCCGCAAGCAAGTTTGGATGGCACTCTGATGAATTTATTGAAAACGTGGGGAATTCGTTCGACACGATGCCGCCGTCCAGCGCCTCGGGGATCAATCCGAACGCGCCATTCCGAGCGTCAATCCTGGAAAAAATCAGGTCGCCTTCTGTCACTTGGAACCATTTATCGCCTTTGACCTCATCCGGCGTCACCCTGTCGCGAAGCACAACCCCTTTGCCGTAGAGCTTCACGGTAACGCGGCGATAAGTACGCCCCGCCTCAAGTACGACCGGCCGCGAGATGGGTTCCAGCAGCTCTTTCAGCGCTATTCGTGGCGTCCTCTGCTGGGATGCAATAATCTCCTGCAAGGTCCCCAAATGCGGATAGCGCTCGAAATCCTCCGCAGTGACACCCGCCAAAAACTGCCTGGCCCAATCGAGTTCCAGGGCGTGGCGTGGGTCGAGCGAAGACAGCAGTTCATCCAATCGCTCAATGGGTGCAGCGGCTACAGCCCGGTATCGCCGCTCCAGCCCATCCGCCCAACCGCCCTCGCGTACCCGGCTGGCGGCGAAGTCGCGCCAGGCGGCCAATTGCTCGGCGGTCAGGCCGCTGCGGTAGTTCGGCAGGTTGAAAGAGTAGAGGTGCGCCCGCTCGATCTTGCGGGCGATCTCGTTCTGGGTCTTAGCCTCCCACAGATCGGCGTGTCGGGCGAAGCCCAGGAGCCGTCCCGTTTCGGTGAGCCGCTTGGCCGCGATCTGGGCCGCCCATTTCTGCTCCAGCCGGGCCAGTTCCTCGGCACGCTTGACGGCCATGTCGGCGCGGGTCTCGGCCCGGATGCGGTCCTTGGTGCGCGGGTCCAGGGTCTTGATCCACTCGGCCGGGATGCAGAACGAATGGCGGGACTCAGGCGGTTCCTGCCCTTGGCGGACATAGGTGTGGAACAGGTCCAGGGCCTCGACCAGTTGGCAGCCTGGCAGCGGCTTGCGGTTGGTGCCCATGGAGTAGCCGTCGTTGGTTACTTTGTAGAACCAGACCCGTTCGGTCTGCCGGCCCTTGACGAAGACCAGGATAGATGTTTTGGGGCCCTGGCCGCCCTTGCTGACGAAGACGCCCTGGGGCAGGCTGATGATGGCTTGCAGGTCGCACCCTTCCAGCAGGGCACGGCGCAGCGCCCGGGCGCTGTTCTGGTCCCAGGTCAGGAAGCCCTCGGACACGATCACGGCACACAGACCGCCGGGCTTGATGGTCTCCAGCATGAGCTTGACGAAGAGGATGGTGGTCTCGCTCTCGGTGGGGTACTCGCTCCAGACGTTGGGGTAGGACTCCTTGTCCCGCTGGGCGCCGAAGGGCGGGTTGGCGATGACGATGTCCTTGCTGTTGGGCAGGATCACGCTGCCGAACTTCTCCAGGGCGTCGCCCTGTTGGATGTTGCCGGGGTTGAGGCCGCGCACATAGAAGTTGATGGCGGCCATCTTGCGGACCATGCCCAGGTGCCCCCCACTCCGGTACGGTAGAAGTCGGTGTTGACCTCGATGGAGGGCATCTCTACCGGATGGCGGTCGAACCAGGCGTTGAACCAGGCTGCCAGTTCGGGATGGGCCTTGGGCCCAGGCCAGCGGCCCTCGCGGCTGACACCTTCGAGTACGTATTCGAAGCTGTCGAACATGAAGCCGCCGGTGCCGACGGTTGGATCGAAGAGTCGGGACCGAAAGGTCGGCGCCGCCAGGCCGACCATGAACTGGCGGATGTGGTCCGGTGTGCGATGCAGGCCGATGTCCTTGGTGCCGCCGGTCTCGGACAGGGCGGACTCGATGGCGTCGCCCAACAGGTCGGTCTTGAGCAGGCGGTCCTTGTCCAGGTCCGCCACCAGCCCTATGACCTCGCCCATGTTCCCGCTGGTGACGTTGTTGGTGAAGTTGGAGTTGCTGAAGACCTCTTCGATCAGCACCAGTTGGTCCTGCACCTTGGTGCTCAGGTTGCCGCGCCAGACCTTGCGCGCCTCGCTCAGTATCCGGGCGTAGAAGGGGAAGAAGCGGTTGTTCAGGGTCGGCAGGATGCGGTCGTTGGGCAGGGCCAGCAGGGAGGAGAAGAGCAGGGTCTCGTTGTCCCCGGCGAAGGCGCTCCGTAACTGGGCAAAGTCCGGGTCCTGGACCAGCTTGACCTCGAAGATCCGCAGCAACAGCAGTTCGATGATGTACTCCACCCTCTGCACGGGTGTCCCCGCCGGCCGCAGCTTGTTGTGCAGCTTCTTGAGGATGTTGTTGGTTTCCTTGTCGGCGTAGTGGACGGTAGAGCGGGCCATTTGAGGTCCTTGGAGTTATAGGTCGGCGTTTGTAGTCCGACTCCATCCTTGTCGGCAACGCCAAACATCGCGGTCGGGTCAGCAGGGGGCCGCTCCTCCGCCTCTGGGATGACCGCCGTCCCTTGCGGACAAAACCCGATCCCGGCTATTCGGTATCGATCGCTGCCGCCTGCGGGGTCGGGTCCGGGGGTCCAGTGACGCCTTCCCGCCGCATATGCTCCAATTCCAAGTGGATGAGATGGTCACGGCGGGCACGGAGAAACCCGTCGCGATCTCCCGCCTCCAGCAGTGCCCAGGTGTCGGGCGGAATGCCATGGCTTTCCAGCACCGTGTCACGCACCCCGCCGTCAAGCCTCGATAACCAGTTCATCGCCTGGGATCGGTCATGTGGGTCAGGACGCAGGATGCGGTTCGCGGGGCTCGACTTGAGGTCTTTGTCGCTCACGGTGGCGGCGATGTAGCCAACCGCATTGGAGCGGTGTTCTGCGACCAAACGCCACGGCTCGGGCAGCGGTTCGCCGTCACTGGACCGCGGGCGCAGCGACAGGAGCACGAGCAACCAGGTGCGTGCCCTGGCACTGCGCATATCGAAGACCTTCGGGAAGGGTTGCGCCGGCTCCTCGATGCGCATGAATTCAAGTCGGGACGGATGGTCAGTGCGCGACACCTCATCGCGCATCTCGGCGATCAGGTGGCCGATCCGTGATGGGTTTCCTGAGGCAAACCAGCCGGCGTAGGACGACACCCAGAACCATCGTCGCAGGAACGCCTCCTGTGCGGCCGTTGGCTGCTCGCAGTCGCGAAAGAACGCAGTCAGGACGACGAGTTGCATCGCATAGGGCAGTAGGCGATCTGAGTAGACCCCGATGTCATTCAGGAACCTGGCGGCCCGCTCCATGGCTGCCGTTGCCGGTCCAATGATCTGCGGCAATCGCTCTTGCAGGTCGCCGCGCTTGGCGTCCGCGAGGCCGGTCCAGTCCGTCCGATAGATGTCCTCATTCATGCAGGCGAGCAGGCCGCGCAAGACAATGGTTCGATCAATTCCCCCAAACCCATAGTCATCCAGCAGTCGGAGCAATTCATCGATGTCCTCGGACAGATTGAGACTTGGCTCTCCGGGGGGTGCCTCCCGGTACATCAGCGCTGAGACCATCTGGTCGGCACTCATCGCCTGTCCCTTAGAGTTCAGTCGGGCGAAGATGTCCACCGCCTGGGTCAGTTCGGTGTTGCGGATGCGCACGATAGGGAGCTTGTACTCATTGAAGGCCCGCAACAGTTCTTGGACCTTACGCACATACCGATCACCGTCTTCCCCGCCAGTGCCACGGATGCGCTCACACTCACCCAGGAATGCGATGGTGTCCATCAGCTTACGCATGGGGAAATGCCAGGCTTCTGGCGAATCCCCGGTCCGTAGGTGCTCGAATTGGTCGTTCTTGGCGTTGTACCAGATCTCCCATCGCCTGGGGTCTTCGTCCTCCTGAATCGGTGCGTCGTCGGGTGGCGCCATCAAGGCGCCAGCCAGGGTGGAGAGGCGTTGGTGTCCGTCCAATACATGGGAGGATACGCCGTCGGTTTGTCTCGGTACCGGGATCGGCCCAATATTGGGACGACTACTGATGCGAACGTCGGTCTCCCAGACCAAAAGGCTGCCGATGGGATAGCGCCGCCGGATGCTGTCGAGTAATTCCAGCATCTGCGTGCGCCGCCACACGTAGCCCCGCTGGAAATTTGGGATGCGCAGTTTGCCGGCCGTGACATCGCGGACCAACTCGAATACGAAGACGATCTCCGGCTTGACCTCGGGAGAAAAGGGTCGCGGGTCCATCGTTTCCTCGGGGCTAGAGTGCCTCAATGATCATGTCGACGAGGCGGTCGAGCTCGCCTTTGCCGTCTCGGCGGCGCAGGGCCGCGGCGGACAGGTGCTGCCTGTGGGTATTCATGCAGTGGATGAGATCGCCTCCGAAGCCACGCTGCTGCATAAGCGCGACATCGTTTGCCGAGACATTCGCAAACAACGTCAGTTCATCTGGAGCTTCAAATTGTTGGGGAAATTTGCTCTTCATTCGCAGGTGATCGCGCTGCTCTTGCGTCAACCGGCAGACCGCGGCAACGAGCGCGCGCGCCGCCTGATTGTCGGGTTCTGCTGCCCATCCGTGGAGCACCTCGTCAGGTATGTAGTTCTCGATGGCTCGCTTCGACAGAATCAGACAAGTGATGGCATGGGTCCGACACGATTGAGCGATGGTCTGGGCCGCCTTGCTGATGTCTCCCGGAAACCGGGCGTCGCTGTCTGCAAACACCACAGCACGGGGCGGGAGTCCAAGGGCTGCAAGCTGCTGCACATGAGCCTCGATGATCTTGGGCAGTTCCCCATTGCCGCCTCCGCTATCGCAGTTGATCGGCCTGACAGCGCACCCGTCCAGGAAGGCTCGAAGCTCGTCAGGCGCCAGCACTTCCAAGACCGCATCGAGAAACACGCCATCCGTGAAGCGATTTTCTACGCAGACACAAAGCGGGCGGCCCAAGAACCGCGCCGCGACCGGTGGTGTCAGGATCCCGGGGGCAGTTGCGATTGACACAACCCAGAACTGCCGGTGGAGGTACGCTGCGCTGGGATAGGTGCTGCGAACCGTCGCCTGCTCGTAGAGTTTACGCAGCAAAGGTCGGTTGCTTCCCTGAAGCCACGGACTCGTCTCAAGCAGATCTGGGTCGTCGATCTGCCACTCATGCCAACCATCGTCTACCGTCACCAGGATACGATCCAGGTAGTCCCAGTGTTGCGGGTCTTGCAGCGCATCCGCCGCGAATACAAACCTCATGGTGCCAGCGACCCATCGACCTGAGTGCGGGCCGCACGACGCAGGGCGCGTACCTCCTGATAGCCCTCCGAGAATATCCCCTCAGGCCAGTAATCGACTTCACCATCGGGGAGGATCTGGATCGGACGAACACTGCTGCTACCGTCCGCCCTGTCCTCGACCCAATAGACCGCCACCAAATCCGGATCGGCACCCTCCGCGATGCGTCGGCGCAGTCGCAACAGGAGGTTCTCGGAGTGGGTCTCCACCAAGACCTGCCCTTTACCGCTCGTCGCGGTGTGGATAAAGAGATCAGCCAGTGGTGCGTGTGCCGCCGGGTGCAGGTGTAGCTCCGGCTCTTCTACCAAGTCGAGAAACGAGGGGAGATCTCCGCTGTCGTGAAGGAGTTGCTGCACAACGACTGGCAGCAGTTGTTGCATGCCGTCGCCGGCGTCGGACAGGTTGATCTCGACCCCACCGCGGCGAAGTACGCAGCGGAAGACGCCAGCAGCGCTGTCCAGCGAAAGACGCCAGCCGTCCATGTTCCTTTCATACCAGTCCCCAACGGCCTCCAGCAATTCCGACGAGTCGGCCAGCCACTCCGGGGCCCCGCCGCCATCCAGGCCAATCGCCCGGGGTGCACCGCGCTCGTAAGAACCGCGGATGGGTTGACGATGGGCGCTTAGGTGCGACACACCATCCTCGAAGTCCCGGATGCGTTGACTCCAATCGTCGTACAGGGCTGCGGGTTGACGTCCATCTCCACGGGCATCGGGCAGCAGCCCGCGAAACTCGAACTGTCCGGCATCCCTGTAACTGGGCGGACGCCCTCGCTTGCCATCCCATTCCAGTTGTACCGGCGGATGTTCCAAGCGAAACTTGGATACCACCTGATACTCCGCGCCAGCACCAGGGGCTAGTGTAGACGCCGCGATGTTCTGGACTGTTCCTCCCAAAGCGAACCGTTGACCCTGGTCTACCAGGACAATAGACAAATCGATGTGGCCATGGACGGAGCGCTGATGCACAAGATCCCGGAATGATTCCCCGAACGTCAGGTCATCGACATCCAAAGGGAAACCGCTACGCCTGCGGGCTGACAACGCCCGCAAGAGTAGCCTGGGCAAGCGAAGGACAGCACTCTTCCCGCTGTTGTTTCGGCCGAAGAAGATCGTCAACGGGCGCATCGCGATGTCTACATGCTCCCGAAAGGGCTTGTATCCCGTGCAGCCAAACTTGACGATTCTCATCGACTTACCTGTTGCGATTGTACATGGATTCACTTGCTTTCCGCGTATGCCTGACGCAAGAACCGTGAAGCGAGATACCTGCCAAATCCCCGGGTAGATCCACGCCCCTTCTGTTGGTGCGGGAGGTGCCGATGGGGAGCCTGGGCATGACTCAGAGGTTGTGAACAATTCGATTCCGCTACCACCGCGGTAACCACGCCTCGCCCAATCCGTAGCTAGGCAAGGCTGGCCGCTCTCGTGGCGGCGG